>Ga0209611_10013698_pt1 | contig 11060 bp, 8 predicted proteins | sample S1TSphgellanicum_3_FD_187693 | JGI IMG/M metagenome (GOLD analysis project Ga0209611, IMG submission 187693) | Host-associated microbial communities from peat moss isolated from Minnesota, USA - S1T2_Fc - Sphagnum magellanicum MG (SPAdes) (version 2) | ecosystem: Host-associated > Plants > Peat...
TTTCTTAACATTTTTTTTATTGAAAAAAATAATTTTTTTTTGCCAAAAGAAGAGATTTCAAAATTTAAAATTAAAGGAAAAAAAAAGGTGATTTGAAAGTTTTCAATCACCAGAAGTGAAGAAAAAACATATACCAATTAGCCAGATTTAAATACATGGTTTTCTGCATGTCACCAAAAACACCGTTTTTTTTTAAATTCCCAATTTTGTGATGTAATTGCCATGCTTGCGATCATCCACAAGGAGATTTAGCCATTTTTTGGCCATAGACCGTGTACTAAAGCAGAAATTCATTAAAATCCTTTTCTTTCATGTCTACTTGCTTTATACAATGTGCAAATAAATAAAATTTTTAATTACTTTATTTCAAAATTTGACCATTTCTAGGAAATATTCAAAAGATTTAATTTATTATTATTATTATTATTTTGACTTTTTTTTTTTGCCAAATGAATTTGCACTTCATATTTGGTTTTATAGCAAGATTTGGCTAAATCCTCCCAAGGATGATGGCCACTTTTTTCCCTCTGAATTGCAGCTGCCCAAATGTTGGCATGTGATATTGGCCTCCCCACCTTGATGCATCATATTGCTCATAGCACATTGTGCTCTTGACACACTATATGGATAAGGTTGAAAGGCTAGTAAGCACAAGTGTTAAAATGCCACAACCATAGCATGATGAAATACACTACACATATAGTAATTACTAAAGATAGTCTTCACGTTTTCACCCATGTTTGTCATTGGATTTGATAAGGTGGTCCGTGCTTGTTTGACTTTAATTTTAGTGATGATGATTCATTGGACCTGGTTTAGGAAGTATGAGTATAGAATCTCGTAATATTTCACCTTACCAAATTTTAGTTCGAAATTTCAGGGTCATGCCTTAGATATATATTTACAAGATGTGACCCTTTGAGTAGGTCTCAGAGCTAGGTTCTCTATTCACCCTATTTTGTGGCCAAAATAAGCTTGGGACTTTATAGGATATTAAATTGTTGATAATCACATTTAAATTGGGTTTTTCCAAACAAAACCCTAAGCTTCAATATATCATTATTTTCATCAAATTGTCGTTTTCGGGGTGTGTCTGTAAATTGCACATCCCCGACTTATAATTTTGATTAGACTTGTGTCCTTTCATTTTTTCCATCATTTCCTCTTGGTTGTAAAGTTTTATTGCAATTAAGTTTGCGATGTATGAAGTGTAGGGTAAAGCCCAAGTGGAAGGGCTTTATGTCAAGCCCTCTCTCTATATGTGGCCTTCTATCTACTATCCCAAGCATGCAAATTAACAACTTTCCAAGGCACGTTATATGCATCCCAAGCCAAGGTCTATGAGCAAATCTATCAAGGAGTCATTATGCATCTCACGTTCCAAAGCCAAGGTTCATTGTTCATGTACCAAGCATTGAACTTGGGTTCTAGCTATGTAGTTGGAAAGCTAAAGGTCCCATTCTTGTCGCTAGATGAGCTACTACCTTCACGACTTACACATGAGGTTAATGTCGCGATAGATGTTGTTTTAGCTTCTCTTTTGGTTCTTTTGTGTGTGTTATCAACGGTAAGTAGAATATCAACGGTCTACAGTCCTAGGGATATCTATTTGCTAACATTTTGAGCATGGGTTTGTTCTCTTTACCTTTGACAATTTTACCAAAGGCTTTATTACGTGGATTACTTAGCAAGCAAGCACTTGGAATTCCTTGATTTTGGATCTATTCTCATTCATTGCCATTGATGCATCCATGCCCATTTGCAAATTAACTTTCCTTTCTTTTGTTCTTATTTGTGTTTCTGTTACTTAACTATTTTTATTTTTTTTTTCTGGCTTTCAAGAAGGGTTTAATTAAAACTAAGATGCATTCTATTCTCCAACAATTCAAAACGTTGCAACGACCCAATAACAAGCTCCTTCCTATTATACACAACATTCTCACAACTTCCCTCCCTAATGCTTTATTTTTTCTCTTTGTTTCTCCAAAGGTTCAAATGACACCCCTTTCCCTCAAGGTTTTCCCGTGTATCCCTTTTATGGTTACCATCTTGACTCCCTTTTCATCCTAAATAATAACAAGTTTTCCCATAGCTTTTTTCCTTCACCTTGTGATGATCTCACCCTTCCCCTTTTCTGTCATTTTCAATTTCAAAAAATAAACACACAAAACAAGTGCACCAACCAAAATTAAAGAAGAAGAAAATTTAGGTTTGAGGAACCTTAAAAGTTGCGAGGTTCCTACAACCCTAAAGACTACTAATTATTACCTATCTTTGTAGGTCCAACTTATATCACAAAATTTATTATTCAAAATTATTCCTTAAACACTCCCCTATAAGACTAAAATGTTCAAAATTGTTAGGGTTCAAACCCTTCCGAAACGAGGTTGTCTGACTTTTCCTACCTAGAATGTCCTATTAGACTAAAGTTTAATTAGATATCCTTGCTAAATAGTGAAGGGTAATGCTCGAGGCCATGGGCATTACCAACATAAGTATAAGGACCCACGTGAGATAGCACTTGGGTGAGCCCAATTGCAATAATGCCCATGGCCAAGAGTGTTTGTTACACATCATAAAAAAAATCAACATTTTTTCCCCCATTTTTTCCGATGATACCTTATGGGTATCCATTGAGTATCATAGGGAAAAATAAAATGATGCGAAGCATTTCGAAAAAGAGAACGCCCATAAGTAATGGGAGTTTTCATTTTTCAAAATGCCTCATGGGCTTTTTCACTTTGTAAGTGTGCAATGCACATACGTTTACAATCCGGGCAAAGGTTTTCACAACTTGGTAATTTTTGGACCTTTAAATGACAATTGATTTATATTGATTAGTCCATAAAGTGTGCACTTTGTAATTTTAATTTCTTAAATTTTTTTAACCTATAATTGTTACATTTAATAATAACTTCCCCACTCACTTGGTCAAGTTATTTGTGTGAAATAAATTCTTCAATTTAAAATTAGCACATTGTAATGACATTCCAGGTTATAATCTTTAGTAGTTATATATTTTATTACATTTTTCATTTTCTATTTAACTTGGAATTTGCAATCTTTAATCACATGTAAAAAGCCTTCTGCAATGAAACACTTGATCTTTTTCTATAAATCATGAGTTTGAAAACTTGAATGTTAAAGTTTTTTTCCTTTTTTCTCTTCTTTCAAAAAGTAGAATAAATTTGTATATGTTTATCTTTTAATATGGTGGACTTATAGAGTTGATGAGCAATTCCAACACAAAATTTAAGCTCTTCATGAAAATGTTTTAGGTTGCCTTCTCAATGTTTATATGTGTTTAAATTATTAGCTATACTCCGATAATTTAGCTAGTTGAGAAAATTATATAGAGTGTATGTTTTCAGTGAGAAAAAATAATACTCATATTTAATATTGCTATTAAATATGAGTATTATTTTTCTCATTGAAAAAAAGAATGGGCAATCTGATTCAAACTACATATTAGAGCAATTTATTCCTAAAATTATGATGTAAACTAAAACTTTTGGAAATTGTGGACACTTGATCACCAATCACTAATTTAGCACATGATTGGCATTAAATTAGAGATTAATTGTTGCTTCAAACATTAGCTTGGCAGAAATGGCCATCCCATCTATGACTTATGAAACACCATAGTCCAACATACATTCAAAAGGCAATTATCATGAAGCATTATCTCAAATGGCCTCTCTGTATTTGTCTAAAGCAAAATGCAACAACAACAAAATAAGCAAAATTCAAACATCCTAAGTGCTACATGTTATTATTATGTAGTAATTATTATGTATTGGATAATCACTTTACTAGCTGGCTAAACAATTCATTCATTCACCCTTCAGTTTTCCCATTTAATTGTCACCATTCCAAGGCCATTTAACTCAACATCCAGGTTGAATAAATAGAGATTTGTTCACTTACTTGCTTACTTGCAATGAAAACCCAAAGAGAGACTCAAAACACATGCAATCATCAGGTTTATTTTTTAGTGGGTACCCGTGACCTTCGGACATGGTGAAGTCCCTTGTTTCTTTAAACTTGGTTCATGTTTTAGTTTTTTTTTTAAAAATTTATCTTTTTTATTTTTTATTCATATGTGTTTTTTGTTTTTATTATTATTTTGTATAACAAAAATAAAGTGTTTCTTTTTCACTTTTGTATTTTTGTTTATTTGGATGCAAGTTTGAAGTTTGGAGAAAGAAGACACACCTCATTCTTTTTCAAGTAGGGTTTTTTTTCATTTATTTTTTTTAATGTATTTCTTCGGACATTGTGAATAGTCCCCCGGTTTTTTTAAACCGTATTTATTTCAAAAAAACATTCTATTTCAAACAGCTACACATCGTGAATGTAGCTTTTCGCGGAGCCATTTAGGAGATGCATGCATCGTGAATGTAACTTTTCGTGGAGCCATTTAGGAGATGCATGTAGCTTCAAAAGAGGGCTTCTTTGTACACAACATTGCGCATAAGGCCAATCTGGCCATGCATAGTGTCTGGCAGTAGAACTTTGATGTTCGTTGGTGCCTTGGCGCGTGAAAAGGCAACATAAAGTTGGCCATGCGAAAAACGTCATCTACAAAATGAAGGCCAACATGAGAGAGGGTTTGCCCTTGAGACTTGTTAATAGTCATCGCATAGGTTAGCCGCAAAGGAAATTGCTTCCTTGCAAATGTAAATGGCAAACCACTATTATCATAAATGAATTTAATGCGCGGGATAAAGGCCACATTACCAGCCCCTTTGCCTGTGATGATCTCAGCCTCAACGACTCGCATCGTGAAGTGTCGAATAATCAGGCGTGTCCCATTGCATAGCCCAGCCAATGGGTCGAGATTGTGCAATAGCATCACTGGTGCGCCAATCTTGAACGATAGCTTGTGTGAAGGCATGCCACTGACTTCCAAAGTGTTGAGGAATTCGGAAGGGTATGTGTTCGCCACTTCCATGTCCTCTGCGAAATCCGCACTGAGGAAGTCAACTTGTGTGCTTGGAAGGTAGCTTAAAACCATCATGTTTATTAGCGAAACCTCCTTGTTGCGAGGAACCAAAATCACGCGCTCACGCAAATACTCGTTTGTGACCTGGCCCTCGTGTGGTTGAGGGTAGATGGCCACAGCCATGGCTCGTGTGTCCGCAGGAGGGAGTTTCATCATGTTTGGACATTTGATGTAGTCGTCATTGATGGTTTCTAACTCGTTGTTGCCAAGACAAAGAAGCCAATCTGCAAAAGTGCGATTCCCAAGATCGGGGTGAACAGCAATGGCATCATCAGCCCGCATATTTTCTGAAAGACGAAATACCTCAACAAATTCCCATGGGTAGGAGTTCTTGATTGATGCAGAGACAATGTCTGCATGGGATCCCCGGGGAATGACCGGAAGGACCTGGCGAAAGTCCTCTGACATGACAAAAACAATGCTGCCAAAGGGCTCATTCCTGTCTATAAGGTCAGGCAAAGTTTGATCCATCGCTTCAAAAGCGAGCTTATTAGTCATAGGAGCTTCATCCCAAAGGATGAGTTTCGTTTGACGGATTAGCGTCGCTAAATCATCCTGTTTACGGATATAGCATAAGGACGTATGGTTGAGTGCGATTGGGATCTTCAAGTACGAATGGGCCATTTGCCCTCCTGAGAGTAGAAGTGCAGTAATGCCTGAAGATGCGACAACAAATACAATATCGCCATGCGAACGCACAATATTCAAAATCAAGTTTTCGGTGTAGGTTTTACTCGTTCCACTGGGGCCATCGATAAAGATGACTTTAGCGTGATGGGCAGCATATGCATTGATTACGTCATCATAGGCTGCACGCTGCCATCATTGAGGCTCTCAATGGCCATAGCCACCTCGGCTTGCAAGACCTCGACATTGTAGTCGCGCTCCACCTCAAGCAGGCGATTAGTCTGTAATTGATCAAAGGCAACAGAAGGGCCAGGAAGGCCAAATTCTTCGAAAATTTTGTTAAATTTGGCAAGCGCATCCCGTAAGAAATGTAATGCCCAACTCTCAATTTGCTCAATGGACGGTTCCACTATAGCGCGACGTTGTAATGCTACCTTGCAATCATCGCAAATGTGCTCCTTATACTTGTCCCATAGCATGCGCGGCTCACCTGGAACGCCAAAGGCCAAGATGGTCACAAACAGAGATCGCAATTGCGCACTTGTTTGCATGCCAACTGCTTCTCCTAAGCAGGCATTCCACTCGTCATCCAAGTCATACAAACCAAGCGCAATGCATGCTGATTTGAATGTGTCATGGACAACACCGTTAATTGTGCGAAGAACTTGAAAAGAAACAGCACCTTTGACCTTCGCTAACAATGTATGTAAGAAATAGCGTTCGCCAGCGGAAGGACTGACGAAATAAAGGCGCCCGACACAACACCCTTTCTGTCGGATGGTCCATTTTTTCGTCCCATTGGTCCATGTAAACACAGAGGGAAAATCCATGTATGTGTGTGACTTTTCTGGCCAAGGGGTAATCAATATTGGCTTGGAAGTATTCGGTGAGCGTTGTTTTTTGGTTCTGCTCGCTATTAATAGTTTCAAAAATACTGGCATTATCATTGTACATGACTTGATGCATTCCAGGCTCGTGCACGACAAGGCGTGTGATAGACGGTGTCCCTTCATACATTCTAAAAGAGAAAAGACGCCACGATGCTTCGGAAGCAGAAACATAACGTCCTTCGAAGTATGCTTTAATTTCATCATGGTTTTGCCCTTCACCATTAGCAACAACCAGCTACGCATTGTTCTCCTGGCCATGCCTATTCGGCTGCTTTTCGACAACGGCAGTAGCACAGTCAGGTCCCTTGTACACATACTTGTATAGGTACTTGACGGCAGATATGGACGAACATATCTCCACGTTGATGTGCGCGTGGTACTTGGTTGTTAGGTGAAGATTATACGGGACAATCCACCGGTTATCCACCACGCGCTGCGTCTTTGGATCTACAAAAATGCGGGTTTGACGGCACCGGTACTCGGGGTACCCGTTAACATCACAACGTGTTTCTTCATTAAAGGAACGCGGGTACCTTTTTTTGCACTTTCCCTGCTCCATGCATTGTGCGTTGAGAAAATCTGGACCACATGGCCCATGCACCATGCACAAAGTGACCATCTCGTACGCCTCAGGATGGCGTATCGAATCCGGAATCTCGGTTGATACCATCGAATCGAAGTCCTCGGCGGTGCGCAATTTTGACGCTTCATCTAAAATGAGCAAAATGTGTGCGTGGGGCAAACCTCTCTTTTGAAACTTGATGACCCAAATTTTAGCAATCACATTGCCAAGAACACCGTCTTTGATGTCCCTCAAAAGGGTGTCAAGTTTCAAATTGAAAATGCTAGTTACTAACTCTGGGCGATCCTTGGCAGTCTACCCCAGGAGAAGTGCATCTGTAATCTCTTTCCATTTAGGATTACAAGTAAATGTGACAAAAAGGTTCAGCTTACCAAATTTGCGGACCCTGGCCATGGCATCTTGATACAGTTGGCCCATGGCACGCTTACCACCTTGGAATGACGACGGGAGAATCATCTTTTGCCCGACGTTGTTCCCGAGAATGTCGCTAGCATTCAATGCATCTTGAAGACCATTATACAGGTCGCAACGCAATTCTCGTTGGTTCTCGCGAATAAACTTCAAGCGGTTCTGTTCAGTACATGCATACGTGTCAACAATGAATTGTTACAAAAGCCTTCCAGCTCGTAGAATCCATTCCTGGTTGACGTGATGTTGTAGCATGTATGCATAAAATTGAAGCATGGTGACACGCGCAGAATTGCGTTTACCACCTATTGTATTCTCGTCATCCTGGATGAACACAAAACCATCCCATTAAAATCCATTCAATGGGATGCCGTCATGCCATCAGTTGCGTCCATCTGGGAAGAGAAGGACGTAGTGCAGTGGCATGTATGCACTGTGCAAGGGAGAGACGCGCTGAAAATAGCCATTAGTCGAACGCACAATAATGTCGCGTGCGTCTACTTCATCCACATTGCCCCCAACCATCAATGCGCCACTTCGTCAACAGTTGGCGCATTATAACGCCGCAAATTAGTGCGACGATCGTTCACCAAATGAAGACTTAGCTCAATAGCCTCGCCTTGGAGCCGTTCTGCGGCCGTTTGGTAAATGATGGCATAGGGGTTGCATGCATGTAACATCGTTTGCAATGACTGCATGGTGTCCCTATTCAAGCCACCAAAATTGCCCATCCGGCCATCAAGCTCGGCATGTGGATCACTAATGTATAGTTGGGCGAATTTTCGTGCCTCGCCAGGTTGACGAAGTAGACTCCCCATCCTATGGTAAAGCTCACCACGAAAACGATAAGTATAATTGCCAAGTTGGGCAACACTGGTATCCAGGTTGGCCCCCACAGACGTGAAGGCTAACGCACTGTTGTAAGAGTGGATGTGCTGACGAAAGTCTTTCGCATCCGTTTTTTTACCTGTAAGGAGCCGCCTAAGTGGCTCTGGTGGGGGTGCCAACGGGGGTAGCGTCACTTTACCTTGCGCGCAGCACAGTGTAAATTGCGGATTGGCACACGAACTTGATGCGACACGCTCTTCCAAAAAGTGTAAGGCGCCGCACTTGCCACACACAGTGGTCATTTCACCTAAAGTGTGGCGAAAACCACGATGGCTACCATCAAATTCATGGCGCGCCAAAAGTATCATTTGATTCCCACCTTGGTTTGCGCGATCTAGTTCACGCTAGGTACTACATGCTTGACGGTTAATGTTTCGAATTTCTTGGCGACGCTCTTCTGGCAATTGCTCACGTTGGCCCTGGTGAGCCTGAGGATCTGTGTTATGCATTTCCTGTTGCCTATCAGAATGCAAAAATGTCTGGGCGTTAACATGCCCAACATTTTCTAAAGTAATTTCTGCATCATTGCACGCAGTTCTCTGAACTACCCACCAGCTGGCATTCGCTACATTCTGCGCATCGTTATGTGCAGTTCTCTGAACTGCCCGTCGGTTGGCATCTGCAACAATTTGCGCATCATTATGCGCAGCTCTATGAGTTGCCCGCCGGTTGGCATCTGCCACACGTTGCTTCTCAAATCGAGTAGCGTGCCTCTCCCGACCAAGACGATTTCGACAGATGCGCGGGTCCTCCAAAGGGGCCTCCTCTTCCTCTTCGTTCATTGGTTTAATGAGAGTTGTTGTGTTGAAGGGGGGGAAAATAGGTGAAGAGGTCTGTTCAAAGCAAAGTTGGCTACAATGAGCTCACATTGCGTCCCCTTTCCAGATGTCGAAACTCCAGAAATCATAATCCTCAGGGCCTCCATTCCTGCCGGGGCCTAATTTTGCCAGAGGAAAAAAAAAAACCCAATAAGTCGAAATATTATGATGTTGTAGCAGCAGCAACGCTTTGGAATTCTGCCTGGACAACAACGAAGATAGAATTGTAGAAACAGTGTCAAACTGGCTAAATTTACAACAATATTCCTTCCATCAAAAGTGCTTTCCAATTTGCAATTCAGGAAATTTCTTCAATGCACCTTGGCTGCAATGAGCTCACATTGCATTCCTTTTCCAAAAGGCGGAACTCCAGAAATCATAATCCTCTTAAAAGACTGATCAATATCAATCAATCCTTGGTTGAGTTCTGGGGGCAAGTTTTTCAGGAAATTGAGGATGATGCGGTTATATTCCTTGGGATTCTCAATTTGAAGTATGTGCCCACAATTCTTCATCACAACCAACTTTGCTCTGCTTGTACCTAAGTGTTTGCACAATTAATGCTTAAATTAATGCCTTGGTCACAAGGGCATTCCTGAAATATGTGCCCTTCCTTGGCTGTGTGCAGAATATCAAAAGGGCCATATTGGTACATGACTCCAACCTCAAGCCAAATTGTTAAAAAATGTTTCAACCATAGGCCTGTCATTGTGGATTCTTCTTTTTCACCCAAATTCTCATATAGGAGTGGTATTTTTTTTTCTTAAGATTAAAAAAATGAAAAAAAAAAATCATGTTGTACATCATGATGATGACTCCAGGAAAGTTCAAAGTCTTGAAACAACCAATTTTCTCAATTGAATTTTTCAGGTTTGTGATAATGGATGATGATGAGTTAAACTCACTTGGAGCATATCGTGAAAAATGAATTTCAAGAGCCACCTTGCCAATTGCTGGAAGTCATAACGCTGAGATGCTGCTGCCTTTTGCTTGGCATTGGCTGATGCCCCTGCTGTAGTTGTTTCTGCCACCTCCCCCCTATTGTCAGCGCTGATGGCATCAGCATCTAGATTGGTCTAGTTCTCTATGACCCGCGTACGAAGAAGAGCATTTGGAAAGTCTTGTGAAGTGCTGGCGGTAACACCACCGCCTAGATTCCTTGAAATAGGAGATGCAACAGCCCACACCTACTTTAGCTCCCTTGCTCCAAATATCCCAATTGAAACTTCGGCACCCACATTGCCAGTCATGCTGCTGCTTTCCATGGGTTCCTCCAAAGATCCGCACAAGGTTTCCCACTTTCTTCCACCTAAGAGTATTATGACCAGCCTCGGATGACCATGTTGGAATTGACTTGGTGACCACTATTAGACCCCATACCTGGTTCACCTAAGCCATAAGCCAGTTCCGATTATCACATCGTCACTGGAATTAGAGAGCATTAGCATTGGGTTGAAAACGTGGAGGTTCTTCTTGATCACTAATTATGTGACATGGCCATGTTTGCACTACTTTCGTAAAACAGTTTTCTCTTGATAGGCAAGCAACTATCACATTGCTTTGTATGTCACATTCGCAAGGAAGACCTTCATTCCCTTGACTGAAGATGGCAACATGACCTCTGATATGCTAGATAGATTGCTCTTGGTAAGAAGCTCGTCCAAGCTAGTCGACATGAAACCCACCCTTGAGCTGGAAATCACCACTTTTTTCACAAAATTTGGATACATCTTTCTTCACGAAATGCCACCATGCCACCATAGTTGGTTCCCACCAATTGTATCGGGTTCTGAAAAACAATTTCGCAAGAAGAAAAAAAAAAAAAAAACCAATAAGGCAAA
>Ga0209611_10013700_pt1 | contig 11059 bp, 5 predicted proteins | sample S1TSphgellanicum_3_FD_187693 | JGI IMG/M metagenome (GOLD analysis project Ga0209611, IMG submission 187693) | Host-associated microbial communities from peat moss isolated from Minnesota, USA - S1T2_Fc - Sphagnum magellanicum MG (SPAdes) (version 2) | ecosystem: Host-associated > Plants > Peat...
TTGCAACCCACACTACCAATTTTTCTTCATAAATTTCACGACATAAGAAATTTTACTACCCATTTAGAGCTATTTAAAAATACACTATGGAGTCACATTTTTACAGACTTGGGGGGAGGGGGGAAGGGAGTTTGACATCTTTTTTAGTGGTGAATTTTTGCACTGTGATGAATTGTTTTCAAAACACTGAAAAAATACACAAACAAATTATGTTTTTGAGTTGTTTTTTTGGGCCATATTTCATAATCCTTTAAGGGATGACTTCCCATGATGATGGTACATAAAAACCTTTTCTTTTTACGTTAAAATAAATAAATAGTTAATTAATTAAAAAACAGGGGGTGACCTTAAGAAAGGAACAATATTACATGTATTTAGTTAATTCTGAATTGACTTGTTCATTTTGGACTCTAAACTTTTTCTAACCTAAAGGTTAGGATTGAGTTTTTTATTGGATTTCAGGCAAAACGTTGTAAACATCTATTTGTTGGATCATGTATCGAATAAAAAAATTGTTGCATTATATGTAGTTGAACATGAAAAGAAGAGCAAGGTATGTACCTGAGTGGTAATGACAACGAGAAGTCCGGGGAAAAAACCAATTGTGCGTCTATAGAAAGCTTTAGTGATGTTAACAATCCCAACCGCATAGGCATCACCATTCCCAAAGGCACTCCCCGCATTAGCAAAAATGGTGATTAAAACATGTTCTTTCATATTAAAGGGGCCAGGGTTAAGTGTAAACTCCCAATGAGTGAATGGGAATCGAATCATTTTGATGGGCAAAGTTGCAGCCATGAACCTTCCTAAGGGCAAGGCAACAATTTGTGCAGAAATGGTGGTGATAATTAAGGGCTCTTTACGGTACTCAAAAAACTGGTTCAGAAAAGACAGCAGAATACACACAAACAGGCCTATTACCCACATTCTGAAAGTCCACACTGGTAGACTGGGGTCATCTGTTGTGGGCACCGTTAACTGGACCTGCTCAACTGGGGACTCATCTGGATTGCCTCCATAGCCCACTTCCAAAGCTTTCAGTCCATCTCTTCCATCCCCAGGGTTCAGTACCATGGGAGACTCTTCTGCAGCTCCTCCTTTGTTGGCTGCTGCATCCTTCATCTTCTTTTGCTGCTGCTGATGCTGCCGATCTTGATCTTCTAAACCCATCATCCCCATGTCTACTTCTGATGCCTGGCTAGTGCTGATTCACAAACGGACGTCTAGTAGGTACTAGATGTGGAAAACCCAACAGGAGTTCTGCAACTAAACACATGAGCTGCTTTGAGGAGAGCTTTGGGACCCTGTTCCAGCGGCTGAGCAATGCTATATGCAGTACATAAGTCCAACAAAGATCATGTGAGAAGCAAGCTACTACCACTTCCTTCACCTCAGTTACCAATAAAAAAAGATCACGAGCATCATCTATGCTAGTTCCTGACTAGCTAGAGCTGCAACAAACTGCTACATATAGTGAAAATCGTGATCACCAACATGACTACAAAGAAGGATAAGTAATTTCTCTTCTATCTGCACTTCTCAACATGCTCCCTGCAAGTCCCTTCTTTCTGCACCAATGATGATGATGCAGAATAGCCGTGGAATACCTGTAGAAAGGTAAGCAAAGGGAACATATTAAAGCAAGCTCGGGAGAGCTGATAGAGAAAAGAAAAAGAAAAAAAAAGAAAGGAAGGGGTGGGACTACCAAAGCTGCTTGCTGATGATGCACAAAGTAAGTTACTACTGTGAGTGATTCTGAAAACCTTGATGTCAGTTGGCACAGATTTCTGCATCCAGACAAAACAGGTAAAGACTTAAACTGATCAAAAGTTGTCAGTAGGTGGAGAGAAGAAGAAGTAGGTGGGGAAAAGGAGAGATAGACACACAGATACAGAAAAAGAGAAAGAAGGCAGATGTCTGCAGCACCAAGAGGATGGATGAAGTGTAAGGTGAGGACTAAGAGCATCCATCCTCAGCCGTGCTCAGTATGGGACCCTGCAAAAATATTCACATCCAAGTTTAGTTATTTACTTTTTTCTAACCCTGCCCATCTATCTATGAAGGAAGGTCGATCGTTTGTTTTGTTTTGTTTGTACTTATGAGATCCACCTAACCGGGATGCTTCAGATTGTGTTCTTGGTCTCTTTGGAAAGCTCTCAATGAGGAGGGGTGCATGGGCTTGGTTCCATGACATTTGGACTTGTGGTGCAAAAGTTCTTGAATATTGAATGATTTTTATCACTAAAAATTAAATTAAATTGTAGCTGAAAATTTCGGAGGAATTGGAATGTGCCTTTGGTGTTGTTGGAAAGATCTTGATGAGCAGGATTTAATGGAATTTTTTTGGTAAGATTTGGATTCAAAATGTTGGAGATATTAGTTTTTAAGTGATTTCTGCAGCTGAAAATTCAAATGCATTCCAAAAAACCAGGTTTTGGAAGGAAAAATCAGTTGAGAACATGGTAACACTTGAGCCAATGGCACAGGCCACATTAGTCTATCTATGAAGGAAGGTAGTTTGTTTTGTTTTGTAGTTATGAGATCCACCGAACCGGGATGCTTCAAATTGCGTTGTTGGTCTCTTTGGAAAGCTCTCAATGAGGAGGGGTGCATGGGCTTGGTTTCAGGACGTTTGGACTTGTGATGCAAAAGTTCGTGAATATTGAATGATTTTTTCATTGAAAATTAAATTAAATCGTAGCTGAAAATTTTGGAGGAATCGGAATGTGCCTTTGGTGTTGTTGGAAAGATCCTGATGAGCAGGATTTAATGGAATTTTTTTGGTAAGATTTGGATTCAATGTGGGAGATATTGATTTTTAAGTTATTTCTACTGCTGAAAATTCAAATAAAATCCAAAACACAGGTTTTGGAAGGAAAAATCAGTTGAGAACGTGGGAACACTTGAAGGCATATCAATCAAGCATGAATCATAGGTATTCATTGATACAGACATTGCAAAACAAAGTTCACATGTTGAGTTTCCCTATTTTGTAATGGGTTCACACTTGGGCCAACAGCATAGGCCACACTAGTAAAACTGAAACATGGGTTGCAAATAGGTGGGAGACTACTAATACCAAACCACCTAGACCAATTAGAAACAGGGAGCAACAGTCAGATTGTATTTTAATTATACTCTTTTATTGGCAAGTGCACAACTTTCCTTCGCCCTTCACCAGCCCTACCAAATTATGCAAACAGGCTCCATTAACCTGAGCTAGATTGGTATATTTTGACTTTCTTCATCTAATTGTAATGTTTGGGATACAGTGGATGCTGGAAGGACTTGTGTTTTGAAGAAGTTTTCTAATGTAGCATAAGTGGCATCCATCCATTGGAAGATGTAGAAAAAATGGTGATCGCCCCTAGAAAGATTTAGCCAAAGCTAGCTATAGACCAAATGTGAACTTCAATTTTGGAATCAGCTTCCTATATTCATGGATGTTACCCATATTTAGTAACATGTAACCTAACAGGTTTAGTCTTAAGGGGTTGTTAAATCTAGCTTGTGACTTAACCTAATCAGTTAGAAAACTTGGTGGGTAGCATTACATTAGGTTAGTAGATTGGTTGACAGGTTATTAGTCCTAACGAGTTGTTAAATTTAACTTGTGACGTAACCTAATCAGTTAGAAATCTTGGTAGGTAGCATTACACTAGGTTAGTAGACAAGTTGATAGGTTATTAGTTAATCGGTAGTCTATAGAATATTTTGATAGAGCAGGTAGTTGGATAGGTGGTTTACAGGACACTATTAATACATCTTTGAAGGCCTTTGCAACACTTTTTTTGGGGTCACCATGTGGCAAATATTTCCACTTTAATTTTCATTTTTTTAAAACCATTGATAATGAATAATTATTATTGATTCAAGGAATTAGATGTTTAGTTATTGGCAAGAATCATTTTTCGCGTTCCAAATTGTGCCCCTTGGACTTTGTGTAGGGAGAATCTAAGGTTCATGTTAAGGGGGTAAGTTGAGTATATGATTCGGGATGGACAAGGCAATTAGGATAGGGATTAATCAGGGAACTTTGTTCATTTGAATTTTGAATTTTTGTTGTTTTGGATCATAATGATGTGACTTGGGATGGTTCTAAAGGAGGGAATTTTGTAGAACAAGAGGAAAGGAAGATGAAACAGGGGAGTTGGAGTTTTTTTGGAAAGAAGAACAGGAAGAGCTGAAAGTACTTGTGGTAGAAAACCACAAACTTTGTTTTGATATAGCACAAATTTTAAGTGTTGTTTTGGGATTTTTTCAACAAAACATAGGATTACACTATAATTTGGATTCATGCTTTCAATAATACAGAGAAACACAAATTTTTACAATGAATTCTATGTTCATATTTTTTAAGAATTTCCTATAATGTTAGATTATGATGAAATGAATTGTGATCTTGCTTCTAGAATTTTTTATAATGTATTCTGAAGTGCAAATTCTAGTTATATGCAATAACCAAGAATTTGATGTTGGAATGAAAGGTAATGTTAAGTTTGTTGAAATTTAAGACAAAAATATTGAACATAGGCATGTGAAATGCAAATATGTTATTACAGTAATGTGAAATATTTTGCAGGAATTTAAATTTCACTTCTACCAGTTCACCATTACAAAGGTAGGTTATTTTGACTAAATAATCCAATAAAAAAGGACCCCATTGGGAAAGGCATCAAAAAAACCATCTCGTCAATATGGACAAATCAATTTGGACTTGTCTTGTGTGACTAGGGTGGCTTTTTTTACTGGCAAATTATTGGATTATTTGACTAGTCATCTTGACTACTGGATAATAGACCATTTGATTAATAAAATATTTATCCAATTTTTTTCTAAATTATTACTATTTTATATTTTTTGGTAAGTAGGTCTAAGTAGGTAGATTGTATATAGGTTTAAGTAAGTTATAAAGAGGCAAGTAAGTAGGTGGTTACTTAACCTAGTCTGCTTAACCTAATCTACCTATCTAACCTTCCTAACTTAATTTAACCTATTTACCTTAACCCTTTAAACATGTATATAGGTATTAAAAATTCAACCCTTCATTTCCCTAATGATAAATCAAATCCTTACTAATGGACTGGACATTCCAAAGTTGACAAAACTTGACAAGTTTTTTATTTCATTTGTTTATTTCACATCATTAGTTATATAGGTAAATAAAAAAATTAAGTGATTAGTAGGTAGGTTGCATGATGTTTGGTAGGTAAAAAGATACGTAAGTAGTTAGCTTGTAGTTCATAGGAGGTAGGTAGTTAGGTAAGTAAATGGGTAGGTAGGTAGGGATTTTGGATGGTAGGTGGGAAGTAGGAGGAAGGTAGGGTTTTAAGATGGTAGGTGGGAAATAGGAGTTAGATAAGTAGATAGGTAGGTAAAGATGTAAGATGGTAGGTGGAAAATAAAAGGTAGGTAAGTATGTAAGTAAGTAAGTTAATGGGTAAAGATGTAGGATAGTAGGTGGGAAGTAGGAGGTAGGTAGGTAGGTTTGTAAGATGGTAAGTGGGTAGGTATGTAGGTAGGCCTAGGTTATTGCCTAGCTTAATTAATAATTATTTTGACCAATTAGGTGGCATAAGATGTCCCATTTGATTAAAACATCATTATCCATCTTGATTAAAGATGTCATTTTGTTTTGTTCAATTTGACTAGATGTCCTAATTGACGAAAAGCCATTGGTTATTTTGACCAAAGTGGTCATTTTTTTTGTCCAATTTGACTAGATGTCCAATTTCACATATAATCAAATAGGTCACTTTAGTCAAGTTTACCAATAAAAAATACACCTATCATTCAAGCCTCAGGTTTCTAATCAAAATGTACTTGTCCACTAATCAAAATGGACTTGTTAGTCAACTTGGACCTTTTGAAAAACCATGAGTTGTAATAGTGGTTTGAACTTTGAACTTTGAACTTTAGTTCTCTAAGTCAAGTTAAGGGTTGGGTTAGCCCTTGCTTTGTTGTGGCATGTTTCATTGGGTTTCTTTTGGTTTTATTTGTTCAACTTCTTATTTTAGTCTTATATTCTAGTGAGTTGTTTTGCCCTCCTTTTTCCTCTATATATACATATATTTTTTATTAACAAAATTTATTTATCTCACTATTTTTATTTCTTTTTTTTAGTTGGACTATTGATTCATGATGGAAGCCTATGATTCATCCATGGTATTCAAATTGAAAGATTCATAATTAATCAAATGAATGACACATTTATGAATGTTGAATGTGAAGATGGTAGGAAGTTTAAATAAATCAAATTTAAAAATAAAACTATTACATAAATGTTAAATAATTTGTATTCATAAATGTTTTTAGAATAAATTTTTAAATATTACATGGGACATGTTAGAATCCTTACAATAGAACTTCATTAACTTGGTCATTGTTGATATAATTAATCCTCAACTAATGCAATCAGTCCATCCATTTTAAGACAAACACTAGAAGTGTGGCAAGATTAATGACATACTTTAAGGTGAATGATATAACAATGAGGAAGCATGCGGATGTGGAAGTAACAATAAAGTGAAAAAACTTTTGGAAAGACAACTTGCAAAAAGAAGTAAATGAATTGCCTTGTCTCCAAGCACACCTTCTAACTTCTTTGGTTCTTATACATCCTTTTGAGAAAGATAATGAGCACTATAAATAATTTATACAAAATCTTCCTCTCTTTATGATTAAAAAAAAATTCATCTATTTGTGTTGTCAAAAGCATATGGTTGCAATGGATGGATTTGTAATTATATTTTTGAGTTGATTTTTCTTCAAAAACCACATTTTGGTAACAAATATTGCTAGATCTAATTGATATGTAAATAATTTAAAACTTTCAAGATCTATTGAGAATTTATGGATTCACAAATAAAATAGTTGCATATGTGAAAGATGAAGGAATTATTTAAACATCATGATTGCAATTTGTAAATTTGTGGTAAATTGCGTTGTTCATTTGGGTTTTTTTAAAAAAAATTGGGTTCTTCTTCTAGTCATTCACTTTCCAAAACATGTCAAATGTTTTTAATGATGGGAATTTTTTGTGATAGATTGAATTATGTTTCAATCAAATCATCAAACAAAAACTTGCAAAAAAATGCAACTTGGTTTAAAAATTTTGAAAGCATAAAAAAAAAATGGAATAGAACTTGTATAAATTTTATATTGTAATTAATTTATCTTTTTTTGAAAATTTGGGAAAAGATTGGTTTTTTGTTTTTAATATGTCATGTATTATTCATGTAATTTTTATCTTTTTTATCATTAAACTGAATTATTTCTAGACATTTTTTAGAGAAATTATCACACCTCATAGTTAATTTAGACAAGTTAAATTCTTAGTTTTGTAGATATGATTGATAGAGTTTAGAAAAGGCTTGGGATCCATAGCCATGCACATTTTATGGACTTGCTTAAATATCAAAACCTCTCATTAATTAATATTAGGTTATTTAGTGTATTATGAATACAAAGGATCTAAGCACTACTAATTGTTCTATTAGCTCAAATGTTACATTTTTATATTTGTACATGCTTCATAATTCCTATTAGAAATTCAACATGTGATCAAAGCTACAGAGGTAATAAGTTATTCAAGTAGCACAAAGACAATCATAAAAGTTTTTACTTTTGAAGTTAAATTCCTTGTTTAAACAAGTTTAGGTTTTAATTTTGAACAAATAATTTAAAAATATATATATTCCAATATTTACATTAAAAAAATGAAAATGTAACCAAGTCCAAAGTTCAACTAGTAGTTTGAGCTCCATTATTAAAAAATGAATGATCATGACAACATCTAACTTAGGGAAAATAACAAGTTTAGAAAAGTTATTATTATGGACACCACCATCACCTATCGCTTGCATCATCTCTTGCACTAACATAGTCATTTGCATCATTGCTCACATCATCATTCATTATTAATTGGGAAGTTTATCAAGAAGCTTCCTTGGTTGGTGCACACATGGAAACCTTTATGGAAACTTCTTTGAACTAGGTCCTTAATGGTATATAATTTGAGTTAACCTTTAATTAAAATTTAGTTGATTTTTAATTCACTATTAATTAGGAAATTTTTCAAAAAAAATTCCTTGGTCAGTGCACACATGCATAAAAGCTTCTTTGAATTAGGTCCCCAATGGGGTATAAATAGGGGTAAGACCTCCCATTACCTTTAGTCTATTCAACACAAATTTTGAATACACTTTCTTATCATAACTTTTGTTTTCATACATTATCAAAATAAAGTTTTATTTGAATCATCTTCTAACATATATTGTGTTTTTGCCTTGTGTCTTTGTGTTTTCAGTCTTGGGCTAAACTTAGGCTCACATTTCTTGTGATTTGTTTTCCCTATTGTATTTTTGGCTTAGTTCTTTTTCTTATAGTTTTTCGTGCCCGTGACAATTGTCAACTATTCTTCTTGAGTTTTCCAATTTGAAATATTTGGAGGAAGCAATGATTTGATAGCATGTTGTACCAAATTTCAATTTCACAACACTAATGATTTTGATGTTGTTTTGTAGGAAAATATGAAGGAATTCACCATCATCAATCCCCCATTAGTCTCTTAATAAAATATGAAATCATTCCCTACATTCAAAACATGATGGATCATGTTGAATGTTGGAACAAACTTGAAAAACTTTTCAAACCAAGTTTCACATAAGATGGTTGATGTTCAAAACATTAAAATGGAAAAAGGAATAAACATGGAAGATTTTTGCTTCACAATAAAAGATCTCATAATCCAAATCATTAGAATGGGAGACACATATCATGATTTTGTTTCAATAATTATCAATGCCTTACCCATACCAAATGAGTATGAAACATTTGTATGTGTAAGGATTAATATCCTCACAAGACAAATTTTGCTTACATTTGACAAATTATCAAGCAAACTCGTCCATCAAGCTAATATTTGAGAGTTAAAAGGAGGGAAAAAACCAAAAGACAAAGCAATTCTTGTCAAATTCAAAAAGATTATGAGTGATAAACACTATAGGAAGGAGAAACCAAATTACAACAAGGCCTCTCACATGTGACTTGGAAAATTTACAATTGTTAAGCTTATGGCCACTGGGTTTGAGATTGCTTGAAGAAATCTACGGATGGTGACAAGGGAAAGCTAAAGGAAACTAGAAATGTAATGCATAAAAATGATGATGTCAAAAGAAAAATCTTTGTAAACAACATAAATTTGTTCAAAACAAAGTCTCAAAGGTAAAACCCAAAAACCATGCATGGTATTTTAACTTTGGGGCTACAAAATATGTGACAAGAGAAGAAAGTTTTGTTCATAACATGAAAAAAATCATAAATAGTTCACAAATGAAATCTATCAATAGGCAAGTGAAAGAGAAGGGAAACATTACTATTTCCACTATTGAAAGGGCAATAAAATGGTTGACTAATGTTCTCTCTGTAAAGCTTAGGATCAATAAGAATTTGTTATCGATAGGAATGATTGTTGATAAAGGTCTTACCTTGATGTTTGACTCTCAAAAATGTCTAATATTCAACTCATCTACCCTTAATGAAATAATAGTTGGAAGATTCTACATTTCAACAAATTAGAATTTTGCTTGGTTAATTCAATTAATTTTAATAATGAAATTCAAAAGTTAATCTACATTCCCCAAACATGAGTTTCTAAAAGTCTAACAAATATTGAGCTTTGGCATAAAAGATTCAAAAATTGAAAATCCTTGTTTCTTCATTTTCTAAGTTTAAAAGTCTTGTTACTTGTTTCCCAAAATTGTTAAAACTTCACATGTTTGGGAAAGGTGCCACATGGTAACCATGCAAGAACCAAATTTCCTAGGAAAGACACATTTAGATCACAAAAGGTCTTAGAATTAATACATCAATCTATGTGACTTAATCTTTGTGCCATCATTGTCGAGTGCTAAATATATTGTTATTATTATTGATGATTTCAAGAGATGAACTCGGATGTACTTCATGAGTCAATAATTAAAAACTCTTAACATGTTCAAAATATTTAAGAAATAGTCAAAGTGCATAGATAGGAAAGAAAATTAGAATGTTGACAAATGATTGAGGTGGTGAATTCACATCTATAACCTTCAACATGTTTTGTCAACAAGAATCAGTAAGAAGACAACTAACAAATGGCACATACATTGTAAGAAAATGGAGTTCCAAATCTAATTTAAGTTCAAACCAATTTATCATTGAAAAAACTTGGAGTGTTTTTAAAAAAGTAAACCTCTAAGTTATCTTTTGATAGAAGCAATGAATATTACAAATTATTTCATCAACAAATGTCCAACATGAACAAATCAAGGGGTGACATGAAAACATCTTTTTATCAGATGATAACCAAATGTTAAACATTTATGTGTCTTTTCAAGTGAAATATCAACTCACATTGATAAGTGTGCTTAAAAAAAACTAGACTTGAAGATAGTTCAATGCATGTTGGTTGGATATGATGAAGATTAAAAACCCATTAATGCTTTCATCTTCAAACAAAATGGATAATTTTATATTGCAATGTGAGATCCAATGAAACAATTGGTGGTGTATCACAAGATACAATGAGTCCATTAAAAGGAAGAGTTACCATTTTTATTGGAACATTATGTAGTAATCAAAAGAAACAAAGGAACAATGGACACAAGATCAAAACCATTGTTAAGGAGGTTAGAGGTGTTTTTGGGACATACATGAGATGGAGGATTTCAAGAAAAACCACCAAAATGCAAAACATTAGGTGATTATCTTTCTTATTCAAATTGACTTGTTTAATTTTTATCATGCAGTAGGTGAAAATAAATTGATATTCAATCACCAACAATCCTATATATTAATTCACTACGTCCGTCTGTCAGTGTGTTTGTCTTTATCTTACTTTAACTTACTTTAAGTTACCCTGGGGGGGGGAGAGGAATAAAGATGTGATAAAGTGAGTTAGGAGCGTTGGATTGGGAATCGGACGGGTGGAATGATGTTTTTCAGGGGTAAGTATCGTGTTGGGGTAAAAGTGGTGAGCTGGGAAGTTACACATGGGGTGGGATGGACTGTTGGGGGG
>Ga0209611_10013701_pt1 | contig 11058 bp, 9 predicted proteins | sample S1TSphgellanicum_3_FD_187693 | JGI IMG/M metagenome (GOLD analysis project Ga0209611, IMG submission 187693) | Host-associated microbial communities from peat moss isolated from Minnesota, USA - S1T2_Fc - Sphagnum magellanicum MG (SPAdes) (version 2) | ecosystem: Host-associated > Plants > Peat...
GTATAGAATGTTAATTGAAAGAAACACCTTTGTAGTTTTATTTTAAATTCATTTATGACAAGGTAAATGAGGTTATGTTACAAATGTATTTTATTTATATAGTTTGAACATAAAATTGAAATTATTGTTCCAATCATCATTTGGTCACTACATTACATTTGACAACTGGTTTATTGAAATAAATCCAATCACATCAAGGAGTTTCAATTAAAATAACTTTTGCACATGTATAGGAAATTTTTGTGCCAAGGGCTTCAGCAATTCGAATGTCAAAAAATAACAATTACATAGTCGAAGATGCTAATCACTTGACAATTTGCAAGCCACCATCAAAGGACCATCCAAGCTATTCCAAACTATTGGAATGTTTGAAAATTTGTATGAAGGTAAATAACATTGGTTTTAATTTTTGGAATTGTGTATTTTCATGTAATTTGACTGCAAACAATACATCATTTCACTTAAATTGCATGCCATATTTTTTAAGGCATTATCCATTATTTGATTTTTAAAAAAAATTGTTGAATTTTGACAGGAAAAAAATACACCACCTATGCCACCTTTGCCATGCCATGAGGTGGCATTGGAAGATAAAGCAAAGGCCATAAACAATTTGTTACAAAAGGAATCTATTGTTGCATTAGTTGGAATGGGTGGGATTGGGAAGACCACTTTGAGTAAAAAAATGTATCATTTGTTCCACAACCAATATGAAAAATCTAGCTTCTTGGAGGATGTGAAATCAAAACACATCAAAGATGTCCAAAAAAAACTTCTACAAGATTTATGTGATATAAAATTACACGAACATGAAGATGTTGACAAATACCTTCATGAAATCAAGCAATGCATGATAACAAAGAAAGTTTTGGTGGTTGCGGATGATGTTGATATGACAAACAACCTTGGAGCCTTGCAACTTCTTATTGACAAGCATGCCACTAATGTAGATTGTAAGAACAAAGTACTTGCAAATTGTCGAAATTGGCAAATATTGAAAAATCATGTAAAGGAGTCTACAAAAGTAGACATGGCATTATTGGATGAAGAACAAGCAAGCAAACTTTTCATGTTCCATGCATTCAAACATGCAAACCATGTGACAAATGGTTTCAAAAACATTTCTATGGAGATTATAAAAGCTTGCGGGGGCCTCCCTTTAAGCCTTGAAATATTGGGTTGTTATTTGTGTGATATTCATGATTGGGAAATATGGAACAATGCATTGTGCAAATTGAAAGCTGGGAAAAATATAACAGGGGGTTATGATAATGAGAATCTTTGGAAAACTTTGAAAATTTCTTATGACCACTTGAATGAGGAACATCAAGACATGTTTTTGGATATTGCTTGTTTTTTCACCAGTTTCAAAAAAAAAACGTTGTGTCGAGTGTATTGGAATGCATATGGTTCATCGAGCCCTAAGCTTAAATTACAAAACTTGAAAGATAGATCTTTAATCAAATGGGCAGAAGATGGTAGCTTATACATGCATGAACAATTACGAGACATGGGTCAAAATATTGCAATGAAAATTACAATGAGTCGATTTATATGGAAACCAAATATATCTTTGCAAAAGAACCAGGTTTGTGCAACATGTGTTAATTCAATCCTATGATATATATTTTTGGTCAAAATTCTAAATGAAACCATAAGTTTTAGCTTTATTTAAGGAGATGTAATATTTTTTCATTAAAAACATGGCATTAGAATGAAAATTTATTTTTATTGATGTTAACAATTGTTTGTAATTTGTTTGATGTGATAGGTGGTGAAAATTTTAGAAGGCATTTCTTTTAAAGAATGTGACATTTTGCCTTCATTTTTCCAAAATGGTTCAAAGGAGTTTCACAACCTTAGGTTACTTGACCTAACAAAAGCTTCAAAAAATATGGTAGAAAATTTCATCCAAAGTCAAAACTTGAATAACCTTCGATGGTTATGTCTCCAAGAATGCATGATCCAAAAGTTGCCAAATAATTTGTTTAATTGTTGTCATTTACAAGTACTCCATTTAACAAAATGTAATTGTTTACAATTTCTTTTTGATATTTTAAGCCAAGGCCTTAATATGTCGAAATGTGTTGATATGAAAGAATTATTTCCATCTTTTAGCAAATTGAATGCACTCTTAGAACTTAATCTCTTAGGGTGTTCGAACTTGCAAGAATTACCTACATCTATTGGCCAATTGAATGCACTTCAAGAGCTTAATTTATCAAAGTGTTCAAGTTTACAAAAATTACCTACATCTATTGGCTAATTGAATGCACTCCAAAACCTTGATTTGAACTGTTGTCAGAGCTTACAAGAATTACCTATGTCCATTGGCCAATTGAATGCATTGCAAAACCTTGATTTGAACTATTGTTCGAACTTGCAAGAATTACCTACATCTATTGGCCAATTGAATGCACTTCAAAACCTTGATTTGAACTATTGTCAAAGCTTGCAAGAATTACTTACGTCTATTGGCCAATTGAATGCACTCCAAAACCTTAATTTGAACTATTGTTCGAACTTGCAAGAATTACCTACATCTATTGGCCAATTGAGTGCACTCCAAAACCTTCATTTGAATTATTGCTCGAGCTTGCAAGAGATACCTACATCTATTGGGCAATTAAATGCACTCCAAAACCTTCATTTGAATTGTTGTTCAATGTTGCAAAAATTACCTACATCTATTGGCCAATTGAGTGCACTCCAAAACCTTCATTTGAACCATTGTTCAATGTTGCAAAAATTACCTACATCTATTGGCCAATTGAGTGCACTCCAAAACCTTCATTTGAACCATTGCTCGAGCTTGCAAGAATTACCTACATCTATTGGCCAATTGAGTGCACTCCAAAACCTTCATTTGAACAATTGTTTTAGCTTGCAAGAATTACCTACATCTATTGGCCAATTGAGTGCACTTCAAAACCTTCATTTGTACAATTGTTCAATGTTGCAAAAATTACCTACATCTATTGGCCAGTTGAGTGCACTCCAAAACCTTGATTTGAACGATTGCTCGAGCTTGCAAGAATTACCTACATCTATTGGCCAATTGAATGCACTTCAAAACCTTGATTTGAAATGTTGTTCAATGTTGCAAAAATTACCTACATCTATTGGCCAATTGAGTGCACTTCAAAACCTTAATTTGAACTATTGTTTAAGCTTGCAAGAATTACCTACATCTATTGGCCAATTAAGTGCATTCCAAAACCTTCATTTGTGGGGGTGTTCAAAATTGCAAGAATTACCTACATTTATTGGCCAATGAAATGCACTCCAAAACCTTAATTTGAACCATTGTTCAATGTTGCAAAAATTACCTACATCTATTGGCCAATTGAGTGCACTCTAAAACCTTCATTTGAACAATTGCTCAAGCTTGCAAGAATTACCTACATCTATTGGGCAATTAAATGCACTCCAAAACTTTCATTTGAACCGTTGTTCAATGTTGCAAGAATTACCTACATCTATTGGCCAATTGAGTGCACTCCAAAACCTTCATTTGAACCGTTGTTCAATGTTGCAAAAATTACCTACATCTATTGGCCAATTGAATGCACTCCAAAACCTTGATATATCATTTTGTTTGAGGTTGCAAAAATTACCTGCATCTATTGGCCAATTAAATGCATTCCAAAACCTCCATTTGAAATGTTGTTCAATGTTGCAAGAATTACCTACATCTATTGGCCAATTGAGTGCACTCCAAAACCTTCATTTGTGGGGGTGTTCAAAATTGCAAAAATTACCTACATCTATTGGGCAATTAATGCACTCCAAAACCATGATTTGAACTGTTGTTCAATGTTGCAAAAATTACCTACATCTATTGGCCAATTGAGTGCACTCCAAAACCTTCATTTGAACAATTGCTCGAGCTTGCAAGAATTACCTACATCTATTGAGCAATTAAATGCACTCCAAAACCTTCATTTGAACAATTGCTCGAGCTTGCAAGAATTACCTACATCTATTGGGCAATTAAATGCACTCCAAAACCTTCATTTGAACCGTTGTTCAATGTTGCAAGAATTACCTACATCTATTGGCCAATTGAGTGCACTCCAAAACCTTCATTTGAACCATTGTTCAATGTTGCAAAAATTACCTACATCTATTGGCCAATTGAGTGCACTCCAAAACCTTCATTTGAATGATTGCTCGAACTTGCAAGAATTACCTACATTTATTGGCCAATTGAGTGCACTCCAAAACTTTCATTTCAACCATTGTTTGATATTGTAAGAATTACCTAGATCTATTAGACAATTAAGTGCACTCCAAAACCTTGATTTGAACAATTGCTCGAACTTGTAAGAATTATCTACATCTGTTGGACAATTGAGTGCACTTTAAAACCTTCATTTGAATCATTATTTGAGCTTGTAAGAATTACCTGCGTCTATTGGCCAATTGAGTGCATTTTGAAACCTTGATTTGAAAAATTGTTTAAGCTTGCAAAAATTACCTACATCTATTGGCCAATTAAGTGCACTCCAAAACCTTTATTTAAATAATTATTGGAGTTTGAAAAAAAAAACCATATATTTATTAGTGAATTGAATGCAATCCAAAAACCTTGATTTGAACGATTGATCGAGCTTGCAAGAATTACGTATATCTATTGGCCAATTGAGTGCACTCTAAAACCTTCATTTGTAAGGGTGTTTGAGGTTATAATAATTACTTACAATTGGCCAATTGAGTGCATTTCGAAACCTTCATTTATGAAGGTGTTGTAATTTACAAAAAATACATACATCTATTGGCCAATTAAGTGCACTTCAAAACCTTAATTTGCAAGATTGTTTGAGGTTACAAGAATTATGTATAGGTTTTGAATTATTTAAGGAGTACCAAAATCTTGTCAAAATGCCACCCTTTTTAAAAAAATAAAAATAAAATTTAACCTAGTCATTTTTTTACGATGATTATGATGGAATTTAAAGTTGTAATGGTTCAAAATATAGTCCTTTTGAAAATTTTGACAACTTTTGACTTGTTTTTTTATGGGGATCAAAATATAGGGTAAAAAAGGATTGTAATAAGGACTAGGCCCTTTTTGTCCTATGTGGTACACCTTTAAGGATTTTCACCTTACATTTATTGGCCAATTGAGTGCATTCCAAAACCTTCGTTGTGGGGGTGTTCAAGGTTGCAAAAATTACCACATTTATTGGCCAATTGACTACACTCAAAAACTTTCATTTGTTGGGGTGTGTGAAGTTGCAAGAATTACCTACATCTATTGGCCAATTGAATGCACTTCAAAACTTTAATTTGCATGATTATTTGAGGTTGCAAGGATTCCCTACATCTATTGGTGAATTGAATGCATTCCAAAACTTTCAATTATCAATGTGTTTGAATTTGTAAAAATTACCTACATTTATTGGCGAATTGAATGCATTTCAAAACCTTCATTTATTGGGGTGTCATGTTTGAGCTTGCAAGATTTACCTACATTTATTGGCCAATCGAATGCACTTCAAAAACTTAATTTGCACAATTGTTCAAAGTTGCAAAAATTACTTACATTTATTAGCCAATTGAGTGCATTCCAAAACCTTTATTTGAACGACTGTTCAAGGTTGCAAGAATTACCTACATCTATTGGTCAAGTGAATGCACTCTAAAACCTTCATTTAGATAATTATTCAAGATTATAATATGTAGGATTTAAAACCTAACAATAGTTATGTATTGTGATAAAAATATTTCATTCATTTTGAATTATTGTACATATCACATAAAAATGATTTGGGATTAAAAATATATTTTGCCCAAGTACATCTTTAATGGAAGAACATTTTACAACCTAAAAAATTCATAATCATCAACATTATCATAATGAACAAATTTTTTAATTCATATGATTGATCTCCATGACATCAAGAAATTTTGAAAGTTTTGATGGGGAAGATTGTTTTTAATGGTTGCCTTTTTATATGGGTAAGATTTCATGGACAAAATTTCATTAAAATTGGTATTTTGTAATTAATTAATTATAATTATAATGATTTTTAAAGGTCCTATAATTTTTTAAAAAGATCAACAATTAAATCATTTATATGTGCACGAATTCAATAACATAATGATGAGTTAGGATATAAACCATCGTCTATTGCAACTTTTCAAGGTTCCTTCACAAATGAAAATTCCAAAATTGAATGTTTAATTTTTAAAGGATTTTGAAGTCCAACTTTGTATATTTATTTTACTGAAAAGATAACAATTGAAGTTGATTGTTGTATGTTAGTAAATAAAATCATGTGTTATTATATCAATGAGATTTTTAAATGATTTTGGATATTATGTAAATGTCTTTTTGAGATCTCTAAACTAAATATATTAATTGCTTTAAACTTCACTTTTTAAGTAATCAAAGGGAATGTAAAAAATCATGCAAATTGATTTCAAACTTTTTGTACCAAAAAAACATGTTTTGTTTAAAACAAGTATGTGTTCATTGGGTGAACTTGATGAAAAAACAAATCATATCAAAATTTCAAAGGCTTGAAATTTTGAACCAAATGGTTGCAAGGGAAAAAACTCATTTGTTTATACTAATTTGCTAGTTGTTTATATCCATTCAGCTCAAAATTTCTAACTTGAAACATATGTCATATGTGTACTTGTAAACCAAAACATTGATGCACAATTATGTATGTGAAAAATCACTACCACCACATGAATTATTTTATCTTGGGCTATTCAATTTTGCTCACTCAAATTTTTTCCATGTAATTGTTATTTTTAAAAGTAGCCTTAAAAAATGTTGGAATTTTATTCCTTTTTTTGGATTTCAAATTGTGAGTGAACCCTTCATAAGAAAATATCTTCTAAATATCCATTGGCATGCATCAAATGTGGACAAGTGTTGGAAATTGTTAGATTATGACAATATTTTGTCTACATTGTATATGGAGCTTGCATTCGCCTTGTCCAATTGTTTGAGCTTATAATAATTACCTACATCTATTGACCAATTGAATGCCCTCCAAGAGCTTCATTTGTGGGGGTGTTTGAACTTGCAAGAATAGATGTATGTCTATTGACCATTCGAGTGCACTCCAAAAACTCATAATTTAATATGGGGGTGTTTGAACTTGCAAGAATTAGTCTTGCATGTATTAGTTATTTGAATGTAACCCAAAAGCTTCATGTGTTGGTACATGCATTCAAAGTGGACCAAAAATAACACATTATAACTTCCCAAAAAATCCAACACATAAAGGCCTATAGTGGATGTCATGTAACGAAATATTAGTCACATGATCCAAACAATGCAATTTACATATGGCCATTTGGTAATAATTAATTATACAAATTTTTTATATTATAATTTTTTACAAAAAAATCTATATATTTCAAAATGTACATTCTAAATTTTATAAAAAGAAACATATTGCAACTAATATAATTCATTATTGCAACAATGATTTTGTACATCCTACACAATTTTTTCATGATTGATAAAACAATCACTATTGTTGTAGATGAATAGGATGGTAGGTGGTAACCTACATGAAGTAATGAAAGTAATATCCATTGCAATGCCTTTTTTCGTGATTTTAAATCATGTTTACTACCTTTGTTGGCTTGTAGCAAGGTAGGTGATAAGCAATAGGCAACATGTAAGGCTACAACAACAATTACAAGCCTTATAACACCTTTCCTTGTGTTTTTATTTTCATTCTTGAGGTCTATTACAAACGGTGTAGTTTTTTTTTTTTCATATTATGTTTTATAAACAATTGGTTTCCAAACCCATTTAATATAACCTTTTAAGACCCAACAAATACTGACAACCCAAGGAAGAACATCCTAGGATTCTTGCACATTTGCACAAGTATGGGATGGAAATGAACCCCAAGCATTTTTAAGTGAAAATCGTTTTGAAAGTTGGAGTTTCAAAGTGTTTTGAATTTTTGGGGAAAAAATGTAAATAATAAAATTAAATCCCCAATATATTATTGTAAAGGTCTTGAAGTGTAATATCAAAAGTGAATTCGCACTTTGCAATATTTGGAGTTTTGAGTTGAAAATTATGGCCAAAAGAAAGGTCATGAATCAAATTCACAATTTGATTATTGACTATTAAAACCTAAGAACATGGATCAAATGACCTTTGACTGAGGTGTGCAACATGGCATTGGAAAGATCTTGTCCAAAATTACAACTTTGTAATATGAAATTTTTGGATCAAAAGTCATATGGAAATTTTATGACCCTTATCGTAACTTGGGAATTCAGGAATTGCATCTAGGAGTTGCAAGGATTTAAACCATTTTGGTGCAACCTAAACCATCAATCAAAAAAGTTATTTATAAGGAGGAAGGGTGGTGGTTTCTTTCCAAATATGGGTCATGTGAGTGTAATGAGTCCAAAACAAGTTTGTGATTAAAAGTTAATTCCATTTGCATTAACCACCTACATTGTTTGGCTTATGGAAGTGACTTCTCCATGAGATTCTTATGATTATCACATTGTCCTAGTCTCATTTTAAATCATTTTTAAGTGCAAGGAGCTAGGGAGCATGCCCCAAAGTTTTCCTTCTTTTTCTGCTTTTTGGAACATTATCATCAACTTAAAGGTTTATACCCAATACCTTAAGATGAACTTAAGGGCGTGACAAGTTCCAATGTTGGCAAATGTTTTTTGTCCCCCCTCAAAACATAAAGGGGGAAAATTTAAAGAAGAGGGGAGTTGTCATAGGCATGAATTTTTTTTTGATTTGACATAGGGGATCAAATAACTAGATTTTGATTTTTTTTAAAACCCAGCTATATTATTAAATTATTTTTTAAACATTAATTTTGGTTATCGATTTCCCTAATGATTTTGTTGATAACACATATATGTTATGTGTAAGGGTTGGTTTTGAAATGCCCAACTTAATAACCTTTTGGTATATTATCAAGGTAGATTTTTATATGCAAAACTTAACCCCCAAAATAAAAATCTTCATTTTTTGTGTAGTTTTCATAATTGCCAATAACATTGATCAAAATTTGAAAGTTGAAAGAACAACTAAAAGTGAAATTAAGATTGGAAAAATGTAACTGAACAAAAAGTGACAATTCAAAAAACTTGTTGGGACAAAACATGGAAGGGTACAAATCAATTTTTGGTTTTATTTGAATAATGAGTGGGTTAAACATAACAACATAGGGTGTAGGAATTGAAATGACTCGTGGAATTGGCATTTGATGACACATCTTTGATCATCTTAGAATTTCATTAATAGTGAGATTATTATTTCACATGAAGGTTTTGGAATGCACCTTGTATTATATGCTTGCAATATTTGATTCATTTAAAGTTTCAATTTAATCATATTGGTATATTTAAATGACCTCATATTGATTCCAATCTATGTTACATCTAATGGTATATTTGTTGATCGGGTTGAAGGAACTCAATCAATTATTTCATAAGGACATGGTTGACATTTTTTACCATTGGCTCCTCTTTGGAGGCAATTTTTTTTGTTTTTAGGAATAATCTTTGAAATCCCAATAACTTTGCACATGGCACCAAGGACCTTGACCTTTTCACAACTATTTCTTTTGCTAAGGGTTTTTTAAATGGCAAAAAAATAATAATAATATGATGCATTACATGTACCACACATACATATCTAACTTGTTTGACTCATTGGAGAAGATGAAAGCAATGATTGGGTATATGTGAAGTTAGTTGTAAATAGTTTTAACAAATGAATTCTTGACTTGCCAATTTTTAATGTTTCAAAGTTGTTCAATCCTAAACGTGATCTTGATAATGTGCTTCAATTTTTCTACATTTTTTTGTTTTGATTTATTTAAATTTCAATTGCAAGATGATCATTATTCAATAATTCTTGCACTCTATGTTTAAACCTTAAAAATTATGAAACTATTTCTCATTGTTTGGAAGATCCTAAGGTGACAAACAAACAACCTTCCTTAATAGATTGGTGTGTATGCTTGCAAAAATGTATATCCAAATTCAATGATGCACTCTTCAAAGTTAAATTACTTTCATGACGAATAGAGGGGTGCTATATGTGCAAGGTGGATTCGGACCACAACATCATGGCACAACAAACATCCCTAATGAAATGTGGGTCGTTAAAAGATTAGACATTGGCCCCCTAGGTAAACTCACAATGGTACTTTAACCTTTTTGAATGAGGCCTCTCTCATTGTTTATATTTAGCTTGAGAAATGTCAAATTTAGACCCACAAACCCCGATTTAGTCTTGGGAGGAGGTCTATATCAATGTTCAACATTTTTCAAAAAGAGGGATAAATACCCAATGATTATCAATTGGGTATATACCCACTTATTTTTTGGTTTTCAATATTTCTCAAATAACCAATTTTGATATAATAACCATGGTTATTGAAGTTTCAAAAAGTCAAGGAACTTTCCAAAGTTCTGTTAGTTTCTTTGGTCAATTCTTTCATGACAATTGTTTGTTCTTTGAAGCTTTTGAAATAGGAACTAGAACCAATGTTTTTTTATCTTGATTTTTTTCAAAAAATTGAAACCAATGATTCCTGGATTTTAAAATATTTAAAGAACTAGAATCGGCATTTTTAAAAAAATTCAAAGAATTGACCAATACAATCCATATAACGTTTACAAGCAACTATTTTTTAAATGGGCCTAGGGTTTTACCATGGTACAACCTTGGGTTTACCCAATTCCTCATACATGGTCATAATAAGTTGATGATTACACAAATACAATGTTCACAAGGATATAAGAACTTGGTAGAGAAATTTTGATTAAGAAAAAGTTATAGTAAAAGTTGCCAAGTATGGACTATGGTTGGCTATAGACTTGAACTTCAAACTTTGGGTAGGAATTGTGTGCTTAGACAATCCTTCCTATTTGCACTTTCCTTTTTATGAGTGTTTGTTGTTACTTCACCCTAAAAGGAGAAAAAAATACACACACTAAAACCCTATGGCTTGGAAAAAGGTTTGGATTAATCCAAGGTTATATAATGTTAATTCAAATATTTTAAAATTAAATATAATTAAACCTTATGAT
>Ga0209611_10013704_pt1 | contig 11057 bp, 4 predicted proteins | sample S1TSphgellanicum_3_FD_187693 | JGI IMG/M metagenome (GOLD analysis project Ga0209611, IMG submission 187693) | Host-associated microbial communities from peat moss isolated from Minnesota, USA - S1T2_Fc - Sphagnum magellanicum MG (SPAdes) (version 2) | ecosystem: Host-associated > Plants > Peat...
GCACCGAAATCGATTCATCGCTCGACCAGGCGCGGGAGGCTGCCGCCAAGGCGCAACGCGATCTCGATCGCGGCAAGGCATTGCTGGCCGACGAAGTCGCGACGCAGGAGCAAGTGCAGGATCTGACCACCGCGCTGCGCGTCGCCAGAGCGGCGGAGAGCAGCGCCGCATTCAACTCAGCGCATGCGCGCATCGTCGCGTCCGCCGACGGTGTGGTGCTGCGCAAGCTCGCCGAAGCCAACGAAGTCGTGCAGGCAGGACAGACGGTCGTGGTGCTGGGCGGCGCCCATCGCGGCTGGGTCGTGCGCGTGGGGTTGGCGGACCGCGATGTGGTTCAGGTTCACGTGGGCGATTCGGCGCGCATCGAATTCGACGCCTGGCCCGGGAAACTCTTCACGGGACAGGTCGCCAACATCGCGTCCGCGGCCGATCCCGGCACGGGCACTTTCACGGTCGAACTGCGCCTGGAGGCCGGCGGCGCACGCTTCGTCCAGGGACTGGTGGCGAAGGTCGCCTTGAGCCCGCAGCACACGGAATCGGGCAAGGTCATTCCGCTGCAGGCGCTGCTCGAGGCGAACGACACGGAGGCGGGGGTTTTCGTTCTCGATCCGGGCACGCATACGGTCCACCGCGTCAATATCCAAATCGGGCGCATCAGCGGCGGGCGGATCGAAGTGCGGAACGGCCTGAAGACCGGCGATCAGGTGGTGACCGAAGGGGCTGCATTTCTCGAAAACGGCGGCACGGTGCGGGTGGCGGCGAGATGAGTCTGTGGGCATTCTCGGTCCACCGCTGGCAATTCACGCTGGTGGTGTTCGCGCTGTTGATCGCGCTCGGCATCGCGAGTTTCACCAACATCGCGCGGTCGGAAGATCCGTCGTTCCCGTTTCCCGCGGCAACCATCACCTTGGTGTGGCCGGGCGCCAATCCGTCCGACATGGAGCGGTTGATCGTCAAGCCGATCGAAGATGCGGTGAACACCCTGGAGAACGTCAAGAAAATTCAGAGCTCGGCGTTCGACGGGCTGGCGGTCGTGCACGTCGAATTCTATTTCGGCGCCGATCCCGAGAAAAAGCAGGACGAGGTCATCCGCGAGTTCAATCGAATCCGCACGACGCTGCCGCCGGATCTCGCGCAGATCGATATCCGCAAGGACAACCCGGGCCTCGTGAATATCGTGCAGATGGCACTGGTGAGCGATACCGCGAGCTGGCGGACGCTCAAGGAGAAATCCCAGAACCTCAAGGACTTGATCGAGTCCGTGCCCGGAGTGCGCACGGCCGAAACGTGGGCCTTCCCCAACCCCGAGGTGCGGGTGGCCGTCGATCTCGAGCGTCTGTCGCGCGCCGGGGTCACGCTCGATCAGGTGAGTGCCGCCATTCAAGGCCAGAGCGTCAATGTGCCGGGCGGTGCCGTCGAGGTGGGCCCGCGGCGCTACAACCTGCGCACGTCCGGCAGCTACACTTCGCTCCGGCAGATTGCCGACACCGTAGTGGGTACCGGCCGGGAGTCCGGCGGCGGGCGGCTGGTCAAGGTGAGCGACATCGCCGAGGTGTCCTGGGCGACCGAGGAGTTCGCCTACACCGGCCGTTACAACGGACGGCGCGCGGTCTTCGTCACCGCCAATCAGAAGGACAACACGAATATCTTCAAGGTGCGCGACGGCATCTATGCCAAGCTCGCCGATTTCGAGAAGACCCTGCCCACGGACATCGTGCTCGAGCGCGGTTTCGACCAATCGCGCAATGTGGCGCACCGGCTCGATCGGCTCGGCAAGGACTTCGCCATCGCGATCGCGCTGGTGCTGCTGACGCTGCTGCCGCTCGGAGTGCGCGCGGCGGGCGTGGTGATGATTTCGATTCCGCTGTCGTTGGCCATCGGCGTCGCGCTGCTCTATTTCGCGGGCTTCAGCCTCAATCAATTGTCGATCGCCGGCTTCGTGGTGGCGCTGGGATTGCTGGTCGACGATTCCATCGTCGTGGTCGAGAACATCACGCGCTACATGCGCGGCGGCCTGTCGCGCGCGGCGGCAGCCATCAAGGCGACGGATCAGATCTGTTTGGCCGTGCTCGGCTGCACCGCCACGCTGGTGCTGGCGTTCTTGCCGCTGCTGTTCCTGCCCGAGGGACCCGGCGAGTTCATCCGTTCGCTGCCGGCGGCGATCCTGTTCACGGTGTCGGCGTCGCTGTTCGTATCGCTCACCATCATTCCCTTCCTCGCGAGCCGCATGCTCGCAGGCACGGGGGGTGGGGGCGAGGGCGCGGCGGGTGGGGAGTCCGCGTTGCTGCAGCGGGTGATGAACATCATCCACACCGTCTATGGGCCCGCCTTGCGCCGCGCCCTCGCGAGGCCGAAAACCACCTTGCTCGCGGCGCTCGCCTTGTTCGGCCTGGTGTGCGCCACGGTGCCTCTCATCGGCTTCAGCCTGTTTCCGGGGGCGGACGTGCCGCAATTCTTGGTGCGCGTCGATGCGCCCGATGGCGCGAGCGTCGCCGAGACCGATCGCGCGCTGCGCTTCGTCGAGGCGCGGCTCGCCGAACGCACCGAGGTCAAGCGTTGGTACACCCATGTGGGTCACGGCTCGCCGTTCGTTTACTACAATGTCTTTGCGCAGGGCCGCGCGGCGAATGTCGGCGAAGTGTTCGTCGAACTGCGCGAGTTCGACCCCAAGGCCACGCCGAAACTCATCGAGTCGCTGCGCGCCCGATTCAACGAGTACGCCGCGGCGCGCATCACGCTCAAGCAATTCGAGCAGGGTCCCGCGATCGACGCGCCGGTCGCCATACGGATCGTCGGCCCGGAGATCGACGGGTTGCGCGGCATCGCCGCGCAAGTCGAGCAGGTGCTCAAAGCGACGGCCGGCACCCGCGATGTCAATAATCCGGTGCGCTTGCTGCGCACCGATCTCGATCTGGGGATCGATACGGAAAAGGCGGGACTGCTGGGTGTATCGGCACTCGAGGTCAATCGCACCGTGCGCCTCGCGGTCGCAGGCCTCGCGGCGGGCGAGTTTCGCGCCGCCAACGGCGATGAATATGACATCACTCTGAGACTGCCCATGCAGGAGCACCCGACGATCGAGGCGCTCGACGCCATCGACGTGAGTTCAACGACCGGCCGCGAGGTCCCGTTGCGCGAGATTTCCACTCCGCATTTCGAGACCGTCACCAACTCCATCACCCGCTACAACCGCGAGCGGCAGGTGACGGTCGCGGCGTATACGCAAAGCGGCTTCAACACCTCACGGGTCACGGCAGACGTGGTCAAGCATCTTGCCGCGATCGGGCTTCCGCCGGGCTATCGTTTCGAAGTCGCGGGCGAAGCCGAGGCGCAGCGGGAGAGTTTCGGCGGCCTGATGCCCGCCATCCTCGTGGGGGTATTCGGCATCATCGCAGTGCTGGTGCTCGAATTCGGCAGCTTCCGCTCGACGCTGATCGTGGCCGGCGTGATTCCCCTGGGGCTAACGGGCGCGCTACTCGCCTTGCTGGCGACGGGATACACGCTGTCGTTTACCTCGGCCATCGGAATGATTGCGCTGGTCGGCATCGAGATCAAGAATTCGATCCTGCTGGTCGATTTCACCAATCGCCTGCGCGCGCAAGGGATGCCGCTCGATCAAGCCATTCAGGAGGCCGGCGAGGTCCGCTTTCTGCCCATCCTGCTCACGTCCGCGACCGCCATCGGCGGCCTATTGCCGCTCGCGCTGCAAGGATCGGGTCTGTACTCGCCGCTCGCGATCGTCATCATCGGCGGCTTGATTTCGTCGACGCTGCTCGCGCGGCTCGTGACGCCGGTGATGTACAAGCTGCTGCCGCCGGCGGTGGTGGTGCGCGGGGTGTGACCGAGCCGCCGGTCCACCGGTTTAGTGCGTCTGCTTGGTCGAATCGACGAGACTTAGTACTCTGGCGTCCCGGCTCGTGTAGAAATCGACCAAGCGCTAGTGTTGAGTCCCTTAAATAAATGGAGTAAGTGAGCGGAATGGAAACCCAAGTGAGCTGGCTCAAAGGTATCCTGGTCGCAACACTATGGACTTCGCTGCTTCAGTCCGGCTCGGCGGCGGACTTACCCACACCCCCTCCTCATCAGACCGATCAAGATGCGAGCTTTGTACCCGCCGTGCGCGTTCAAGATCCTTCTTGCGCAACCCGAATCGGACAGGTGCGCGCGCTTCTTATTGGAGTTGGTAAATTTCGCAATATGCCGGCCGCAAATCTCAAGGGGCCGGCAAATGACGTGGGATTACTGAAGACTGCGCTGCTGCGTCACTCCGTGACGGTGACATCTGTCGTAAATCCCACGCGGCATGACCTTGCGGTCGAGCTGGCAGCCGCAGCATCTGCAAGCCAATGCGGCGATACGTTATTCGTATTCTTCAGCGGACGTGCCCTTCCCAAAGAGGGCGAACTGTTTTTTGCCGCATCGGACATATTCAACATCAATGATGGCGAAATGCATTTCTACGATTTTCCCCTACATGCGATCGCAAATTGTCGCGACCGCCGGCAGATGCGGCCGCTGCCGGGCACGATCGATTCGAGGGAATTGGGTGCTTATTTTGATCAGCTACGCGATAACGGGGTTAATGTGTTTTTCGCCGCCGATACCGGCAGCTCAACGGATTTCGGACTCGCGCTGCGCGACGGGAATGTTTCCTGGAAGGGTGCTCTGGGCAACGGTGTAGATGCGATCTCCGATAACTTGCGCGGCGCCTACTTTGGTGTCTATGCGGATGAGTCCGGGGAGTCGCACGACATCCTGCCCGACAAAAAGCAATTCGTCGGCTACTTAAGTTACGCCATCGCGTCGGCGCTCTCTGAGTCCGGCAATAGATCCTTCCGAGACTACGCGCAAGCTATCGTTGAATTAATGGAACCGGCGATGAATCGAGTGGCGGGGACCCTACCGACGTTCGAAGCGAGCGACATAACCCGCTCGCCGTTCGCGACTGGGCTGCGAGGAAGCGCCTCACGGCCCGGCGCACTCCGCAGCACGGAAACGCGACGAATTGAGATCACTTCACCAACGCTCCAGCGTGGACTGGGGCGCGTGGGCCTGGGCAATGTGCTCCTGGAGGGACGGGTGATTGCGCCGGAGCCGCCAAAATCGATCAACGCCAATCAGGTCGCAGGAAGAGTGTTGTCGGACGGATCGTTTCAGATCTCGCTGTCGGTCGCCGAGGGTCTGAACACCATCGCGCTAGCGGCCTGGTGGAGCGATGATGACATGGTCGCGCAGAGAATCACGGTGCTCTCCCAAGCGCATGACAATGCCTTGGTCCAGGGCAAACGCTACGCCGTCATAATCGCCAATCAGGATTATCAGGACTCAGAATTTCCGCCGCTCGCCACTCCGGCGGCGGACGGCCGCGCATTAGCCCAGTTGCTGAAAGAGCGCTTTGGCTTTATCACCGAGGCGAACATCGCGGGCAAGCCCGCATCCTTCGTACTCATCAATGCGACGCGTAGCGAGATGGTGCATGCCTTCTCCGAGATTCACCAGGTTGCCGGGGCCGATGATTCGGTGCTCATTTACTACGGCGGACACGGTGTCTACGAGAAGGAAACCGACCGCGCGTATTGGCTTCCCGTCGATGCACTCGCAAGCGAGCCGGGCGACTGGTACTCGGATCAAGATCTTGCCGCGGAGATCGCGCGACTTAATGCCAAGCACGTACTGGTCGTGGCAGATAGCTGCTTCTCCGGCGCTTTTCGCACTCGGGGCGCATCGGCGCACAAACCTGAGATGTCACGACTCCAATTTCTCGATCAAGTGACGCTTCGCGCATCGCGGAATCTGCTCACGAGCGGCGGCAAGGAACCGGTTGCGGATGGCGGGGGACGGGGGCATTCAATCTTTGCTCAGGCATTGCTTGATGGCCTGCAGCAAGATTCCCAGCCTTTTACAGCGGGTGAGTTATTCGAGAACCACATCAAGAAAAGTGTCGGCGGACGTGCCTCTCAAATCCCGCAATACTTTCCCATGCGAGAAGGCGACGATGGCGGGGAGTTTGTATTCTTTCCAGTCTCCCACTAGACGTATCCAAATTTGGGGTACCGCCTCACTTACGGCGCGCGACAATTTTTTCGAAATCGTCCCGCAAATCCGGCATGCTCATCGCGGCCGCAAACTCCTGAGTCGCGGCGCGAACCGGTCAACATCCAGGAACTCTGTTACTCGGGGCTTTTTGCTTACGGCGACACTGCTCCGGCGTGTGCGCGATCCGTCGGTGCAGGCTGTTTCACAGTCGTACGACACTGCGTGACAGCCAAGCTTGAGCTTGGAGCATTCGCAATTACAGGTTCTCCGCCAGGCAACCCGCGCCGGTCTGCTTTATCTTCGCCCGCCGGCTGTTGCAGTGGTCCACCAGGCAAGCTCCGCCTATCAGCTTATCTTAGAGTTCTCAGCTGTTTCGGTCGCACCCCTCAGCTATATAAGACGCTCCCCGCCATTCTTCGTCAAGCTGCGAATCTAGTGCGTCCAAACGGAAATGTGACGCGTGGCTGTTGGGTGGGAGCACGCGCTTCGCGTATGTCTGTCGAATCGCGCAGCGCGCCGTTTATTGTGCCGGCAAACCGGCCGTCGCGCGCTCCGTGCGGGAAGCGCGCGGTTGGACTTGTGAGGTCGTCTCCCACGCGAGTTGTTGATCGCGCCACCATTGCGCGGTCAGCAAATCCGCATGGTGCCGCGTGAACACGGCGGTCAGGTGCGGCGGAATGGACAGGAACTGCAGCCATTGCTCGGGGAAGACATCGCGCGGACCGTAATGAAACCAGGGCTCGGCGCTGGTTTCCTCCTCCTCGAATCGCGGCTGCGGGATGTCGCGAAACACGCAGTCCGATACCAGGCAGATTTCATCGTAGTCGTAGAAGATCACCCGACCGTGGCTGGTGACGCCGAAGTTCTTGAGCAACAGATCCCCGGGAAACACATTGCTCGCTGCCAGATCGCGCAGCGCGTTGCCGTAGTCGATGATGGCCGCTTCGGCCGCGGCGGGATCGGCTTCGCGCAAAAACAAGTTGAGCGGCCGCAGGCGGCGTTCGATGTAGCAGTGTTCGATGATCAAATCGCCGCCTTCGATGCGGCAGCTCTCGCCGGCCTCGTTCAACAACTCATCGACCAACGTGGGCATGAAGCGGTCGCGCGGCAGGCGCAGTCGTTTGAATTGCTGCGCATCCACGAGGCGCCCGGCGCGGTCGTGCCGGAACACGAATTGGTAGCGCTCGATCACGTCCTCGCGCGTACTGGTCTTCGGCGCGCCGAAGTGATCGCGGATCACCTTGAAGACCAGCTCGTGGGAGGGCAGCGTGAACACGATCATCACCAGGCCGCGTTCCCCCGGTGCGTGCACGAAACTGTCGATTGATTTGTCCAGATGTCTCTGCAGCGCGAAGTAGCGCTCGGTCTTGCCTTGCTTCGCGCGGCCGAGCACGGTGTACAACTCGTCGATGGACTTGCGCGGCATGAAGGATCGCAGCAGGGTGATCGCCGCGCTGACCACCGGCAGATCCACATGGAAATAAGAGCGGGAATAGCCGAACAACGAACTCACGTCGGCGCGCGACATCATGACGGCATCGACCCTCACGCCCTTCGATGAGTTGGTGAAGGCCATCACCAGCGGCGTGATCGCGCCATCGCCGATCAGGCGGCCGACCACGAACGCCTGGGTGCCGCGATAGAACAGCGGCTCGATCAGTTCGACCGATTCGGGCTGCCCGGTGTGCCGTCCGGACTCGAAATAGCGGCCGATGGCGGCGCTGATGCAATGCACCGCCCCGTCGAGATCCTCGATGGCCGCGCCGAACGGCAAGTCGGCGAGGATTTCGCGCACGCCCGTCGGCAGCGAGCCGCCCACTCGATAGACGCGGATCGGGACGGCGCCGGACGCGCGTCCCACGCTGGTCGCGCAGAATTCGACCTCGGCATTGACGCCGACGGTGCCGAATAAATCGCGCGTCGCGGAGTTGAAAAAGGTGCGGTAGAAATCGCTGTCCGGACGCCGCGCAACGATCATTTCGTAGGCGCGCCTGATCTCGCTCCACAGCGCGACGTCGGTGCGCCGCTCCTGCAGTTCGCGCGCGATCGCGGCCACGCAGCGCGCGACCCGCTGCTCGTACAGCTCGATGCGGGCGACCGCATCGAGCTGGGAGCTGTGCCAGTCTTCGGCGAGGAAGTTGAGCGCCGCGCGCCGCGTGATCCGGCCGAATTCCTCGTTATACAGCCGGAAGTGTTCGGCGATGACCGCCGCAAGATCTTTAGCCGCGAGTTGTTCTCTCACGGCCGACCCGGCGGCGGTGCTCATGCGGGCTGAACACTCACGCGACTGAGCGCTTCGGTCCGGTTTTGACCGTGGTCGTGAATTGTTCGGTCTCGGTGCTGCCGGCCATGGCGCCCGTGGAATGCGAGCCCGCGCTGATCGCGGTCTGCACGGCGTCGAAATAACCGGTGCCGACGAAGGACTGGTGCTTCGTGGCGCGGTAACCGGCGCCTTCCTGGGCGAATTCGCGTTGTTGTAGTTGCGAATAGCCGAGCATGCCGTTCTCGCGGTAGTCACAGGCCAGTTCGAACATCGACAGGTTCAACGCATGCCACCCCGCCAGCGTGATGAATTGAAAGCGGTAGCCCATGGCCGCGAGATCTTCGCGCCACTTCTTCATCGACGCCGCGTCGAGCTTCGCCTTCCAATTGAACGAGGGCGAGCAGTTGTAGGCCAAGAGCTTGCCCGGATACTTGGCGTGAACCGCGGCGGCGAAACGCTTGGCCTCGGTCATGTCGGGCTTCGAGGTCTCGCACCAGATCAGATCGGCATACGGCGCATAGGACAAGGCGCGATCGATTGCCTGCTCGATGCCGGCCTTGACATAGAAGAAGCCCTCGCTCGAGCGTTGACCGGTGAGAAAGCGCGCATCGCGCGGATCGTGATCGCTCAACAGCAGGTCGGCGGCGTCCGCGTCGGTGCGGGCGATGATCACGGTGGGCACATCGAGGACGTCGGCCGCGAGGCGCGCGGCCACGAGCTTGTTGATCGCCTCGCCGGTCGAGACCAGCACCTTGCCGCCGAGATGGCCGCACTTCTTGGCGGAGGACAATTGATCCTCGAAATGCACGCCGGCCGCGCCGGCGCGAATCAATGCCTTGGTCAGTTCGAAGGCGTTGAGATTGCCGCCGAAACCCGCTTCCGCATCGGCGATGATGGGAACCAGCCAGTCGATGTCCTTTTTGCCGTCCATATGATGAATTTGATCGGTGCGCAGCAACGCGTTGTTGATGCGCTCGACCATTTTCGGCACCGAGTCGACCGGGTACAGGCTCTGGTCGGGATACACTTCACCGGCGCTATTGGCGTCGCCGGCGACCTGCCAGCCGGAGCAATAAATCGCTTTCAATCCCGCCTGAACCGTTTGAATGGCTTGGTTTCCGGTCATGCAACCCAAACCCGCCACCACGGGTTCGCTGTGCAGTTGGCGCCAAAATTTCTCCGCGCCCATCCGCGCCAATGAATATTCAATGTGCACCGAGCCGCGCAGACGCGCCGCGTCCGCCGCGCTGTAGGGGCGCTCGATGCCGTGCCATCGGTCAGTCGCTTTGTCGCTCAATTCGATTCTCCTTGGAAAGGCCAATAGTTCAGGCGCCCAATATGCGCCGTTCTTGCAGCTCAGGTTGCGTAAGCTTAGAGTAGCCGAATCGAAGATTTACACATTAGAAATTTCACAATGTTAATTTCACACGATTTTACATAATTTGACGTTCAATGTGATCGGGACGATATGGTGGGATTGATCCGGCAAGGGCATTTTCTGGGCACGAAGCTACGCTCTCTGCGCAAGCGCAACGGCCTGACTCTCGATGAATTATCCGCCCGCTGTGTGCAAATCGACGCTGCCGGCGCCCCGTCGGTGTCTTATCTCAGCATGGTGGAGACCGGCAAACGGATGCCGTCGGCCGAAATGCTGGACATGTTGGCCGGCATCTTCAGCAAGGACGCCCGCTGGTTTCTCGACGAGAACACCGAACTCGAGATCGCGCCCGCGCCGCGCGAGCGCGGCGGCCTCAAGGCCATGCCATTGGAACCGGCATTTCTGTTCTCGCACGAGCTGTTGCAGAACGCGCTGCCGGAGCTGCTGTCGCAGACCGGCACCACCGGCCGCCAGTTTGCGCAATTGCTGATCCGCGTCTGGCAGGAAACCCGTCACAACAACTTTCCCGACATCGAACGCGCAGCCGAGGAGTGCGGCAAGCGCGAGATGCCGCTCACGTTGGAGTCTGTGCTCGCCATCTGCAGGCGGCTTGCGCTCGAGGTACGGTGGTTCGACGGCGACGGGCGCAAGCCGAACGGCGCCTTGGTGCGCTCGCAATTCGAAGCCCCCGGGACGGTGCTGATCAACGAGCGGCTGCGCAATCAAGAGGAGCGGCTGAAGTACGACCTGGCGTTCTTCATCGGCCACAAGATTCTGCACAACGGCGACGGCGCGATCTCTCCGCACAGCGCCAGCCATGTGAGCGACGGCGAGCTGTCCGGCTCCGAAGCCGGCATGGGCGCGCAGGACGTGCTCTACGCGTGGCGTGATTTCGAATGCAGCTTTTTTGCCGGGGCGCTGTTGTGTCCGCGGATTCCCTTTCGGCGCTTTTTGATTCGCGAGGCGCACAGCGTGATGGCCTGCCACAAGCTCGGCGTGACGCCGGCGCTGGTCATGCGCCGCATGACGGCGGTGTCGCCCTACCGGCACTGGCACTTCTTCGATGCCTACGCGCCGGGCTACCTGCGCGCCGTGTACCGGGGCAACGGCATTCCCTTGCCGTGGGGGAATATGAGCCTGGTGTCCGACCCCTGTCCGCGCTGGGCGGTGTTCCGCCTGTTGCAGCAGAGTCCCGCGGCGCCGGTCATGCGCAAACCAAAATCGCAGATTTCGGTCATGCAGGACGGTCCGCACGCACGCTTGTATTGCTGTCATTCACTGCTGACCCGCGATGCGCTCGATGAATTGCATGTGCTCTCCGTCGGCGTGGATTTGCTGCCGGCGCTCGACGCGCAGGGCTTCGATGGGGAAGCGATCGTC
>Ga0209611_10013705_pt1 | contig 11056 bp, 4 predicted proteins | sample S1TSphgellanicum_3_FD_187693 | JGI IMG/M metagenome (GOLD analysis project Ga0209611, IMG submission 187693) | Host-associated microbial communities from peat moss isolated from Minnesota, USA - S1T2_Fc - Sphagnum magellanicum MG (SPAdes) (version 2) | ecosystem: Host-associated > Plants > Peat...
TCTTCTTGTTGCAAACAGTGGGGACTTTGGATGCAGCAGGATCAGAGCCAAAGCATTCAATCCTTAAAACAACATCAAGGTCCTTTGCAATGCTACTGATAAGGTCTTATGCTTTACATGAGATCAGATACTTAATCTTCTAGGGTTTAGGGTTTATGTCTAGTGTTTAGGGTTTTAAGCAATTAGCTTTGCTTACAAGACTTTTGTTATGAGCTTCACAACCTGAGCATTGAAGGATTTTGGAATTTGCTTGTAAGCTTGAAAACATGGCCTTGTAGTTTCTTAAAGTCTAATGTTTAATCTCTGGTCATATAGCTTGTGTGTTGTGACCCTCGGAAATGGCATCAAACCTTTGTGGCTATCATGGCATTTCTTTAATCTCATAACAGCTGTTCTCAGGAAATCGAAGGACTCCATCTGATATTTACTGTAGGGTAAACTGGCCCATCACTGATCGCCTGCCTATGACCAAACACTTTGGCAGATTTTTCTCAATTTTTCTCCATTTTGAGTGATTTAAAATGTTATAGGAGCGCCTTCTCCAGCTCTACAAATCATCTTTAAAATGCAAAGCCAAGGGACCAGCCAAAAAAAGCTGTAAAGAAAATATGTTTTATCAAGTTGCAAAACGCGTCTTTTTCATTTTTCTTCATTTTGACCCCTCATACTTTTAGACCTTGTAACTTTCTTATTTCTTATTCATTTTAAAGGATTTAAAGTGTTATATGAGCATCACTTGATGTTCTACAAACCATCTTTGAACTTTAACAACAACATACATGGAATTTTGTGAGTGTTTGGGAACCAACCTTTGTAGTGTTTGGTGATTTGTTTTTTTGAATTCTTGACCTTTTTATTTTGAAGGGCCATAACTTTTTCAATTCTATTCCATTTTTGACGATTTTTTATGCCCTAGATGTGCCAATAGGAAGGGTTCAAGTTGTGTTGGGACACTAGAAACAATTGAGCCCTCCCTTTGGATCCAGCCTACTATGAATGTTTAAATGTTCAGTCATTGGCCAGTTTATCCTATACATGTTAGCGAATGAACATTTATTCTATAAATAAACGAAAAACAATTTGGGCATGGCTCAATGGTCTTGGAGTCCATAGACTAATTGTAACCCATTTTTTGGTGCACCATTAGCTATTAAAATAATCAATTTTAATTATTTTTAAAAAATATATGGGCTCCCAAAGTAGGGTGGATTATAGCTTGGAAAAAACTTGAACTAAACATTAAGAACCTTTACTTCCAAACTTTTTTTTTCTTTTTTGGGTTGAGTCAAAAAATGTACAAATTTTGACCATTACCAAACAAGATGACATAGGAAACCAAACTTTCTAACTTTCATGACCAAACAACACTTTCAAACAAAGTGCATGGGCTTTTTCAAACCTGCCCCAAGACACACCCATAATCAAACACTAATAAAGGCCATTTTCTTGTTTTTTCCACATTTAGGGTTAGTTGTTCAAATTTCGTGTTTGGGTTCTATCACCAAACATTAGGTGCCCATATTTCCTCAAATTTACATTTATAACTAAACACAAAATAGATCAATTTAGTTTTGTGTTGAAAATAACCCAAATTCATTGTTTTTATATGAGGTGTTTGGCCAAAGGCTTCAATCCAAATGAGTGGCCAAATCATGCATGTTTGGTTGATGGCTCCAACCTAAACTATTAAGGCATTCAATTGTGCTTCATGATGATCATGCTTACCCTAATTGCCATATCTTGTTTACTAAAAGAAACACACAAAAACCATTGGGTTATTGTTGAATAAAGTTATCCGTAAAGTAGGTATGATAGGACGAGAACCCTCAATTTTTGTGAAATTGGTGACATAAGAAAAAAGTCACATGAGATTGCATGAAAAGAAAATAACACAAGTTGAAACATATTTTTACACCTAAACCCAAGATTAAATCAATTTCATTTAATATCTTATGTTTTGAGTTGTGAAAAAATTTATTGTGTGAAATTTTTTCCCTTGTGTGAAAGGTGTGCGAACTTTCTTTATGTGCGATTTGTGAAAGCTCTTGTGAAAGTTTTGACATGTGCACTTTTGTGAGAAGAAGAATGTGGGTTCCTTGTGTTGTAGATGATTTAGATGAAAACTTATTGTAGAAGCTAAGCAAGGAGGAAGAATTAAAAAAATTTGGGTGTAAAGGTTTAAGTTAGGAACCATCATAAGATAGTGTGGACAGGAACAACAAAGGCATTCTTAGCCTTCACGTTTGGAGAGGAAACAATGTAAGCTTCGTGATAATTGAAGAGACACATATAGCGTAGGCTTCACATTTGGAGAGGAGATAGACTCATCTCAATCATGCCAAAGCTTGGTGATTTGTTTTAGCCATGCTAAGGCTTAAAGATTTATGTTAGCCATTCTAGAGCTTGGAGACCACAAAGCCAATTCACATTTGGAAAAAAAACGAAAAAAGGTTCTAGGACCAAAACCATCACAATAGGGTGAGGTTTTAGATAAGTGCATGTTTACAAAATTTTGGGTTGTTCTTTTCAAAACACATAGCAATGGTGCTTATATAGTTAATGTGGGAGCATGAAGATGTTTTTTTGGGATTGTCGATGCCATGACCTCACATTGTGAAAATCCTTCTTACGTTTAGTGTGGTCTTTCTTCATTCTTTGCCACAAAGTGTGTGAGTTAATGCAATTGGTGGCTAGTCAATTTCTAGCACAATTCTTAACATGACTTGAATTAGAACCAATCCCATAATCCCAATCTTTTAATAATATGCACCTTCAATTATTAAATTATAGCTTTCAAATTAAAATCCCATATGCATTTAATGTTCTTTTGTTGCCTCTCCCAAATTTTGTGGCATGTATTGTTAACCAATCCTTCCATGTTTTAGTGCACTTGTTGAAAAAGCAAGAAATGGTCTATTGTTGTGGGGAAAACAACAACATGGAATGCATTTGAAATTATCAAACCAACAATTTTAATAAATATGATATCCCATGAAGGGCTCCATAGATCATTTTGTTAAGATCGCATAAAATTTGAAATGCAGTGTTTGGATAGATTTTGGGCCATGTTTCATGATTAATTTTTCTTGGCTAATGGAAATGAAGTTTTGGAAAATGAATAGTAGAAGTGTTAGGGGGCTTAGGGTTTTGATCATTTTGGGACATGATAAATTTTTACATTTGTAGTTGGAAAAAATATGTATTTTTTTCTTCTAGATTTTTAGAAATGTAGTTGTACCTTACTAAGTGTCTTAACATGTAGGCTTAATTTCATTACTATTAATAAAAATGACCATTTGATTCAAATTGCATGTAAATTATTTCTTGATCCAATTACATAACCACCCATCTTGATGTTTTTAATGGTATCTTTTATTTTGTTGTTAATTAAACTAATTTTTGATGATTGTCTTGATCATGTTGTTATATATTTTTGTTCATCCCATCCAAACCCTAAAACTTGAATATAATTGAGATCACAAATGCCCATTTGGTTGAATAGATATGATCCAAGGTAAATGTTGCTTCTCTTGATAAATTTTGATGATTGTTTTCATGTTAGTTTAGTAGCTTTTGCTCATCCCATCCAAACCTTAATATTTCAATTTAATTGAGATCACGAATGTGGATTTTGTTGATCATATTTGGTCCAAGGCACATTGTGCTTCTCTTGATCACTTTGATGATTGTTTAAATGTTAGTTTGGTAATTGTTTTTCATCCCATCTAAACCATTCTAATTCAACACCTTAATCTAGATCACTAATGCATATTTTATTGATTTGATTTTATCTAAGGATGTTGTTGCTCTTTTTGATCAATTTTGATGGTTATTTTTCATGTTGGTTTGGTCGGTTCTATTCATCCCATCCAAATTCTAAAATATTTCAACACCTTAACCCACATCACCAAAATGGATTCTTTTTTGATCCAACATAATCCAAGCCTATTATTGTTTAGATGCTAATCATTTTTTATGATCAACTTCATTTTGAATATTGGTAAATTATACTCATTCCATCTAAATCTTAATACTTCATCACTCTAACCTATATCACCTTTGCAAATTTTATTGATACAAGTTGATCCAAGCTTGTTGCTAGTTCTATTGTTCATTTTGATGATTATTTTGATGTTGATATGGTAGATTCTATTCATCCCATCTAAACCTTAATATTTCAACATCTTAACCCATATCATCAATGCCAAATCTATTAATTAGATTTAATCCAAGTTTGTTGCATCTCTTGATTAACTTTGATGATTATTTTCATGTTGATATTGTAATTTTTGTTTATTTCATCCAAACACTTCTATTTCAACACCTTAACCAAGATCACCATAACATAATTTCCTTGATTTAGTTTAATTGAAGCCTTTTATTTTGTAAATGTTTATTAATTTTGATGATCAACTTCATCTTAGTCTTGCAAATTCTACTATGATCCCAACTAAACCATAATACCTCAACACCTTAACATAAATCACCTTTGCAAATTTTATTGATAATATTTTATCCAAGCTTGTTGCTTCTTTTATTGTTCATTTTGATGATTGTCTTGATGTTGATATGGTAGACTCTACTCATTCCATCTAGACCCTAATACTTCAACACTTTAACTTAAATTGGAAGTTTGCGATGTTCATTTTAATCACAAATGCAAATTTTATTGATTTGATTTAATCCAAGGTTGTTGATGATTATATTCATGTTGATACAATGGTTTTCATTCATCCATTCAACACTTATATTTCAACACCTTAACCCAAATCACATATGGTGATTTTGTGAATCGAATTTAATTGGAAGTTGTTTCTATTGATCAATTTTGATGATTTGTTTTGTGTTAATATGGTAAATTCTCTTCATCCCATCTAAAGCCTACAAATTTAACATTGTAACCCATATCACAATTATAAATTATATTAATCATATTTGATTAAATGTTATTGTTGATTTTCTTGATCAATTTTGAACATTGTCCTCATGTGAATTTGGTGGTTTTTGCTCATCCCATTGAAATTTTAATATTTTAACACCTTAACCTAGATCAATTATGGGGACTTTGTTGATCAAATTTGAACCAAGGTTAATATTAAATTTATTGATTAGTTTAGATGATTGTTTTTTTTGGTTGGTTTAGTAGTTTATGTTCATCTTATCCACCTTAATGCTCGAACACCCTAAATAAAATCACAAATGCAAAACCTATCAAGGCATATTTTATTGATCATGTCTTATTCAAACTTGATGGTGCTTTTGTTGATCCCAAGTAGCTTAATGATTTAATTTGATCACCTATGGTGCTTGGAAATGCTTGGGAAAACACTATGAAAAATTTGTGTCTATTTCAACTTTTACAATGTAATTAAAAAGTGTTCAATGCAACTAAATTACAACTCAAATAGACAAGTTCCAATGAAGATGATTTTTACATAATGAAAATTTGGAATATGGTAGAGACAGACGTGGAGAGGAAATATGCTAGAGATAGAAACATAAATAAAAAAATTCTTAGAGAAAAAATAAAATGGGAAATTATCACAAAGATGAAATTGAGATAGAAGCACAAAGATAAATTGAGAAAGAAGTATGTAACATGTCCGAAGAGGCAAGATTAGTTTTGGAATCACCTTTAGCTTGCATCTTACTAGGTGATTAATTTTTGAGCTTTAATGTGGTAGGTTTGAAAGTGGGTTTGTAAGGATGTTTGTGTGGAATTTAAAAATGGATGAATCTGATTATGCTAGGGTAGAAGGTTCTCAATGTAGATTTTTTTAGAAAATATATTCATGTGCCAAAGGCACTACAATGGGAGAAAAGAGCCCAAGAAATTGTCGAGTTTATTTAATTGAACACCATGTGTGTGTTGTTTATAATCATCATTTTGCTATCTATAACAAGGATAAGACCAAGGTAACACAATCAATTCCCTCTATAGTGTGGAAAGTTGTGTATGTAGCATACAAAATGGATTGTCCAAATTTTGAATTTTAGGATGAAACCTTGAAAGAAAGGTTGTGGGAAACATCAAAGGAATTTAAAAATAGGGACATCAAATGAGGAAGGTTTGGAAAATGAGTTATATTGTAAAATGAAGAAGTGCTAACATGCTTGAAATCAACAAACAACCATGCCATGCATAATGCCTTGAAACATCGACAATCCATAATTGATGGTATTAATCCATCAACCCCATCTAGTCTTGCATTTACAACTGCATTTAATCCTTTTTCTATGAATGTAGGCTCCATCATATGGGCTTAATGTAACATCATGCCCACCATTTGCATCGATTCCATTAAAAAAGGTTAAGATGAAAGCAAATTAATTGCGAAACTAATTACGAAACATTGAATGGATTACATCCATTATGGAATGGAATCAAAACAATATTTTAGTTCTAATGCATGCATAATTGTATATTCATATTGGTAAAACAAACAAAATTAAAATTTATAACTTGAAAATAGCTAAGGATTTAATAATTATACATGAAGAGGATTTCAAAGCAAATGTTTAAAAGAAATTAAACCTATAAAACAAGAAAATTGTGTACCACCCATGGTTAACAAGGATGGGCATCTATTAACGTGTGACTTCAAATGTGAAGTCCATATGGTGTATATGTAAAACAATTGTCAAGATAACTACAACTCTAAACACATGTGTGAACTTTGGTTTCATGGAATCAAACTTCTTCATCAATCATCTCCATTTCTTTTTCAAACCACCTATCCCCATTCCTTTTGCACTTTGTACCCAACATGCATTGTGTTGTAAGCCTTGATAACATCTTGGACAACTTAGGAGCCACTAGGTGAAAACAAATTATGGTGGCCCCCTTTGGGACGCTTTTCCATTTGATACTAAAGGTAAATTTTATATGAATTCCATAAAATGTAGTCCATTTAGTTTTGAGTTTAAATTTTGGTGTTTGGTTTTAAAATTTTGATTTTCAAAAAATTAATGTTATTTAATATTATTTTAAGAATAAAATAAAGGTAATAATGTAAAGGAAAGGAAACATGGGTATATTTCCATGTACACAATATAACAATTTATTTATTTTCATTTCAAACTACATTAGTATTTAATTCATTAAAAATAAAAATAAAAATTTGAAAATAAAATAAAATAGGCCCATTTCAAAACACTTGTCACATTCCATTTGCAAGTGATTGTGAAAAATTTACCACATACTTATGATTAGGATTTTTTCAATCAACCCAATTTTTGTAAATGATCAATCAACCCAATGCAACCCTAGAATTCAAGTATGGTGAAGCCCAACATAAGTTTTTTTTGCAAAGTGGGCCATTGGATCTCATCCCTAATTGCATCATTGATGCAATATGCAATGAAAATGGCATCGTCACAAATTACATTTTTCAACCCATTCTGTAAAAAAAATCATACATGTAAACGTTATCATGTTTCATGTATAAAATGAATTGTAAAAGGTGTTGCTCATGGTTCAATTTTGAAGGACACCCTATCCAAATGTGGTGATCACCAATAAACCACCCATGGTCCATTAAACCTTAAACCCTATACTAAAACCTTAATCCAAACCCTAATTTAAAGTATAAATCTTAAAACCCTACCCAAATTATAAATTAAAACTTTAATCTAAAATTTAAAACAAAAATCCAAACCAAAACCATCAAATTAAAACCTTAATCCAAAGTCTAAAATTAAAACCCAAACCTTAAACTTAAAACTAAAACCCTAATCCAAAGTCTAAAATTAGAACCCTAGCCTTAAACCTAAAACTAAAACCCTAATTCAAAAATTGACCCAAACCCAAAAATTAAAACCGTAATCCAAACTACAATCCAAAGTTCTAAATTAAAATTAAAACTTTAACCCAAACCCTAAAACAAAAACCTTAATCCAAAGTTTTAAATTAAAACTTTAACCTAAACCCAAAAACTAAAACTTTGATCCAAGCCCTAATCCAAAGTTTAAAACTAAGACCCTAAACCAAACTTTAAAACAATTTGAACCTTAATGCAAACCCTATAACCAAAACACAAACCTTAAATCCTTAACCCAAAACCTATAAAACCCAAACCCTAAAACCAACCTTAAACTTAAAACTTTAGTCCAAAGCCTAAAATCCAAAACCTTAATTTAATTATTTAATCCAAACCTTACAATGAACACATAATTCAAAACCCCAAACCTAAACATTTAAAATCAAAATTAAATTGAAACTATATTGTGATGCCCACTTGTAGATTGTGCATGGTTAACAATGGTGGGCACCACTAGTTTTGCTAACTTTTACCAATATGAAATCAGTTAACGTTTTAAACAATCATATCACCACTCAAATAGTAGCGAACACATTTTGAACTCGCACATCTAGGTCCACTAACTAACCTACACCTTCTTTCAACTCATTGGCATTGAACATGTCAAATGAGTTGGCCACAACAACTGCACATGCAAAAGCACATTGCTTTTGCCTATCCATGTCCACAAACAATTGTTCAAAGATTTGATCATCACTTGAAAAAAAGTAGCTAGGACCATTTCCAATACAATAAAAAACATGATTTGAAGATGAGGCCATGATCTCCTAGTGGAATACCTTTCACAAGTGAAATGAAAAGAATATGAATGTGGGAAGTGTTTTCACTTATATAATCCAACCTTATAAAACAAAGTTTATGGGTTTAAAGGAAAAATCATAGATTAAATGTTTTTCATTAAGTTGATAATTGAGGGTTTCAAATCCACATTAATTTGTATTGTGATTTTGCATTTATGGATCAAAAACATGAATAAGGTTAAGATTTTGGATTATGATTTTGATTAAAATTTTTGTAGCCATTATTTAAACTTAGGTAAACCTTATGTAGGTAATCCTTCAACTAAATAGCTTGGTAGATATCCCTTAACATAAGTAGGCCTTAACATGATCCTAAAATATCTCTTCTAAGTGGCCTTTAAATAACCTCCTAAATTATATTATATGGATAACCTTAACCAAGGTAAGCCATTAATTAATCCTTAGCTATCCCTTATGTAATCCTTAAATAGTCCCTTATGTAACTTTTTATGTAACCTTATAAATATTCCATAGGTATTCCTTAATTCAAGAAGTCCCTGAGTAATCTCCTTAATAGCCCTTTAGGTAGCCCCCATGGAGCTCTATAAGTATCCCTTAAGTATCCTTTAATATAAAAAGTTTGTGGGTAGTCTCCTTAAAAGCTTGCTAATTAGCCCAAAATGGCCACAAAGCAACCTCCAATATAGCCCCCTAAGTAACCCTTAATTAGTACCCTAGGTGTACCCTAAATAATCCCTATGTAATCCCACAAGTAAACTCAAAAGAAGTCCCTAGGTAGTCTCCTAAATAGGTTATAGGTAGTAACAAAAGAACCCCCTATGTAGCCTCTAGAAAGCCCCCTAACTAATCTTACAAGTATTTTCTAGGCCTCCCCTAACTTAAACAATCCCTAGGTAGGAACTTAAATAGCTCCTTAAGTAACCCCAAAATTAGCCCAAAATAACTTTCTAAATAGCCCCCTAGCTAACCCCACAATTATTATCTAGGTCTCCCCTAACTTAAGCAATATGTTATATGGACCTTAAATGGCCCCAAAGTAGCCCAAAATAACTTCAAAATAGTTCTTCAGGTAACCCATATATAATTCTACAAATAGTCCCTAGGTATCCCCTAATTTAAGAAGACCTTAAATGATCCTTACATGCTCATTAAGTAGTCCCTATATTGCTCCTTAGGTAGTCCCTAAATGGCACATGAATAGATAGGTAAGTAAACCATAGGTACCTTATGGGTACACATGTATGTCAACTATGAGTATGCTTAGGTAGGTAGATAACTAATAGGTAAGAAGGTGGGTAGGGTAGGTAGATAGCCCATAGATTACTAGGTAGGTGGGCAATACTGAACATGAGAGTCATCATGGGCCATTGATCTACAATAGAATCTTCAGAGACCATTGTTAGAACAAATGTGTTCAAGAAGAGCACTATTCACGCTTGTAATTTAGGAATTTCTTGAAAGAAGTAGTGCAACTAGTAGAGTATTCCTTCAAAAAGTCACCTTGTCTTTTGGATAGTAGTTTGACCTTGTAACCCCTATTTCATTTGTAGTCCTAAAGTGAACGAATCTGGGTACCATTGAATAAAACTGGGTATTAGTTCGCAAGATTTTATTTGTTGAAAGATATGAGTAGCACAAAAGGTGTAAAGGAAATTAAAAACTGGGAATTTGGAAAGTCCAACACCATGGAATTGTAGAGGATTTCAAGGTTGATATTTCATTAAAAAAAATTACATTTAGAGGAGAAATGAAAGATTATCGTCATTGAAAGTTTAAGAAGTTTTCAAAATTTAAAATCTTTTAATCACTTAGACTAAGATACCATGTTTCATTTTTAAAAAAAACTTTGGTGGTAGATAGAAGGTATGCAGATGAGTTTAAATTATTTTTTTTACATTTAATTTTAAATTTAATTTATTTAAATTCTTATAATTATAATTATTATTTTTTATTATTTTTAAAAAGGGCATTTGGGGAGGGGGGGTCATGTGTGTCTACTTACATATTTAAATCCATATAATCTAAAGAATTTATTTATTAAAAAAAACTCTGAAAAAGATGACAAAACACCACAAAAACTTTGTAATCTTTATTTGAACACATGTACACATATTTTTCTGATTTTATTATATTGCTTTGAAATTTGGGCCACATGTGTTGACTTACATATTTAAATTCAAGCAATTTAAGGAATTAAATTTTGAAAAAATTATTCAATTCTAAAAAAATGACAAAATGTCGTGAAAACCTTGTAAACCCCTACTTGAACACATTAGCACAAAAAACATTTGGTTGAAATAATTTCCATAAACAAATGTGAAATATTACACCCAATTGGATAAAACAAACATGATCAACTTCATGAATTGAAGTTGCAATGCCAACCAACCATGACATTGGTCCTTCTTTCCACTATACTAACCTACAATCTATGTACAAGACCTATGTGTTATGTTATTTCACAAAACAAACACC
>Ga0209611_10013706_pt1 | contig 11056 bp, 14 predicted proteins | sample S1TSphgellanicum_3_FD_187693 | JGI IMG/M metagenome (GOLD analysis project Ga0209611, IMG submission 187693) | Host-associated microbial communities from peat moss isolated from Minnesota, USA - S1T2_Fc - Sphagnum magellanicum MG (SPAdes) (version 2) | ecosystem: Host-associated > Plants > Peat...
GTCAAAGATAGGAGCATTAACTTTTAAAACGCTGAAATCCTTATGTAGCAAGATGTAAATTATTTACAAAATTTGGGTTAAAGTAATGCAATGTTTTTCTAGCTGAAAAAATAGTCTCTTTTTGCTGCTTTACAAAAAATCACATAGCTTGACAAATTTCCTCTTAAGTGTTATGAGTTTCAAAACTTTTGGCAAATAGAAAAACTGGCAACCAAATAAACGTCAAGTGAAAAAATAAATTATTTATTTTTTTACTTAGTCGCACTTGTGACCCTAGCTCCTCAGGGTTTAAATCCCACTTACCAGCGATCTAAAAAAGAAGGTTGATGACTGTCACCAAACTTAACAGCATATTTGGGGTCATCAAACTTAAAGCTTTCTGGCTCCCCTTCAATAGGGACTTCACCTATTAGTGCTAAGTAGTGATTTAGCCGCCAAACCTACAATTTCAGCCTTTAAATCTGGGTCGAGTATCCAGTCAAATTGTTTAGTCATAAGCGCTCCGCTCAATGCCTTGCAGTATCAATGCTTTGCTCTACATCGGGATACGTCCATTTCCCGATGCCAACATCATCCACAGGTGTCAGCATCGACAAAGCAGCGATCGCACCCCGTACCTGATCCGGTTCCACCTCTAGGTACTTTTGCAACTGCTCTAAGTTCCTGTGTCCTGAGATTTCCTGAATGACTCGCAGTGGAATGCCAGCATTACTCATCAGGGTAAGCGAGGTTCTACGGCAACTGTGGGTACTCGCTCCTTCAATATCTGCCAGTTTGCATCCTGCTCTAAAAATGAAGGCAGCACTATCCTCATGGATATGACCTTTTCCCCATCGACCTGGGAAGAGATAGCCGTCAGTGGTTTGTAGTGGCTTGTAAGCTGACAAGTGTCGCCGCAAGTCATCCAGCACGGGAATGGTACGGGTAGCAAGTTTACCTTTGGTGTTGCCTTTGCGGATAATCAATTCAGTTCTCACCTTCCCTTTTGAGTCGTACACGTCCTTAATTTTCAGGGTGACGCATTCCCTAACACGACAAGCAGTGTAAAGCATCACAGCACACAGAGTTTTGTCCCTAGGGGTAACTAATCCATTCGTAAATAACCGCTGGATCTCTTCAGTCGATAAAACCTTTGCTTTGCCGTGACGGTCAATTTTCACGCTATATCGTCAAGGGAAATTTCTGATTAATTGTAAAAGTATCGCCTCAAGGCTTTGCAAAGCAGCATTGGTAGTCCTTTGATGTTCCTCAAAATTACGCTGGTGTTGTTCAAAATTGCGCTGATGCTCCTCAAAGTTACGCTGATGTTGTTCCGTACTATCCCGTAACTCTTGAACAACATCGTCTAAAACCGCACTTCTAGCCAATACTCGATTAGCAGTTTCTAAAAAATCGTCTAGCTGTGTTTGTGTGTCAGCTTGTCGCCGTGCCAATTCGGTTATTAATTCACGAGTACTTCTATCGTCGTCAATGTTGTGGTTAGTCATAAATTGTTACCTTCCGGTGTTGCTTGATCTGGGTCATGCTGCTCCCTTACTTTTTTTGGGTGAGTCTTTTTGCTCCGCTGCATCCTTGGTAATTGCTTCCTTGACAATCCGCTCCACCAAGTTGCTTAGGGTTCTACCTTCCTTTACAGCCCACTTTCTCAAGTATTCTTTGTCCTCCGGTTCACACGTAAAATTAATTTTCTCAGTTCGCATATCTTCAGAAAACATAATCTTACCTCTCACAGTATCTCCTAATAGCGGTGGGATTGAATCTCATGTCATCTTATCTCATAAATACTTATCTCATAATATGAGAACCTTTGTGCTATCCTACCATCATAAGGAAATAACGCCAAACCTTTTTCCCACGGAACTTGTAGCCAAGTCACCGCCCCATTTTCATGCGTATTTGGAGGATTTATGAAAACTTTTGACGTGAAACTAGCCAGAGAGCTATTTGAGAAGCGATACGATCGCCGAATTTCTGACGCGACTTGGTATCGCCTAAAAAAAGTCTTTGACCCTGCCTTCCCCATGACCGCGAAAAATATCATTTGGCTAGCTGACCTTAAAAAGCAGTTCCCACAGATAAATTTCAGATTTATCTCTGTGGTCAACGCTGTTAAAGAATCCCAAAACTTTCTAAAAAACCGCTCGAATATTTCAGGGATGGAATTGTTAAATCTCTTTGAGTCGCAAGGTATACAACTTCACGCTAACACCCTAAGCCGATGGTTTAAACCATTGCACGGATTTAACCGTAAGCGAGTTTACAAATCTCATGAACTGGCTTCGATTGTCCTTGCCGCCTACGCTTACAAATTACGCAAGGAAAGCGCTAGAGAGTTTGAAGCAATCACATTATCTAAATAGGAATTCCAATCATGGCTACCCCAGTAATTGTTTCCCGCGTTCGCGCTACGCTCCACCGCCAAGGCTACCAAGGATTTACCCAAGAGAAAATCATTGAAGCTGCTAACTCTTTGAATGTAGACATCAACAACCCCACACCAGAAGATACCAAAGCAGTTGCTCAAGTTCTACAAAATTCTGTTACTACACCAACACCAGATGCAAGCGAGGACTTTGAAAACGCAATCAACCAAGAGCAACTTGATATGTTGCCAAGCGCTAAACCTGCAAGCCTCGCCACTTACGAACAAACAACCGAGATGGTACAAACCCAAGCTCAGGAGATGGGAGTGGTACTTTCTGATGGGGATGTTCAAGCAATTTCAGAGCATCTCTCAGGTCAAGCCTCGGACGTTGATGAACTTAATCAAGAGATTCGCGGAGCGATCAGCGCTTACATCCAATATCACAAAGCGCAAAGCCTAAACAAGGTTACTAACCTTATTCAAGATGTCTACCGCGAGCAATCGTCAGCTAACCGCGAAGTATCCCAAGCCTTAGCCTCTGGCTTGCAACAATTCTCTAAGGATATGGAGGTAAGTCGCCAACATACAAAAAGCACTTTTAAAACTGCTCTCAAGTGCTTCGCAATCCCTAGCACAGAAGCTTAAAGATGATTCGTATTTTAGGGTGAATTGCTTGCTCTGTTGCTTCTGTGCGTTCCCCATACTTTTTATGATTTTTACAATTAGTAGCTATGCCAGAACAGAAGCCCAACAAGGAACCCGACACCAAGCACAACCCTCAAAAATTCAGCTTCAATTTACGTCAGGACGGACAACTAAACTTTGACGGGGAACTCAATCAAGAGAGCGCTGAAATTCTAACTAAACTATTGCAGCAAGCCGAATACTACCGAGCCAAGACTAAGCAATCGGACGCTGAAACAACCCAAGCTAAGCAACAAATTGACTCCATCACAATGACGTTTTTAGGTTGTGTTCTGACTTTAATGGTGTTTGGTGCGTATTCGGTCGTTAGCAGTATTTCACGGTATTTCAGCGCTCACTCAGACCCAATTCCAACGAGTTATCAAGTTTATGACCCATGAGATTATTTTGTCCACAATGTCAAAAAGTACGTAACCACAAAGATTCAATCATGGGTGTTGACTCCGATATCAAAGGAGCAGTCTGTTATACCTGTGGTTATTTTCAACCCGTTAACAGTATTAAATCAACCACTAAGAAAGGGACTAAAAATATGTTTGGTGACAATGAATCAGCACTTACTAGCTCAAATGGTAATGGTTCCAGCATTCTCAAATCTGGCTATGACCCCACACAAATCAGAGGAGCGCTTAAGCTGAGAGGGGAATTCACCAAAGCGCTCGACCTTGACCCCGAACAAGCCAAAGAAGGAACGATTAAGGAAGCTGCTAAACAGCATGGGAAGTACAAAGCCTTAGCTCATAACGTGACTCGATTATCAAAAGAAAAGCTTGGTGCTGCTAAGGGAATCCATGAGGTTTACGACGCGGTACTTGACCACGCGGTAGGTGCGGCAAAACTAGAACTTGGATGGCAACAAACAACTCAGCGCGGGTTAGAGGAACTTTCACCACTGCTTTTAGACATGGATATTCACCAAGAACAACACGCTGGTTTTGCTGAGTATTTGGATAAAGCCGACAAGCTGTTAAAGTTCTAAAAATTATGTGAGCAGTCACCATAGACTGCTCTATAAAAATAATGAAGGTGAACGAAAATGTTATTTAATTTTCTCAAAAATTGGTCTTTGTACACTGGAATTTCTTTCTTAACTTGTCTCGCTACTGTACTACCATTTGCTCGCTTTGGAATTGGATTAATCATTCTATGTTATGGCTTGTACGGTGTCGCTAACGTTTTTATCACCTTCTCAAAGATTGAAAAAACAGGTGATGCTAGGGACAACAAAGCATTTGTTTGGGCGGTGAGTTTTAATGCTCCTGACTTCATTTATCTTTTAATCGCAATTATTGCAGGTATTTATTTAGGAGTTTCGCACTAATGACTAACCAAAGAAGTAACATTTTTAGCTCGGAAATTCACAATCTTAAACTACAAACAATTCAGAAAAGATTGATGCAAACAGGTATCACTCTCGCGGCTATCTCCCTGCCACTGACAGCGTTGATAGCTCCAAACCAATCTACTGATATGAAGCTTTGGGAATTGGGTCTAGGTTCGCTGTTTGGTGGTTGTGGTGCTTTCGTTGCGAAAGAGCGTGAGGATATCGAAAACCGACATTCTAGCTTTTTAGACTTACATCGTGAGCATGAGAAAGGCAGCATTAAAAATGAGTTCGGGTTTTATTCGGCAACTCAGGAAATGAGAGGTGAGTTAAACCTAGCAGGTGCTATCAACGCTTTACAGCAACCATCAGCAAGACTTCGGTACATGAATAAATTTCAGTTGCAAGGCTTGATAGAACCACCACAGCGAGAAGTACAAACAGCGACTATCGACACCACATCAGAACCAATTCCCATCACGGCAACCCGCAAAGCTAGAATTGATGGGGATATTCAATGGCTGTTACAAATTGCGGTAGAGCTAACAGACCCTATCCTGAGTAAGCGTAAACATCACCATTTCATTGTTCATGGGGGCACTCAAAGCGGGAAGTCTACACTCGTATCAGCGCTGATTATTCTCGCTTCCTCCTTACTGGCTAAGCAAGATACCCCAACAGAAATAAACCTCATTGACCCTAAATTCCCTGAGACAGACTGGTTTATAGAGCCGTCGTACCAGGACTACTCTGAAGTATTAGACGGCTTGCAGCACACTTTTGAGCAACTTCAAGAGTTAAAAACGCAAGCCAAAAAAGCGGGAGTGAGTCTGTCAGACACTCGCGGGTTTCACTTCGTGGTAATTGACGAGCAAGATAATATTTTTAGCAATGGTCAAGGCTACCCCGACAAGATTGATAAGAACGATGTCAAGCGTATTCTGAATCTTGAGAAAGCATTAATTAAGGAAGGTGCAAGCTACAACTTCTGTCAGATAGTCATTGGTCAATCACCACTTAATACCGACTCTGGCTTTAATCGCAGTATCTACCGCAACGTGACCCACATCGTCTTAGGCGACACTGCCCTTACATGGTGTCAGGATATGTCGTTCCCGTACAAAGAACACGCTCAACGGCTAATAGGTGAGATCGGGAAGTTCCAACGCGCTAAAGAACGCTTTGGGTTGATTATGCCTAAAGGTGGAATACCCTTTGTTACTCGCATATCACCTGAAATTAGACAGATTATTGATTATGAGAAGTCTAAGACCGCTACCAGTGTGGAAGATGAGGAAACACATTCAGATGAGACTGATAGCACCCCTAAATTGACTACAGACCCTAAACAGCAAGTTTCTAAGGCTGATATCAATTTACTCCACACAATTCAAACTTGGTACTTTGGAGTGTTTAAGGAGTTTGGGCATTACCCTAATGACGCTACGCTTGCTCAAGCATGGTCTGAATTGACTGGCGAAACTTTAAGCGAAAACGGGATCAACTATCTTAGAGAACGAATTCACAAATAAACTTTTCTTGTTATTTGACGCGCTCCATACAGTGAAGTGAGCCGAGTAGTGTGAATATCACTTTTTTTGAGAACGAGATAACAATAGGTTCAGTCGATATCACGGTATTTGCAAGTTTTTGAAAGTGATAAAAATTTGGGTTTTAGCGCTCACTTGCTCAAAACCCTTGATACTAAAGCAATACCAGATTTTTAGGGATGTGATTTATAAAAATGACGTTTCTTTTAAAGCGCTTTTTTAGGACTAGAGACAATACCCTTACAAATACTGAATTAAATCGATACAAACATTTTGATGAGATCAGTAAGTATTTACTAAATATTTATCCAAAAAAATACCATTTCTAAACCTTATTTAGAATTATTAAAGCCAATATTAAAAAGTAACGAACTTTCTTTTTATAAGAGGATATATGAGAAAATTAGCAGTTGTTACAGGACTATTAATTTCAACAGCGATTGCAAGCCCTGCTTTAGCTGACACTTCCGTTAATGGCTATTATCGCAACAATGGGACTTATGTACAGCCGTATTATCGTTCAAGCCCTAATGGGAATCCGTATGACAATTATTCTACTCGTGGGAATGTAAATCCTTACACGGGTCAAAGTGGAACAATCAACCCGTATTCTAATAACTCATCCCAATATTCCAACCCATATTCCAACTCATCCCCGTTCTACTCAACACCAAACTATCAAAATTATCAGTACCCTAGATACTAATGCTATTCAGTGTCCCCACTCGCTGGGGAAACTAATTGAATACATAAAACCCTTGGAGGATAAACACTCTGAGGGTTTTACTATGTGATTAAATTTTTATTTTTTAGCTTAGATCTAGCACGTGACTCCATACGTAAGACTGTAAGGCTGCATGATCATCTCTTTCCCCCTTTATGACTCATATGACTCAACAATCTTTGATTGTTTTGAGGTATTCTGAGCTAAATATTTAGCTCTATCTTTCAACATTCCCACCAATCCGTAAATTTCATCAAGGCTGGAGATAGCTTTTTTAGCTTCTTTCCCATCTACATCAATAATGCCGACAAATTTTTTATTTGATTTGAACCAGAGTCGGCAAACAGTTTTTGATACTTTGCCGTCAAAATTAATGCCGAAGTAGGTTTTTGTGCTTTTGAATTGAATCTGACTAATATCAACAACTTCTCGTAAAATTGCTTTCACAATTAAAAACCCGTCCATCTCTTCCTTTGTTGTAGCTATCTCATTTTCAGATGAGGAAGGATCTCCTTCAGTTGGTTCTAGTTGAGCGTTAGCAGCTTGTGTATCCGATGTTGTAACGTCAGGAAGATCAATAGCTGATTTCAATCTATCGGTGATTCGATCATTGATAAATTCCTTCAGCGAGCGCCTAGTAATCTCTGTAAACTTGCTGACGACTGATTCGGTTAATCTTCCTGTATACACCTGACCAGTAAAGAACTTGACAAATTCTGGTGAAGGTTCGGTAAGTTGTTCTGCCATCAGCCGCTTAATCTCTTTTGTATAAAGGAGATTTTTGGCGAAATCCACCATTTGCTCTGGGTTAAAAACCGCCTTAGAAAACCGCTTAAGTTCATTCACCATGGATTCATTGAAATCCATCATGTTGAACTCAAAGAACGGTTTTTCATCCATGACATTACTTTTCTCTATATCTGTGTAGAACCGATAGAGAATACCATTAGTCAAAATAGCAAACTTAGCTTCTGTAGCGTGAAAGTATCTATGCAACTGGGAGCTATGCCTGGGATTTTCTAGACCACCACCACACCATTTACACTCAATTAGGATAATAGGGTTGCCATCCGTGATAATTGCATAATCTACTTTCTCCCCTTTCAACCCAGGGACATCAGCAGTAAACTCAGGGCAAACTTCCATTGGATTGAAGACGTTATACCCTAAAGCATTGATGAAAGGCATAATAAAAGCGTTCTTAGTAGCTTCTTCAGTGAGAATTTGTTCTCTTAACTTTTCGATTTGCTGAGAAATAGTTTTAATTTGATCAATCAAATCCATATTTAGTATTCTCCAAATTCCTCCCCTGACCTTAATTAAATGAATCAGCAAGAATTAGGGTTTTCTTCTGCTCAAACTCTTCGCTAGTAATGATTGCAGCGTTTCTAGCATTTTCCAACTGCTTTAATTTTTCCGAAAACTTTGTTTTTCCGTGGATTTCAGCCGCTTTGATCTCAAATTCTGCTTGAGTGAGAATCCCGGAAGACAAAGCCGTTTTGAGTTGCGCTAGCTTGTTATCTAGCTCAGCATTAGATGATTGTGCCAACAATTCGGCTTTCTTATCCTTGTATTCCGATTGGGTTAAGATCCCAGAATCAAAAGCGGATTTCAACTTGGCTAGCCTAGCATCTAGCTCAGCGTTCTTTTTGTGATCTATGCCTTGGTTCTCAATAGCTGCTTTCTTTGCTTGATAGGTCACATCATCAATGAATCCTTGATCAAACGCCTCCTTCAATGCTTTCAACTTTTGCTCAATAGACTCAGAAACCTTTAATGTTGTGACTTCCTTTTCTGACTTAACCTTCTCCCCAAATATGACCTTTTGCTCAACAAAGTTCCAGAGATCCATCTCTATCTTTTTTGACCAACCAGCCGCTAATCCACTCCCCAATAAGGTCATCCCTCCAGTTAACACAGCAGCAATACCACCAGCTGCTAAGTTAGACACCCACTCTCCTATCCCAATATCCACACTAAACTCATTGGGTAAGCCTTGGATGAGGATATTAAATGCCCTAGTTGCTCCTACTGCTTTTCTCCAAGTGTCTGCCTTTTGAGCTTGTACAATCCACGCTCCGTCAGTGTTATTGAGTTGGATCTCGTATCCGAGGGATGCAAACCAAGACTGAATGTCTCTGGATAAAGCGCTTAGATCACAATTTTTATTTTGATATAGCTTTTTAGTCATAATTACTCCTAAATTATTCCTCCACCTTCACCCCGGAAACAATAGAACCACCTCAGTAGGAATGACGAATAAAAGCCGTGTCTCTTAAAGAAAGCGCGATCGCTCCCAATCAATGTAAGTAGTCAGGTGTCACAAATAAGACTGATATGTTTCGTAAATTTTTAGGACTAGAAGAAAGTACCCCATTGATTAAAAAGCCCAAAAAAATATTTACCCCAAATGCTTGACATTCTGCAATGGGGTGCTTAAAATAAAGGGGTACAAATAAACGGGGTAAGACAATGGCAAGGTCACTAGAGCAAATTTGGAACGAGGCAGGTTCAGTAGGAGCGCTGCGTGGTGAATGCTCCGATCTAGGCATTAAACGAGTGGTTCGAGATGGGTTTGAAATACCGACAAATAGAGGTAGAAAGGACGAATTGATAGAAGCAATTAGTAGACACGAGAGTGAAGCAGAAGTCATGCCAAAACTACACCCTACCGTTATTGATGAACCCGTTAGCATTGATGAACCCGCTATTGACGAAACTGTTATAACAGCACCAACATTCAAAACTGAAACTGAATACACCGACTATGAGGCATTGCTTAAAAAACTGGCAACCAAGTACTATCAGGGTTTTAAATCAGGTGATGTGGAAGTCGTAGGCGTTCGTCAATTTGCCACAGACCAGATACAACGCGCTCAAACCAATCAATCATTGATGGATACCCGATTGTTTGCAACAGTCGCGTATTTCAAAGAAGAGCTAATCTCTATCGCCTCAGAGGGATCGGAAGATGGTAAGCCGAACGCTAGCACTGTAATTAATCTCAGAGTTGAAGTATTGAACCGAATTAAAAAAGCTGTCAACGCTGAACGGCAACAATTCACGGTGACGAAAGAGCTTGAGGGTATGGAGCCGATTGTCACCGACTACCTCACACAATCCTTTGAAGCGTTCCGTAGTGGTGTGATCGCATCCTTCAGCACGATTGCCAGAGAGAAGCGTGAGAGCCAGGGTACAAACTTCCTAGCGCGTCGTACCAGTACCCCTCATGCCTCTGTTACTGGCTTAGTTGAGTGGGCAATTAATCGATTGAACAACCTACCCACAAAATCATTAGAGTGGCGTGAAGTCGCGCTAGCCATCATGATTGTTACTGGTAGACGACCTGCTGAAGTGATGGGTGTAGGGGTGTTTAAGGCGATTGACCACACCAATCTAAAATTTTACGGGCAACTTAAGAAAAAGGGGGAGAGCGATGAAACGGTCTATAAAATTCCTGCTATAGGCGACACTGCTAAGCAAGTTGAGATCGCTATTCAATGGCTTGAAATGATGAACAAGCGCACAGTTCCCGCCTCACGAAACCTTGAAGACAAGCAAGATGCGGCTAAGAAGTGCCATGACCGCTTTAGCCGATATTTGAGCGAGGTTGCATCTCAGGTGATGCCCGATCACTTAGTATTGGCTGACGGAGCTAGCTGGGATTTGGCGGAAAATCGTAGCCGCATCAAACCTTACCTTAGTCGCCAAATTTATTTACAAATAATCTCTAAATTGGTTCAAGGGTCTGTAAGTAATGGTGTTTCAATTGACCCAGACCTCGCGGTAACGTACTTCAGTGGTCACTATCTCTCAGTAGACGGTAAGGACGCGAACGCCGAAAACTACTTAGCCGACATTGTAATCAGCGATATGGAAGCAATACAAGATATTTGGAACTGGCAACCTGACTTGTCAAAATCAGAACTTGAAAGCATTCGGCAAAAAAGCTAATAACCCCAAAACGGCAATCAACCGGGAACCTCCTCAGTAACTAGGTTCCCTCTACAATGAGTTTATATACTTTGAATATCCGTACTACTTTATAATTCTTGATATGAACGAGATTAGCTTTAAACAATTGCTGGATTTACTAGAGAAGTTAGACAGTTGCCCATCGGAAAAACGCGTCAAGCTGCTTAGTGACATAGGTCTAGCCAGTATTCAATACAACAAATTAGCTGAAAAAATCAAGCACCTAGAGAGACAAGTCTATGTCTACTGGCTTTTGAAAAATCCCACCCCCTAAGTAGTGACGGTAGGGTGGTCACGCGCTGCGCAAAACCTTTTTTTCTTTGGCAAGATAATTTCCCAAGGGCAAATCGAACGATGGCTAAGCTACGTCCCCCAAATACGCCCCCTAAAAGTTTATGTAACACAATTGTAGT
>Ga0209611_10013707_pt1 | contig 11054 bp, 13 predicted proteins | sample S1TSphgellanicum_3_FD_187693 | JGI IMG/M metagenome (GOLD analysis project Ga0209611, IMG submission 187693) | Host-associated microbial communities from peat moss isolated from Minnesota, USA - S1T2_Fc - Sphagnum magellanicum MG (SPAdes) (version 2) | ecosystem: Host-associated > Plants > Peat...
ACGTAAATTCCAGACCTAGTAGAGCCGTCACTAAATTAGCTGTGTCTGTATCATGTCTGTATTACGTAACTGCACTGAAAAGTAGCAAAGAAATCACGTCCTTGCAGCTTCCTGTAGCGGCCGGTAGCAATTAAGGTCTCTTTCCATTAGGCTGCTGTGATCACTTGTTACAGACAGATTATATAATCACAACAGTCTGTAAGTGTGAAGTGAATGATGTTAGGAATTCTAGGAATACATGTTCTCATGAAGAAAAGGACAGATGTCATTTTGTGGTGAGTCATAGTTTGACTCTCAGCTCTTGCAATTGCTCAATGCTTGACCTGTATGCTTGACCTGTAGAGCTGTGAGATGACTGTGAACACAGCTAGAGAAAAAACATAATAAAAAGCTATGAGATCTCACAGAATCTGTGATTAGAGCAGCCTAATGGAAAGATACCCTAATTCGTACACACTGAAATGGACAAGAGTTGCCGCGAGTTGCGGCGCAGTAGTAGTTTCTATGCATCTTCGAGCTGTAACCTTCCGCGCACACTGTCACTCACGGATAACCTCCAAAATTAGCCCGCCGCACATGCTCGGTGCTTGATAATGAACTACAAAAATATTACAGGTGAAGTACTCCTCCAAATGCAACACACGAAGGTGGATAGAAATTGGATTGCAACTTTACAGAAACTGCGACGAATCTTTCTTGCACTTGCGTTTAGACTTTTGCTTTGAAGAGGACTAATCAACCACATTGTCGTAACGCCTTCCTTAATCATCGTCCGCCTCGACGGCGTCAATTAGTGCAGATCAATTCAGAGGAAATTATCTTAAGCAGCTGCAGTTGACGTGAAGGATTTGAAACTTCTGGTTCACGATTTGGGGACGATTTGTCGCTGCGAAGAAGATGGAAGGGTAGGGGAGCTCGTCGGGCCATGAACTCCGACGCTCGTAGCTGCGCCGAAGAAAGCGCGACGGTGAAAATGAACGGCTGGAGACAAAAAAAAAGCTCTCCTTTCCGGGCAACGAGAATGTTTTTATTCGGGCATGATGGAATTTTTAAAAAACAGTAGAGAGTGGGTCAGAGGTGTGCATTCCAGTCTGGGTATCAATCATGGGGTTGACAATCATGGTTCTCAAAAATAAAATACCCGGTTCTGATATATACCAGCAGGCTTTATTTTTTTGCCCTGCTAGAAAATTAACCTCCTAGAAAACTTCTGGTTGTTTTATGAAACCCAACGGTTCTTTGAGGGGATTGAAATAACCAGAATTAGAGGTTCTTTGACTCTGATTGTTTTTCCAACAACCTGGGACCAATGGTTATATAAAAATTAAAGAATCCCCCCCACATACATCACATACCCATTGAACATTTCAAGTCATATAATGTACCAGCAATAAATATCTGCTTAACATAAATTGTCTATAGGAACAAAATTATATAACACTATGGAACTAGGAGAATTTAATATTTTCAAGCATGTACGTGATACAAAAAGAACTCATAACATTATCTCTAAGTCGCAAAACAACTCCAAATTATTAATATGGGTAAGTTGTGTGATTGTGTTGGCATCTTGATGCATCTTCAAAACTAGGGCACAATATTATTAAAAAAATTTCTTAGTTGAGAGCAGCATTGAAATTCAGCGAGTGTGGATGTTGCTCAAAATCCGTTGACCCACTATTTACACAATGTCAACCCATTCAAGAAACTAATGGGTTCTGTTTTAACTATGAGAGAATTATGCATAGAATTTTTTTTAGCATCCCTTCAATCTTTCTCACAATGCCCAATTTAGAAAAGGTTCAGACCATCAAATTGATGTGATAGTTCATACAATGTACAAAACAATTATGAATGGTGTATTTTGATTTTTCAATTCAACTATCACATTTGTTTTATTGCCTTAAAAAAACTCACCCCATTAGTTTCAAAAGTGATTGATTTAATTAGATGCAATTGTTTCTGAAGCCCACTAAAAAACACCACAACATTCAAAAAATTGTGCTTCCAATCATCATAAATGATTTTATCAACTTGTTGCAAGGATAATAACAAAGGAGTTGCTACCAATCTTCAACCATGTAAGCATAGATGGAAATCCAAGATTACTAATTAACAATTATGACTTAATCATACAACCTAACATCTTCAATTAACAATTTGATTTTGTTCACAACCACATCATGCATGTAAAATGTCCTCTCCCAACCAACTATATTTGACTAATGAATTTTTTGAAAATTCTTGAAAGCAAGAAAATGCAAGAACTATTTCATATTCTTATAATTAATTAGCTCAATCTACTTTCAATTAACATGTGGAAAGAAACAAAAATTGAACCAATTTTTTTTCTTTCTTCAATAATACCATCGTAAACTTGCTACTTACAGTTATATCTCTCTAATATACAATATATAAATGTTTATTCTTGGCATGTACAAAACCCTTGTTTATGTACTATTAACCAACTTTATAAAGTCTTGGAAAACAACTAAAGCATTTTTTTTACCTCCATGCTTCCAAAGGCTACTCAATTTAAGGACTAGCAACTTTTCCTTGTCTTCTATTTTGGTACACTCTTTCTTAAAAACTTCTTGGGCCATCATTTGGCAGCAGTAGTTCTGCAAATTTTGTTTTTTTGTAGGTTTATATTGTTTTAAGAATATCGTCACATTGACTTTGGAGTCCAAGACTGTTGTAACCATGTGGGCAGATTCTCAAAAGAAGAAAAAAGAAAAAAATGGGCTGTTGCAGAGGACTTATAGCTGAAGGCTAGGTTGTTTGCAAGATGACTGACTAACTTAATGATATCAATGACCTAGCATAAGATCTTCTATTGGCATGTGATTTAACTGGATTTTAAACATATATATTTCTTCAAATTGTTTCTGCAAAGATAATAAGTAAGAAAGATGTAGCTGTTTTAGTCACGTGGAGACTTTTAATTGCTGGGAAAACATTAATATGACACAATTCATAATACTGGGCTGTAAGCAGATTGTACAGTGGGTGAACTAAACCCAATTCCAAACTAGACTGGGTTTGAAACTGGTTCTTCAATTAGGGTTATAATTTCTTGATTAATAGTATAGATTAATTTATTAGTTAATATAACTGATAGAAAATTGAAATTATATTAAATTAAAATTAATTAATTATTAGTTGCCTGCAAAACTTAACATTAACCTTAAACTCTAATTCCAACCTCCAGGCGAAGCCAGACGATACCTGAGGCTGCTGGCTCTTCTCAAGAACTGTTCTGGCAATTGTTTTAGCTGCTGCATACTGGCCATGGTAAGAGATTGCAGATGCTTGAAAAGTTTTAGGAGCTTAAATTGAAAGAAAAGGTAGCAATAATGATGTAACCCTGTAAAGCTTTATTAATAAACACACCATAGATTTGGAAAATGTAGAAAGGAGAGAAGAATTTACATGACGTCAAGTTAGCTCAAATTAAATGTCAAAATCTATCCAGGTCAAAAATCGAACGCTTGTAGTAAGTCGACAATATTTTTCATGTCAAAAATCGACCTCCTGCAATATGTCAGCTGTTGTGATGGGAGGTAGCAATAGCTTTGCAATAAAAATTCTAGGCTTCCGGGTTGCTTTAAATAAGCAACCATTCATACAAAAGAGGTTGGATTGCAAAATTACTGATGTAAGATGATTCAATGATGGTGGTGTAACAAGTTTCTAACTTTAGGGTTTTGAGTGTGAATAGAAAGTGGTTTTAGGGTTTTTCAAGGAAGCATGTTTTTTTTTTTGTTGGCGGTTGGTAGTGTTTATTTTTAACGGTGTGGAGACAAGGAAGAGCATTATATGGAGATGTAGTGGTGTTTGATGGCATTGAAATCTTTGTGTCATTTTTTTTTATTTGGGCTATGTGTGTTGCTGTTGGACGCAAGATGACTATGTGGCAAGGGAGTTGCCAAGTGAAGTGCACTTGATGAAATCTCGTAGTGTAGCGACGGAAGGATGACTAGCAAAGCAGATAAGTAGTTTGGTTTTAGCATTCAGATACAAGGAGGTAGTTCAAGACTTGTTTTTAGATATTTGTTTCGAATTGAAGTATAAGAAAATCCATTGCACAATGTACTAAAAGAGGCAGAAATTTTGTCTAAAGGTTGGTTTTGATGGTTGATAAGGGGGATGATGAGAAGTTTAAAGGTTTCGAAAACGGCCATAAATTCTTCTCAAAGTGTGTGTTTGGGTTGATTCGTATGTGGGTTTTGTTGGCTTGCATTTCATGAGAAAGTACCCTAATTTTTGGAAACTCCGAAGAATTGCAACAGTCCATTGAAGTTATGGGGTGAATCATACAAAGGAAGATTGTGGTTCTTTGTAAGACTTTTGAAGCAGTCATTGGGGGAAGTGGATATGTGTTGTCTTCTTGTTTTTTATGCTTTGTCAAGTGGAGGGATGGTGTCAGGAACACTGGATTATGTGATTTGTATGGGCTGAAGGATTTGTCACTGAATGTAAACAAGAATTTGAGTTCCCGTGGAAGTCCAATGTGGTCTTGGGTTCGTGTGGTCTGAAGAATTTGAAAAGAAAAAAGAAGGTCAGTGGGCTCAAGAGAGAAATATCAGAGTGATTTGACTCCTTAGAAACCTCAAGCTTCACTTTGATGAAAAAGGTAGTGTCTTATGTGGTTATTTGTCGCAACCCCACTTTGGGATAAGTGTGAGGATGAAACTCACACCCCCAAAAGTGGGAAGTTGGAGTCCTCCGGGACTCCCGAAAATTCAGAGCTTGAGTTCAAGGGTCAAAACACCTTGCATTGAGGTGTTTTTTATATCAATGGAAAGGTCTTGAAGTGTAGATGCCCAAAATGGCCTCGCATTTGCCATTTGAACATCTGTAGTCCAAGTTATGGGCAAAAGAAGGGCCGGGAGTCAAACTAGCAACTCCCGACCACTAAAAATTGGGAATCGACCTCTTCCTGACGTCTGTTGAAGGAGTGCGACATGGCATTGGAAAGCTCTCGAGGAGAGCTACAACTTTGGTTTAAATCTCACTCCGATCGGAGGTTGAAGATGGGAGATATGAGCTCCCAAAGTTCCAGGACTTCAACCCAGGACAATTTCGAGACTCCTCCTTGAGAATCCCGAGAAAAATAGCCATTTGAATGTAGCCTCCACCGAGAGCTGCAAAGAATACTGTATGGGGGAAGGTGGTGGCTTCCCCCGAGTCCTGGCCATGGTGAATCAAGTGTGTCCAAGTGCCCGTGGCTTGTCCCAACACCCAAGGGTGTTCCCGAATGTGAACTAACCATCTTGTGATTGGTTTTGGATGCAGATTCGAGTGAGATAATACCTGTCCCTCTTCCTAGTCTAATCCCAGGACTTCTAGCATGCCCCTCTACCCCTTTTTAGTGCAGGAAGTCGGGAACAGCCTTCAAGTCCCAACTTTCCACAATTCAACGTGCTTGGACCCTCAAGTGGGTTTAGCAAGGGACTTAGGAGCGCGTCATTATTGGACAGAACTTAAGTGGCCTCTGGCTCATGCCAATGTGAAACTCTGAGAATGTATTTGCCATTCGGTATGTATATGATTTGTGTTTTGTTTATCTTGCGTCCTAGTTTTTGGTATTAGAATAGGTCGAATTAGGTACACATCTATTAATTTGGAACAACATTATGTGTGGTGATAGGTGTTATGTCTCAGGAAACTATGTCTGATTTTGATTCAAACTAGTTTGTCACTGATCTTTAAGTAATCCATGATCAGTAGATTATTAAGAACTTCAACAACTCTTCCAGTTAACCATTCCCTCAAGTTGGATCTGTTGTCTTATGGTTGGTTGGATTTGGGGTGCTAACTATGGTGGGATTCAACCCTACAGAGGCACAAGTTGGAAACATTGCTATCAAAGTCACACATAATGGATGTGTGTCTAGGGTGAAAGTGTGGGTAAAGTTACAAGATGGAACAAGCGGTTTGTATAAAAGTGTAGAGTTGTAGTAGTAGTTCCACTTCACCTCATACTTCACATAAATCCACCCATATTGTGTCAGATGGAGCCAAGGAAGTTCCTAGGGTTGGAGATATTTGGATACCTTATTTTGCCAGATCTCTTATCACTTCACCGAATTTTTCATTTTTGGAATTGAAGTCTTGTTCCAATCCGGTGACAAGATTCTCAGAGTTGAAACATCAAGTCTATCATCACAATTGGTGTGCTAGAGGCTTTGGCAAAATGTTGAGCTTCTGTCTCAACCCTACGTTGAAGGAAGTGTGAGGATGAAACTCACACTCCCGAAATTGGGACATGAGAGTCCTCTAGGACTACTGAAACTTCAAAGTTCAATTGCAGGGGTCAAAACACCTCGCATTGAGGTGTTCTTTACATCATTGGAAAGTTATTGAAGTTTAGATGTCGAAAATGGCCTTGCATGGGCCATTTGGACATCTGCAACACAAGTTATGGCAAAAAGAAGGGTCGGGAGTCAAACTAGCAGTTTGACTCCCGACCACTAAAAGTCAGGAATCGACCTGACCTCGGTGCGTGCAGGTGGAATGCGACACACCGTTGAAAAGCTCTCGAGGATAGCTACAACTTTTCTTTAAACCTCATCCCAATCAAAGGTCTGAACAAAGAGTTATGATCGTGCAAAGTCCCGAAAGTCCAAACTGGGATAGTTTTGGGACTCCTCCTTGGGAGCCTCGGGACAAAAAGCCATTCAGATGTGGGTGCTGCGGAGAGGCACAAAGTATACTATATGGGGGAAGGTGGTGGCTTCCCCTGAGTCCGGGCCATGGTGAGTCAAGTGAAACCAGAGTTGCCCATGGCTTGTCCTAGCACCAAAGGTGTTCCAGAATGTGAACTAATCAACTTGTTGGTTAGTTTGCTGCAGGTTTGAGTAAGTGAATAGTTTGTCACTCTTCCTAGTCCCATCTTGGAGCTTCAACACGCCCCTCTACCCCTTCTAGTGCTGAAAGCTGGGAGCGTGCCCCAAGTTCCTCACAATTCCACTGTGAAAGTAACTTAGACCCAACTTGAGTCTAACTAGGGACTTGGGAGCGCATCAGCTTCAACAAGCATGGCAAATAGATAGTTCAGATGAGCAAACTTTCTCACCTTTGCCAATTGTTTCTCAAGATCTTATTCCAGTAGCACAAGGAAATCATTAGGATTTCTTCGAATAGATAAGTGTAGGATGACCTTTAAATTCTATTTAGGAAGATGTCATGAATTCTAGAAACCTATTAGAATCATATCCTTTAACAAAATTGTGTTTTTCCAAAAACACAATATAAACTCTATAGTCACTAGATTAGTTGATTTTCATTAGTAACCCAGGTAGCACTTTCTCTTTTAGTTCCTAGAAATTGAAACTTGATTTTCAAAATGATTATGAATCCTTCATTAATAACTTAGATGAAGGCCGAATGTGGAAATAGGATTGTCAAGCAGTGCCTTTCTAGTGTTGACATTAAGTGCTTCTACATTGGATATAATATATTTATGGTTGCATGATGTGGTAACTTGAGTCAAACTCCAAGTACTAATACCTCACCTAAATCCCTTATCCTTGGATCTTGTAATGATGACATAGGTAGAAGGAATAATTTGTGTACTAAGTACATTGTAGAAGGAAAATGGATTGGTAATATTTGTGATCATAAGGGTTTCTGCACTTACAAAGATTCTCCCTAGATAGTCTATCCTAGTAATTTTCATTATTTAATCAAAATCCAACTAATCACCATGACTAGTCCTCAAGGTATGGATGAGTTGTATTAGGGTAGGGACCATGAAGATGTAAATGATTGGGCTGAGCATCTGACCATGGTAGTTGATGTCAAAAATTTCAATGATGATAAGATGTTTAAGATAGCCAAATTGAACTTGCACGGCAGAACAAAAAAGTGGTTCAAGAAGCTCAATCCACCATCGTCAGATTGGATTATCTTAAGGATTCTAATTGTTTAGAAGTTTGGTGATGTTGATGTAGATGAAATTTGTGTCAAACTTGATGTAATCAAAAAAAAACCTAGAGAGCGGGTTGAGAAATATTTTGAAAGGTTGGATAATTTCTTTCAGAGAGGGAGGATCAATGAGCATAGAAGAAGGTTTCTAGCTCGATTCAGGCCAAAACTTAAAAAACTTTGTGTCATGAGGACATACAGAGACATTAAAGAATTAGTGATCGTAACAACAGAGATAGAGAGGGTGCTAGGAGATTTGGGGGAAACACCATATGATCCTTTCAAGGAGGATGTAACTAGGGAATCATCTACTGATAAATAGTTGTCAGTGTTAAATGAGACTTTGATACATTTTTTTAGGGAATCTGGTAGTAGAAATGGAACAAATGTTAGCTCTTCTAGGAGTGCATCTAGGTGTCAGTTATGCCAAGCTGAAGACCACATTGCAATGGCCTATCCAAAGCACAATGATATGTGGCCCAAATGTGGCAAATGTGGTGGAGGACATAGGGTTGAAAATTATGGCATAAGGTGTTCATTCTACAATGGTATGGGGCACTCAGAGGATCGTTGTTGGAAAAAGGACACTAAGCCTTCTAACTATACTACCAATTACCTTGAGGTGTTGGTCAATGATGAAAGGGCCACACTGACTAAATTGAACAGGATTTGTGGTGCCAATCACCATTTGTCATTTGGAAACAAGATTCCCAAAAGAAGACTCTTGATGCCAGCTAATGAAGTAGAAGGAATTGCTGAACAAGTTGAAGGCGCTAATGCATGAGACAAGACCAAGGAAGCAATACCCAATTCTGGTGCAAGATCAAAATTCTTCTACATTTCATGAAGGGCTGGATTTTTCTAACCCCATTGGAGACAATCATGAGGATTCCTAGAGAATTGGAATATCTTGAATGGTTGGTTAAACTAACTAGAAGAAGGAAAGATGAAGAGATTGGTAGGAATCAGGTTGTTACTATCAACAACACCCCTACTGTCAGAAGGTTTTCAGTGAACAAAAATTATAAAGGTAAAACCATGCACTTGCCTATAGAAATCAACAATGTGATGATTGAAGGACTTGTGGACATTGGCACATCTATGTCAATAATGGCAGTTAATATAATATGAGAGCTTGGGATCATGCATTTGGTCTTAGGACATGAGACATACAAAACAACATCTGGGATTGTCACCATTACTTTGGGAAGGCTAGATGACATACCTATGCATGTTGGCAATGTTGTTTGCAATATGGTGTTTTTGGTGGTGGATACAGATACATATGACCTTTTGTTAGGTTTAGACTTCCTCATGAAGATTGGGGTAGTGGTTGATGTAGAAAAAAACACTATACAAGTTAGGCATGGACCTAGGGCTAATGTGGAAATGCTCCTTTGAATGTTGTAAACATTGTATAACATGGGGAGACACAACATACCTTTTTTGTGGGACCCATTAAAAGTCTTGACAAGATGTTCCAGCAATTCAAAGTGGAGGACCTGTTTGAGAAGGGCTTGTCTTGGAAAGGCAGATGCACTTTAGGTTCAAACCATCCTAATGATGAAGGATCATCTAATGACAACCAAGTTGTCAAAATGACAACTGTAAGAGCAATCATTGCTATGGTAGCAGCAAAAGGATGGTCTTTACATCAAATGGATGTAAAGAATGCTTTTCTTCATGGAGATTTACAAGAAGAAGTGTACATGGAACAACCACCAAGTTATGTGGACCAAACACACCCTAATTTGGTTTGTAGGTTGAAGAAAGCTTTGTATGGCTTGAAGCAAACACCTAGAGCTTGGTTAGACAAAATAGGTTAGTATTTTGTCACAAGTGGATTTCAAACATCCAATGCAAATTTTTCACTATATGTGAAAAAGACAAATCATGGGATTGTAGTCATAGTCATCTATGTTGATGACTTGATTATCACAGGAGATAGTGATGCAGACATCTTTGATTTGAAGAAGCTTTTGAAGTAAAAGTTTGAGATGAAAGATTTGGGAAAGTTGCGTTACTTCCTCGACATTGAAGTAATTCAATCCCCTAAAGGGATATGGTTATTACAAAGGCAATATGCCTTGAATAAATTATCCGAATATGGGATGATAGGTTACAAACCCATTTCAATTCCATTGGAGCAAAATGTGAAGTTAAGTGTAGATGAAGGAGACCTTGTGGAGGATACCATTATGTATAGACGCTTAATGGGGAGTTAGATTTACATGACCATCACAAGGCCAGATTTGAGTTATGCAGTTGGAGTGGTAAGTCAATTCATGCGAACACCACGAAAGCCACATTTAGATGCAATGAGGCGCATACTAAGGTACATAAAACATATTTTGTAATGTGGAATTTTTTATGAAGCCAAGAGCCAATTATAAGTACATGGATACATAGATGCTTATTGGGCTAGCAATGTTTCAGATAGAAGATCGACCGGTGGTTTCATGTTTTTTTTTGGAAGTGGTGTTATTGGTTAGAGTAGTAAAAAACAACCAACAATTGCACTATTAAGCACGGAAGTAGAATATAGAGGTGCAACAATTGCTACATGTGAAATATTTTGGTTACAAAAACTACTTTCAAATTAGGACAGTCAGTGGATGTTCTTGTTGTTATTTATTGTGATAACATCAATAGCATACTATTTGCTAACAACCCGGTCTATCATGCTGGGATAAAACACATTGAGGTGCACTACCACTTTATTAGAGAAAAAATTCTAGCAAAAGAAATTGATCTTATTCATGTCAGTACTGAACATCAAGTTGCTGACATTTTCATTAAGGCTTTAGGTATAGACAAGCTAAAGAAGGTTTAGAAAAATGCTTGGTGTACTAAAAGTGGATTTGAGCTTGAGGGGGAGTGTTGAGAATTCAAGTTCAACTAGTTAGGTTTCATTTGTTACTGGAGTAGGAAAGTAATTAGGTTACTTTCATAAGGTTGAATTACGTTCTTTACTTATATTAGTTTGGTTATTTGTGGTTTGGTTATTTGTGGTTTGGTCTTTTAGTTAAATACCTTGGTGTTGATGGTTTGATTCTTTTTTCTTCATTACACAAGTTTGTGTATTTCATGTGACAAGAACCTTGAAGAGTTCTTGATGTTAT
>Ga0209611_10013710_pt1 | contig 11052 bp, 11 predicted proteins | sample S1TSphgellanicum_3_FD_187693 | JGI IMG/M metagenome (GOLD analysis project Ga0209611, IMG submission 187693) | Host-associated microbial communities from peat moss isolated from Minnesota, USA - S1T2_Fc - Sphagnum magellanicum MG (SPAdes) (version 2) | ecosystem: Host-associated > Plants > Peat...
TTTTAATTAATTATTGGGCAGACATGTGCTGAAGCTGCCCTTATATTACAATAATCCTTTCCACAATGGCCATGACAAGCAAAAAGCTCATGTGGTCGTCATTCATACACAAATAGTGACCTTAGTATCCTGTATGGGATCAAATTTGGTGAGCTTTGAAAGTTGAAATTAAATATCTCTCCATTTGAAATGTGGGTTCCTTGTACTCCTCCTGAATAAATAATTTCTCATAATTTCATCCATTAATATAGAACCATCTGGCAATTAGTCACTTGTTCCCCTCTATCTTTTTGTAAGGATGGACTGATATTCTTGTCTTAGGTCATGGGGGTGTGCCAGAAGTAAGGGCTTGTCAAAGTGCAAGTTGGAGGTGCCCTTATTTCAGGAACGCCCTGCTCCAAGACACTCATGTAATGAATGCCCTCCACTTTTCTTTCTTCATCAGTGGCCTCAAACCTATGTGCAAGAAAGTTTCTGAAAAACAGAAATAATTTCAAAAAATTCAAAACCATTCAAATATCATGTTTGTTTTGTGTCCATTTTTTGGAGTGTTGTGGATTTGAACTCAACATAATGGAATGGAAGTCCATCTGAAGAATCTTAGGATATAGTAAAGTTCATCCAAGAAATATGATTTATAACAATATTTTATGCCTAATGTTTAGTACTTTTTCTTTTTTTTGCATTAAAAGCCAGATTCCATGGATAAACATCTGTAAAATAACATTTGTGGATTTTGAATGGGGAAATGGATGAAGTTTCATTGATGCAATTTTATGGACAAATTTTCAGAGAGGTAACCTTTCATTCAAAAGCCACCAGTCAGAAACAAAAAGGGGCAGTGTGAGTTTTTGGGGCAGAAGTTTCAAGAGACTGAAAAACAAATTTAGGCATTGTACACCTTAGAAATATTTATATTTGTGGACAGTTTGAATCTCATTTCACGCAGTCTGCAGGGTGAAATGGACTTGGCAATGTGGAGTTGGTGACTTGGGAATGCTGACATGACAACATGAACTCGACAATTTGGCAATGTGGACTGGTCAAATCAGGGAAATCAAATTAGCCAAACAGAAAAATAGCAATTTGGCAAAGTTGAACACTTCAGAAACAGATCAAGAGAACTTAAAAATACCCAAGCAAATGGTACTTATGGCCCATGGATGAACAAATTGTGTTGAAACAAATCACTGACGATCGGTGCTTAATCATCTATATATTAAGGCCCAGTTTACACTAGGAGTCGGCCAAAAAAACCTGGGGCCAACTTTGAGCATTTTTGGGTTGCAAATTGGCCTCAAGTTACTAATAAATGCTAGAACATTGAGTTCAGGATATAAAAAAATGCTGGAACATTGAGTTGAGCATATTAAAAAATGCTGGAACTTTGAGCCCAGAGGCCCAAATTTGATGGTATTGTTTTTTCAGCCTAGGGCCCAATACAAGGCCATAAAGTTGAGCATTTATTAGTACTTGGGGCAGATTGAAAAGTTTATTTTTTATTTCAGCGTTGACTCCTAGTGTAAAGCCCTTGGGGCTTACTTCAACTTTCGCACCCATAGGAATGCTGGATTTGGGTTGAACATTGGTCCTGACTCATAGTATAAACGGGGCCTAACTAGCTATCAATCTAAAGCTCTAGAGACTCTTAGCAAGAGGAATAATTCCAGCGGCCACTATTGAAATCCAGTCTCAAGGAAACTAGCAAGGTGGCCATATGTATCACATTGTGATCAAGATTAAGCAGCATGAACACAAGTATCCGGCATTGTTAGATGATCATGCATACTCCTTCCTCTCAAGCAACAGCCCTCATGGTTCACCTATCTGAAGAGCAATTGTGTTGTAACCCTTGCGTTGAACAACTGAATATTTCTGCCCAGCATGAGCGACATCCATGTATTGGCATTGTAGTTTTGTGAGTTAATCATGCATGCTCCTTCCTCTCCAGCAACAGTGGAAGATGTTAAATAAGCCAAGGGGCCTTGTTTCCTTATCTGCCCTTGGGCTGATTCATCTTCCTTCTCAGAAAAGATGGATGATTCCCAAAATATGTGTTACAGGAGCCCAAGTCTGCAGTGGGCAGCATGAAAATGTGTCTGGGGGTCTCCAGACACATCTTGCAGGGGGCGCAGGGGCACTAAGGGAAAAGAGGAAGCCTGCAGTGCCAAAGTACTGCCTGCAATCTGGACCCTTTGCTCATTGAATGTCTTCCAAGCAATAGCCATTACCCATCTAATGACCCTTTTCTTTAATAACTGAATATATGTACCCATCTGTCCTGTATATTCTTAGTTTTGGCACCTGTTTATTTTTAATCTTGGAAAATTGTTCACCCTCTGCCCCAAAGGAGAATGATGCTGAAAAATATGGAGATTTCAAGTTTCCCTTCCACATTTTCCTTTTATTTCTAATGGTATAGTATCTATATGTTTATAAATTTTTCTCTTGAAGAGGTTCTGAACTTTCTTTCTTTGGGGGGAGGTTTTTTGGATGTGAGTTTGAGTTGCATTATTCCAAATTTTTAAGCCTTTGAGTTGGTTTTGGCACATTTTTTTAAAATTCAAGAACTTATGGGTTTGACGAAAGACTGAGTATGGTTTTGTATAACACAAACAGGTTTAGGAACGAAACTATGTATGTTTATTACATAGTTATGAAAATTTATGTTTTTGATTGCAGAAATATTTTCTCATTTTTTCTATTGTCTATGCACAACAATATGCCTTCCCATTGTCGTACCATGAACTAATCATAAACACTAATCCCTTTCAAAAAAGAAACCTTTCAAAACCAAAACTTTAATTCCCTTCACAATTTTATTCTAGCAAACTTTGCATTCATACAATAATTTTGTATAAGTGAAGGTGTTTCTTAAGGTCACAACACTCACTTATATACCATCCAAAAGGAAACTACTCAAGAAATTTTTCTAAGGTTTATACATCACATGATTCTCCATGTGATTTCACATTAAAAAAAAACTTAATCACATGGTGCACATAACTTTCACATAAATTAATATGTGAAAGTCAATGCACCATGACCAAATTATGAAATCTTATCACTAAACTTACCCCTTTAAACAATTGCATCAAGTTACATCATTCCCAAACTCATTATGGATTCCGTCTTTAGAATCACATATATCCAGAACCTTTTTCAATTTGTCATGATTAATGCGATCTGGATATAGTGAGCCATCAACATTTTCAAGCTCATGAGATCCATTATCTACAAACACCTTTTTAATAACAAAAGGTCCAAACCACTTGGGTAACAATTTCTTATAAGCCCTACAATGATGTCGAACGTCAAACATCATGACAAGGTCACCTTCTTTGAACTTTTTTTTCTTCACCTTCTTGTCGAAAGCCTTCTTTTGTTGAGCCTGTGCAGCTTCAATGGATTGGTGAGCTCTCAACTACAATTCGTCCAACTCATTATGTTGCAACAATCGATGGCGCTGAAACTCATCCAAAGGAAGTCTCATCGTTGTGGCAGTGCGTAAAGTCATTACTTCCAGCTCAATGGGTAAAAGTGCCTCCATCCCATAGGTTAAACGAAAAGGTGAATGCCATGTGGCAGTTTTGTATGTGGTGTTGTAAACCCACATAACATGGTGGATCTTGAGATCCTAATCACAAATGTTCACATGAACTTTGGCTTCTTTTGCCAACATGGAACACAATGTCGTATTGGTCCTTTCTACTAAGCCATTAATGTTAGGCTTATACATAATGGTAAACCTATATTTCACTACAAGGCGTGCTAACAGGTTTTCCACAACCTCACTCAAAAATTGGGGACCACTATTAGAAACAGTTTCAAGTGGTGTCCCAAATCGAGTAAAGATTCATTCGTACAGAAATCGTGTTATTTCATGTTTCACTAAGGACTTCAAGGCACGTACTTTTACAAATTTTATGAGGTAATCTGTGGTAACTATAATGAATCAATGCCCTTTCCTAATCATTGGCAATGGGCCCATTAAATCAATTTCGCATTTTTCAAAAGGTCTTCATGGTGGTATGGGATGTAAAGGGCCATTCACAGTAGACCTTTTGCACATAGGCTTGACATACATTGCAACTCCTACAATAATCATGGGCATCCTTGAAGAGGGTGGGCCAATAGTAACCTGCTTGCAAAATCTTTTCTGCAATGATTCATCCTGCAAAGTGGCCTTCACAGAACCCATCATGAAACTCATACAAAAGACGTGAGGTGTCACGTTTTCTAATGGTTTGTTGTAAAACACTATCCCTTCCTTGGAAGTAAAGTTTGTTGCCTATCATTTAGTAGTTCCGACTTTTGTGCGCAATTTGTGTTTGTATCGCCTTTGTTGCTCTAACTTGAAACCTCATGCCATCCAAGTATTAAATGATTCCTTGGTATTTTTCAAGTGTTTCATCTGCATTGATGGTCATTATTGCTACATCGGGAAAGTCGTCATCCTTTAAAACATCACCCACTCCTTCGTATGCCCTTGTAAGGCCATCAACATTGCCATGCCGCCTTTTTGGACGATGGACAATGTCAATGTCAAATTCTTCCATCAATAATAACCATTGAACAAGTCAACCACCTAGATTGGACTTGTTGACCAAGTAGGTTAAGGCCTTGTGATCTGTCACAATTTTGGCCTTGTATCACAACAAATAATGGCACAACTTTTTATAAGAGAAAATAACTACAATACCTTCTTGTTCGGTCACAATATAATTCTTCTTTGCCAAAGTTAATTGTTTGTTAACAAAATGAATGGGATGGTCATGCCCATTTTCGTCCAATTGCAATAGTGTGCTCCCCACCGCTTCTCTAGATGCATCACAATATACTAAAAATGGTTTGTTCCAATCTCGAATCCGAAGGATTGGTGCAACTTGAAGAGCTGACTTGAGTTGTTCAAATGCCCGCCTTGATGCCTCGTCCTGCATTGGTGCAGGTGCATCTTCACGCAAAAATCATGTTAAAGGACGTGCTTTTGCTACCAACATGTGTATGAACCTGCGACAATATCCCACCATCTCTAAAAAACCTCAAAGGATTTTCTTTGTGGTGGGAAAAGGAAGCTTTGAAATCCTATCAAGCATTTCGGGATCTATGGCTACCCCATCCTTTGACACAATGTGTCCAACCATCTTCTCTTCTCAAAAACCAATTATGGTTTTCTCAAAGCTCAATGTCACTCCTAAACCAATTGTGATTTTATCAGGGCTCAATGTCACTCCTAAACCAATTGTGATTTTATCAGGGCTCAATGTCACTCCTTAACCATCAAAGCATTGAAAGATTAATTCAAGTTTGGCAAGGTGAGAAGCTCTATCACTATATACTCCAAAGTTGTCAATGAAAACTCGTAGAAAAAGGCCCAAGAATGGATCAAAGACCTTGTTCATTAAATGTTGAAATGTCCCTGGAACATTATACAAACCAAGGGGCATTACTACGTAACAAAATGTCCCCCAAGGTGTGGTGAATGTGGTTTTAAATTGATCTTTTGGAGAAATTTTCACCTCGTGGTATCCCCTGTACCCATCTCCAAATGTGTAAATCTTGTGCCTTGCTACTTCTTCCAAATTTTTTTCACATAATGGCAAAAGGTATTGGTCTTTCTTAATTACTTTGTTTCAAACTTTATAGTTGACACATACCCTTAGCTCGCCATTTTTCTTTAATGCTAATACCACAGGAGAAACCCATTCAATTGTCTCCATAGGTCTAATGAACCCTGCCTCCAACAACTTGTCGAGCTCCTCCTTCACCATTGTTGTGTATCTTGGATTCCATCTCCCTTGCTTGGTTTTGATCGGTTTGGCATTTGGTAAGAGTTCAATTTTGTATTGCTCCATGGTGACCTCCCTAAGGTCCTTGTAGCTGAAAACAAAAAGATGGATATACTTACATAGTAAATCCTCATATTGCTTTATTTCCTCTCGATGAAGGTTTGGTCCTAGTTGAATCTTGTTCAGTCGTTCCACAACTTCTCCTTCTGTTAACATGCATGGAGTCAATTGGTTATCATTCCTTTGAACCTTTTGATCCGACAAAGCTCCAACCTTGGGGATTGTTTCCAAAGCATATAACCCTGCATCCTCTTCACTAAAATCATCAGTGTAAATCCCTTTAGAACTAGAGTTTTGGTCTGTTTTTCACTCATCCCCATATTCATTCGTCACTTTAAAGTTTTTCATAAAATTAGCAAATGGAACTTTCTATCGATTAGGATGAATTCCTATGGTCATGTATTCTTCGCCCGAATAGTTCCTTACATGCGACTTTGTTAACCATGGCCTATCTAATATTATTGGATAAACCCCATCTTCCTCTAATACCACATGGAAATCCACAATGGTAGAAACCTTGATTACAGTGATCATAACACTGCTAATGACTCCTTCTGGCCTAACAACCTGTTTGTTAGCCATTTTTAAGGTTATTGATGCTGGCATGTCAATTTTCAAACCTAAGTACCTCATTGCAGGAATTGTCATCACATTGACTTTTGCCCCTGCATCCACCAACACTCCACGCAACACTGATCCATTACATTGCACATCAATGATCGGATCACATTCACGTTCAGCTGTTATGGCATTCACAGGTGTGGGTACCTTTGGGACTTTAGGCGTTGACAACCCCTTCCTCAACTCCTTTTGAGCTGATGACACCATTACCACCAATTGTCTGATCGTGATGTCTTCTTTTTGTAATCCCACATCCTTCACCACTAAATAAGGACTAGCATCTTTAGAAAATTGGAATGTCGCAACCCCACTTTGGCCAAGTGTGGGGGTGAAGCCCAACACTTGGAAAAGTTGGAGGTTTGGAGTCCTCCAGGACTCCCGAATGTTTAGAGCTCGACAGAAAGGCTCAAAACACCTCGCATTGGGGTGTTCTTGATGTCATAGGAAAGGTCTTGAAACGTAAATATCGAAAATGCCCTCGCATTCGCAATTCGGACATCTGCAGCCCAAGTTATGGGCAAAAGAAGGGCCGGGAGTCAAACTAGCAGTTTGACTCTCGACCACTAAAAGTCGGGAATCGACCTCTTCCCGACGTCCGATTTGAGCGTGCGGCATGGCGTTGAAAAGATCTCAACGAGGGCTACAACTTTGGTTTACACCTTGTCGCGATCCAACTATGCAGTCGGGAGTTATGGCGGTTCAAAGTTTCGGAAGTCCCGCCGGGACAATTTCGGGACTCCATTTCGGGAGTCCCGAGAATTTGTGCCATTCGGATGTAGCCTCCGCGACTAGCCGCAGAGAATACTATATGGGGGAGGGTGATGGCTCCCCCGAGTCCGGGCCGTGGTGAGTCTTGTGTGTCCAAGTGCCCGTGGCAAGTCCCAACACCAAAGGGTGTCCCGAATGCTAAAACTAACCCGATTTGGTTGGTTTTTGGATGCAGATTCACACGAGCTAAGCTAGTCCCTCTTCCTAGTCTAATCCCGGGGCTCCCAACTCGACCCTCTACCCCTTTCTAGGGTTGGAAGCCGGGAGCGTGCTACCAAGTTTTAACTTTTCGTAACTGGACTTTGTGAAACCCTCAAGTGGGTTTCACCCCGTGACTTGGGAGCACGTCATGGAAAGTCTTGGAAGCTAAACCTCTGCCTTCGATTCTTTTTTTTTCTTTTGGGGCTCTCACCATCTCCTTGAACCTCTTGACGCTTGCATTATGATGAGTAGTGTCTTGCGCCGGTCGTGTAGTTTGGGCGATGACATCCATCGCATCTTCAGGGATTTCAAGGCTAGTTTCCAAACCCATCAAAGCCTTTTTTTGCCCTTCATTTATCGGTTCAATTAAATGCACTTGAGCTTTGCCCTTCTTCTTTGCAGAAAACCTTCAAGTAGAAGAACCCACATTCTCTTTGGTAGCTGAGGCCGGTAAGTTTGGACATTCTCTTGAATAATGTCCCATCTCTCGACACTTGTAACATTGAATTGTGGATAGGTCCCTCTCCACGTTTTTGCTCCTATTATTCCTTGGGTGTAATAGATGGAAGCTTGATTGATTCATTTGGTTGATCATTTGTTCCATAGCCGAGTCCATGCGAGAACTCAGTTTTGGATGCTTTCGCAGCTCTGGTTAAGTCGAGAATTGATCTATTTTCACCATGGACTGCACAGTTGGTCATGGAATTTCTTCCATGCTCACTTCCTTATTTTCAGCCACCTTCGTTGCTTCATCGAATGTTGCCGTTTGTTCGTATCTCACTTATTGTCGCAATTTTGACAACTGACTAATGATGAAATGTTCTAGCACCAATGCATTAATTCTTGCAAAAATTGGATCAATTCCTTCATTATCTTGTGCCATAAGACACCTTTGTAGTTTACCCTGCAATGTCATTGTCCTCTCCTTATACTCTCCTACTGATTTAAAAACCCCTTGTTTTAGTTGACTTAGTTCAAGTATTAAGTTTTGGTAGACATTCTTCACAGAAAACTCTTTCATTAAGGCCTAATCTTTGATCCTTTCAATGCTTCTGTCTATCATTCAAACCAATGTGATGTCGTGCCCTTTAAGAATTCAGGAAGAAAATGAAGCCATTCCGCAGTTGTTCTAAACCCCGTACCAATACAAGCCTTCTTATATTCCGTTAAAAACACTTCAGGGTTTTCACCCTTACTTCTCCTGAAATTTGGGATAACCATATTGATCTTTATTTTGTTTTATAAAAAACACACCAAACTAATTAATTCTTTTGACCAACTATCACTTAGTTTTTACAACCTTTCTTCATGAATAAGAAAATTCTCAATGGCCCGAATTGCACTCATAATAAAATTCTCCTTATCTTCTTGATGTAAGTCTCTAAAAGGACCAGACATTTCTAACCCTGCAATTATCCTATTTAATTGCTTGGATTGAAAGACAACAATTATATGATCACGACCATCACGAGTATCAATGACGCTTCCACTCCACATCACATGCAAGTTATTGGTTTTGGCATAGTCAGGAGTTGCAGCCATTTTCCTAAGTCAGATGAGTATATGTTGTTCTGGTGTGATTGTCCTTTGGTGTTACCTTGCGGGTTCTGGGTCAGGTTGAGGTCCAGATTCCTCTCGTCGTTTACGTAGTTGTGATACTACCACACTTGGTTCACCTATAGTCCTGGGTTCTTTAATAGGTCTTTCAACAGGTGCTCTTGACCTAGTGACTCCTAATGTTAATGATGGGGTCTATTGCCTATTTTTGCGAAACTATGTGCCAGGGGAATCAAACGTTAACATTAATGTTTTAACTAAAACGCTAATCCTAGAAATAAGACATATATTCTGTTTATTTCTTTCAATAACCTTCAACACTTTTTATAATAAAAAAATAATTTCAAGGTTTCAACAAGGTCTAACGAACATGAGCTTATTCATGAACACCTACTATCTTTTATAAACTTCTATTTACATTTTCTCATATGGCTTAATACATGTCATTCTCTTTTCCATTTTTGTCTACAACTTTTTTTTGCGAATCTTCTTGAATTCTCACAAATCCAACTATAGTTCACGCCTAGGATTACAAGTAATATCCAAAAGTAAACTTGGGGTTAAACAGAATGACTCATGTTTATGGTCTTCATGATGCTATTTTACGCACCTAATTGTGCACCAAACTCGGCTTGGCTTAACCCTCGTGATCTCCATTGCCACAAGCTGAATCTCCCCCACCCATGTTGTCAAATCTGTCCATGATTCAGGGATAAACAAGTCACCCTGCATCTCTCGTTTTAGAATAAAATAGATAATTTGTTCTTTTCTTTCCTTTTCCTCTCTTCTTTTTACCAAACTTTCAACAATAGAATCAAGTTCCATAACACAAAGAACATAGACTTATGTCTTGATTATGAAACCAAAAAGATGTATAATAGAAGCGGGTTTACGAACGAAACTATGTATATTTATTACATAGTTATGAAAATCTATGTTCTTGATTGTAAAAATATTTTCTCATCTTTCTATTATCCATGCATAACAAAATACCTCCCCATTTTCCTACCATGAACTAATCATAAACAATAATCCCTTTCAAAACAAAAACCTTTCAAAACCAAAACTTCAATTCCCTTCACAATTTTATTCTGACAAACTTTGCATTCATATAATAATTTTGTACAAGTGAAGCTGTTTCTGAAGGTCACAACACCCACTTATATACAATTCAAAAGGAAACTAATCCAAAAATTTTCTAAAGTTTGTACAACACATGATTCTCTATGTGATTTCACATTAAAAGAAAACTTAATCACATGGTGCACATGACTTTCACATAAATTAATATGTGAAAGTCAATGCACCATGACCAAATTATGGATTCCTATCACTAAATTTACTCCTTTAAATAATTACCTGAGAAATTGTGTAATTACAGTTTCATTTACATACTAAACACTCCCATATAATTGAAAACTAAGAAAATCAGAGCACAAGAATTGAAATTCCCACTTGTACAAAGAATGTATATGTTACAATGATGCAAATACACATTCAAAACTTAGCAAATAAGGACACAAGTATTGAATCTGCCACTTGTACAAAGAAACCATGCCAGAAACACTATGACTATGACACAAATAAACATTAAAAACTAAAGAAATCATTACTTGATATTTGAAATTGCTGATTGTATACAAAGAAAGCATGCAAAGAAACACACTTTACTATGATGTGAACACGTGGACAGACATATTGAAAACTAAGGAAATCAGGGCTCAAGAACTACGATTGCCACTTGCACCAAGAAAGCATACAAAGGAAGCATGGTTACTTGACACGACATACTGAAAACTAATGAAATCAGGGCACACGAGAACTGAAATTGCCCCTCACATAAAGAAAGCATAAAAAGAAAGCATCCGTAGTATGATGCAAATAGACGTCTTCAAAACCAAGGAAATCAGGGCCCTAGGATTGCAATTCCCACTTGTACAAAGACAGCATACAACAAAGCACAGTTATTAAGGAAACCTCCATGAGCTTGACCTGGGGGTTGCCAACAGCTTTGGCTGGTACGCAGGTAATTGAGTCTGCTGTTGTGCAGCCAAAA
>Ga0209611_10013714_pt1 | contig 11051 bp, 5 predicted proteins | sample S1TSphgellanicum_3_FD_187693 | JGI IMG/M metagenome (GOLD analysis project Ga0209611, IMG submission 187693) | Host-associated microbial communities from peat moss isolated from Minnesota, USA - S1T2_Fc - Sphagnum magellanicum MG (SPAdes) (version 2) | ecosystem: Host-associated > Plants > Peat...
TTTTATATAATCATTGTTATAGCCCATGGTTGCTTTCACCCACTAACTTGGGGATTTGAACACCCAAGCACTTGTTATTTTGTCTTATAGGGAGTCTTTATTGAAATGTTTATTATTACTTTGTTACCTACATAGTTTTTATAACAATCATTAAACAATTGTCACAAGTTAAATGTGACATCAAGTTCAACGCAATTGCAAAATAGTGTCAAACTATATATATATATATATATATATATATATATATGTATGAATTATAATTAATGTTTTAATTATTTTTATTGTAAAAGTTTTTCAAGAAAACAAAGGTTAGGGTTTGATTATTTTACCAATTTGTTTTTCCATTTGAGGTAGTTTTGCATGAAGAAAGTGGTTATGTTTTCCTATGATATATTATATTATTTTATAACCAAAATTATTTATTTATATCGTGTCGTATGCTGTGATTGGAAAGTATAGCAAAATTAGAGAAGCGATTTGGGATAATGCCATTAGAGGCTGGCTGGGCCGACTGGGTGGGAAAAATAAATAAATAAATTGCTGAATGCCACTTTCAGCCTCATACTAATAAAACTTGCTACACGGTTTTGAGCAAAGTTTTAATTTATTGTATTCATGTCTTTTTTATGCCATCTAATATTTGTCAAAGGTGCGCTTTGCTCTGGGATGGACTTGAGACCTTTGTACGTCAACTTAATTAGGTCTTCTTCAAGTAGAAGTGTACTACGAGCCTTCTGTCCTACGCATCTATCTAGAAGGATGTGTGGTTCACTAGTTTCATTAAATGTTCCTATCTCTCTACAAGATTGTGTGAGTGTGTAGTTATGCTCTAGATGTTTTGCTATATTCATATTGAATCCTAATTTCCGTTTTTAACTTTGGTGCACTTGTTTTAAATCTTCAACACACAAGGAAAGACGTTGTGGGGGGAGGCTAAACCTAGAACTTCGTAAGTAGATTCACATATAACGTCACGCCACCATACAAACATAGTATATAAGATCATTCCCAAGCCTAAACTAAGGAGTGTTCCACCTTCCGCAAAAAAATGCATATACATAACACCACCAATGGTGCTTGCCAAAGCTCCTAATGAACCCAAAAGAGGCCATGGACTTGGATCTACTAAATGATGAATTAGAGCAAATGCAATGTAAAGCCATGTTGGTTATTCAAAAATTACTAAGTACAAACACCCATTCTTTTATTTTTCTATCACGCCCATTCTTGGCAAATTAGAAGCTAGATTAATCCAAAATTCTAATGTTTGCAAAGATTTAAGTCCTCACAAGCTTTCCCACATTTTGATTCCACTTACAAGACTTTAACGCATAGCCTTTTCATCTACCATCTTCAACCACATTGTCAACATTGTCAACTTCATGAAGAATAAATTTTGTGGAATTGTTGAAACACACATTGAAACAAAAATGTGCACTAAATTTTTTAATCACAAGTTGTTTTATTTTCCAAAGTTTTCCTCATGACCAAGTTGTTACCAACCAAGAAAAGTTTAGTATTGTTTAGATGTGTAACTATAAAACATTTTCTAAAAGTTGGAAGTTCTTTTAAAGGTTTTTGGATGACAAATTTGGAAAGAAAATTAGATGAGATTGTGGCAAAATTTTGATATGGTTAAGGTGTAAATATAACAAAATGACCCACTACCTGTTCATTTGTATTGTGCTTTAAAATAATGGGTTAAGTTGAATGTTTATGGTCTTGGTAGTCCTAATTAGATACACATTAGATGAAGGCTACTAGATATAAAAACACATAAAACAAAAAAAAAAGTGTATTAAAAGGTGAAAACACAATTAAGTGAATTGTTTGGATTATCACAATTGTATTTTTTATAGATTATAGATGAACTTAAAATGTAAAATCATATCAAACACTAAAATTTTCAATCTTTTCATTATCCATGTTGCAATAGACCTAATGAGAATCTTATTTAAAAATATGGATGAGTTTTAAGAGAAAAATGGACTCATTGTGCACTTTTGAAATGATGACACTGTGTTTGTCACATAGCAAAAATGAAAAATGTGGATTCAAAAAAATGTCATAATAATATCAAAATTAAAATAAAAATATAGGCCACCATAAAATGAATAATTTAATTGTAATATGCATTGAATTTTTTCCAATAAAATTTGTTTTCATATTTAGAAACTTAACTCATCATGATTTTTGTCACTTTTTACAATTGGTATTCCATTTCACATTGAAATCTTTAAACTTCTTTTAAAATCTTTTGACCAATCACATGTTTAGGGATATTTATAAGGTGGTTTATTAATATTTGTGACAAAAACCATAGGGGATAATTTATGATTTATAGTTTGATAATTATTTTAAATGTAAAAATTGTAGTTAGTGTAAGATGTGGATTTTTCAAAATGTCAAATGTGAGCCACTTAACCATTTTTTACCCTAAAGTCTAACTACATTCAAGCATAATTACCAATTAGAAAATAAAATGAAAATTCTAAACATAATCAACATAGGGCATATTCATAATCAAGGTACCTAAAAGGACGATCTAACGAAAAAAGAACCGCAAAAGACTGTTTTTTATTTTTATTACATTTACTATTTCATGATTATAATGGATTTGTATATGATTATAACTAGAATAATGTCACATCAATCTAATTAAAAAATCCAATAATACATTGGATATAATATAGATGCCCTTTTAAGTCCTTTTAAAAAATTTGAATCCTTGTTTTAATTCTAATTTCCATCGTAAAAAAATAAAAAAAAGAATGTATTAAACAATGCAACTGACTTTAATTTTCTTTCATGGATAAATAATGCATACATCTATGTTTAACAATGTTCATATAACTATATCTGATTAAATAATATATGATATAAGAATTTTGAAGGCTACAAAATTCATTTTAAAAGGGCAACAAGGAAAAATGATTATTTTTTTTCCTTTTGGTTGACTTTTTTGTATTCACTAGGATTAGAATTTGTGGCCCCAAGTGTTAACAAAATGTGCAAGAAATCTTCATGCAAGAAAACATGTTAAGTTGTATATAAAAACTTATGTATTCATTTTCTTTTTTGTTTTGTTTTTTACCAAAATATTTATGCATAACCACATACAGATGTGAAAAATCACCACCACCATGAAAATTATCATACTTTGAATTATCCAATATCTTTCACTTAAATTTGTTCCACTTAAATTATATATTTGGAAGATAGCAAAAACAAAGTCCTTGAGTCTCTTGTCCAAAAAAGGGTACCCTAATTGTGAATATGCCCCATAAATAAAAAAGAAAACAACCATTGTCACAAAAATGTAGTTATGAACATGCCAATCTTTTTGCTTTATTGTAGACTATCCCATTTGAAACTCACTACTTTCACCATTTTGGATCTCTATCCACCACTATTGCTACCCTCCATGACAACATCTAATGTCTAGTGACCATTTGTAAAGAAAAAATGGACAAAATCAAAATTATAGTATTCTATATTAAAAGAAATTTGAAAGCTTCTTCTTGTAAAAACACAATGGGCATCTTTTTTTCTTGGAACACACATTCTTCTTTCATTCCACAAACTCCAAATTATTTTTTTTCAACTCTTCTCCCGAATACCTCTTCACAAAGTTTCTTCACAACTACCATAGGAAATGATTCATCCAAGTTCTTCTCCAATAAACATCTAAAAAATGGGCCAACCCCAAGAGGTTCCCCATCACTCATATACAAATGGGTACTCCTCATATTTTACTAGATTTTTTCACCAATTGTCTTCTAAAATTAACTTATACCAATCTCCTTAGTTAATGGCAAACTAGTGTCTATTACCCTATCTTCAAGGGCTAACTATTCTCATGACTTCATCCCCGAGTAAATAGGAGATGATAAGTCCAAACCTACCACTAGCAATTATTAATTAAGAAACTATTAAAAGGCATTCTAGGCTAGTTAAACTAGGAAAAGTTTACCCACCAACAAATATTATTAATTAAAATTTCACTCCAAGATTAACCTTTGATTATTTTTCCTTGAAAGCAATTTTGTGATAGTGATTACCATCAATTAACATAGGCATTCAAGACAACATGATAGAACTAGATGGGTTGTTCAAAAAACAATTGTATAATCACAATTTACAAGGATCAACATAAATTTCTTATTACCCAAAAAGTTGTTGCATTATTGTAAAAACATTAATTATGATTATTGATGGTTATGTCATTTTCAAGGCATTTCTATTCAATTGAATAATGAAAGAATAGCACAAAAATTAATTATAATCCCTTGGGAATTTTTTTGTCAAGGGCATGAAAATTATCAAAAATAATGAAAATTCCAAAGGACATGAACTAAGCATGACAAAGGCAAGCCTAGTTTGAAGTCCATTTATGAAACATGAAAACCAAATATAAGAAAATGAAACGTGCAAAACATAGGTTCAAATGGAAGTTTACTATGGAGACTTGAAAAAAAAGAACATGACTGTGGTGCAAGCTCATTCCCAAAATTGGTGTTGAACAAACTAAAAAAAACATGAAGAGAACTACTTCCATCTATGTTACACTAAATCAAGATGTTTCAAAATATTTCAAGATATTTCTAATTATCTTAAAATATTTTAAATCAACTCAAAATATCTCAAAAAAAATTTCTTGGCAAATTTATAATTCCATTATGAATGTATAATGAATGAAAAGATGAATGTGAAGGTTCATGGATGAACTTCATCCATGATAATGTTGGCAATGATGTTAGCAAATGTCATCTATGACAACTTTAAACGACACTGGTAGTGATGTTGACAATGATGTTAGCAAATGTCATCTATGACAACTTTAAATTATTGTTTTTTCATTAAATCCATTACAAGCTCATGGAAATGTTTTTATAATAGATTAAAAACATTATTGTATAAGTACACCAAACATTTTAAACATTGACTTGATGTATCATTTTAAACCATTTAAAATTACCCATTGGTGACTTTTGGAGCGGGTTGTCTTATTATAATCACACCCACTATCTTTTTTTGATATATGAACTATTTTAGTTTGTTATGATTGTTTGGGGAATGAGTCTACATGTTTTATGTGTATATTTGTATGGTGTTTGTGTGCCTTGTTTGGGTCTACAAAATGTTATAAGTGTTTAATGTTGGGTGAATGCACTTTAAGGTGGATTAAAAGTAGCACATGTGGTGTCCACAATTTTCTTTTTCGTAATTTCTAATGTGAATATTTGATGTTCTGGGAATGCAAATTAATCCATTTGAAAGTAGGAGGCAAGGCAAATACCTAAACCCTAAACTTACAAGTTTTCAAATTACGACATGTGTTTTAATTTGATGAGCCAAAGGAAAAGTTAGAAGCAAAAACATGGATTTTCTAAAAAAAATTAATTTGTAGATGTTATGTTGGGAGTAATGTCACATTTATCAAATTTTCCATTTCAATAAATTTTGGGTTTCTAAACTATTAGTAATCTTGCAAAATCCTAATAAATTAAAATATTAAATTTGATTGGAAACATGTATTTTAGCATTACAATAGCTTCACAATGATACTAGGGAAAAAAATAAAAAATTGAAACATGTTTATTATGTAACAAAAGTCCATAAATGTTTTTTATGGACTATGACAAAAGATTTTACATCACTTGAAAAGTCCATCTTGTAATGAAATGATGGCATTTTAACTTCAATTTTTTAAATCTAATTTTTTAAGTGTTATAATTTAATTAAATGTGTCCATTTAAAATTTTTGAATCAAACCTCAACACATATTATACCAAACTTAAAGGTACCCCTATAGAAACTATCTTTGTGACACCAAAAAATGGATTGTTTAATGTGCAACCACCTTGTTGTTTGAAAATTATAAAGTTGAATTGATGCAAGAGTTGGCATTTGAGAAAGGGGAAGGTTTCTTTTTCATTCTTGCAATTAAATATGTGGGGGGTGTTTGGGTTTGAAATTTGCAAGCACATCAATATTTTGTACCATTCAAATTGTAGTCCATATTGTGTAAATTACTTGGGGTTTACAAGCATTGAGCCACATTGTTGATTCCAAAAGTTTATGAAGGAGAATTACAACCACATTGGCTTGCAATATAATACATATGAAAATATCATTCATTTTCCCCCCTTTCTTTTGTCAATTACATTGCTACATTGTTTCAATCTTCCATGGGTCCAAACATGCAATTAATACCCATGGAAAACATAATTCCAACTACTTATTTTTCCATGTTTTTAAATGGTAATTTAATGTTAAATTTTTAGTTTTATTTTTACAATAAATTTTCAAATATATTATGGAAACATGTATATAATTTTGAAATGAATATTATGAATATACTTCATAATTTTTAGAGTGTAACCAATGTTTTCATTATTCAATCAAATTTTTTAAGTGTTTTTTGGTCCTCCATTTAACATACATATATATACACATGTCCATAATGATTGTAATTTTTTTTATAAAAATAGCCAATTCAATTTTGCCATATGTCATCTTGACTATCTTATCCATTGGTCTTTAAACAAAACACCACTTGGAGGTGGACAAGGTCCTAAATGCATGTTTGCACCCTTACAAGATACATGCTTGTTTAGGACAAATTGCTTCTCTTTAGACTTGGAATACATACAAGCATATATAGTTGTCAAGAAATTAGTAGGACATAGTTAATCACATGAGTATTTGTAAGCTAAAGTGTATGTAAAAATATTCACAAAACAATTGTTTCTACAACCTTGTGGGTTGTAATGTGTCATCAATCAAATGGTTTTGAATTTCATGAAAAAGGATTTAGGTATATGATTATCATGTAATCTAGTTAGGTGAGATCAAGAAATTATTTCAAAACTAATGATTTACATCAAATAGAGGAGTTTTGAATATGAATGGTTGTTTTGTAACAATACATAAACAACTTGTAAATGGACTCACCATAGCCATAGTTTGTAAGGATGAATCCATAAATATCAATCGGCAATCTTAATAAATGTCATGTGCAATTCAAAACATAGGCTTCCAAACCATTTGAAGATGGCATGGAAGTTTGGGGGACTTTAAAAACATCAAAATTAAGGAAAAATAAAAGATCCTTTACAACATGACCTTTGAGAAGTTCCTACAATTTTTTTCATCAATATTGTACCTTGGGATGCATTAAATGGTTGCCATTAATGATCTTTTTAAAAAAATGATTTTTTCTACTTTGAAAATGAGCATTTGGCAATTTTATGTTTTTGGCATTATAAAAATACACTAGAAACAATATTTTTAAGGAATCCTATCATGTCATTTTGATGCACTTTAGTTTGCATTCACCCACACATGATATAATGTTTAACTTGGAGCACAACCCCTGCTTATGCAATCAAATTTTTTCGTCAATTGAACTTGTCACATTCTTAATTGAAATTCAAATGAATTCCCAGTTCAAATGCTTTGAACTTGTTCTTTTATTGGGTTTTGGGTGTAGGTAGGGCTTGAGCCACAATGGGCACCACCCTTATGGGTTGGGGTTCAAATCCTTTTCAACTTTTATAGGATTTCATATTTTTATTCGAGTAGCTCTTGCTTGTGATTTGTATAACTTGGTGCTTGGAAATTCAAAAAGGTAAATACATTGGGAAGTTGGTCCCCAATTTGTAAATTTGTGTTGTTAAGGTACATAACATAAAAAAGACAATGGTGGTTCAAAGTTTAGGTCAATTCCGAAATTTGTTTTGTTGTCCATGGTTTTTCAATCTCAATTTTTGTTTGATGTCCATAGTCTTTGATGTGAATTTGTTGTTGTCCATGATTTTCAATTTAATTTTAATTTTGGAAATGGTCTTCATTAAGGTTTTAGTTTTATCCATGGTGTTCAATTGGAATTTGTTGTTATCCATGCCACATGGTTGTCAAATGATGATGTACCAATCACATTTTAATTTTACAAATGGATTTCATTGAAGCTTTAGTTCTATCCATGGTTCTCAAGTGGACTTCTTGATTCACAATATCATATTGACATTATACACTAGACAATAAGCATAGTAGAATATAATATAGACATACCATTTACATTAACAAAGTAATGTTCAACACCACTTTCCCAAGTTTTTTTATAAATGTGCAAGTGTTAAATTTGTTTTGTATTTGAATGCATGAATTTCAAAGTAAGATTTTTTAATTTAATCATCACATTGTTTTGAAAGCTTGAATATGTAGAAGGACCTAACAAAAACCCTTTGATTGTATTAACAACATAATTCATAATTAACCATTCCTTGGACTTCACTTTAATAAAAAAACCCCATTTTTAAACCAAACATCTTTCAATTGCATGTTGTTTCAAACTAGATTCCAATTATGAATTTTTATTTTATTTTATTAGAAATGGGAACTGCCAATTAAATTGGGCCACCAACTAAAATGGTTAGAAGTTGAAAACAATTTTCAACTAGGGGACCACCTTCCCCAATTGGAGTAGCATTGTTGATTTTTCAAATTGATTATTAGTCAAAAGGTTAATTTAAATGTGACATCATTAAATGTCATTATTTTAGTTGGGAAATGTCATAACTCCACAAGTTGAACATGTGTCTATTTCAGTTGAAAATAATTTGTAGTTGGATGACATATTAGGATGATGGATGGATGAAATCTAGGGTACATTTATGTTTCAAGTGTTGATTGTGGGGATTGCAAATAAAATTGTGACCAATCTAAATCTTGTGAGGATCAATTGAACTACAAGTGAAAAATTACCAATTCCATGTCATGATGTTTATTTAATCAGGACCTATTTACATAATCCAAGAACATTTGAATGGTTGAATTCAAATGTGAAAATGTTTTCCAACTGGGCAAATAAATGGAAAGATAACATTTCAACCCTACACCTTTATGGAGGATTGGCCTTTTCAAATAGACCTCCATACTCATCAAATAACAATTGTATAACTACTAGTGATTATCTTAGGGAATATTTGTAGTAGAGGTCACACCTATATTAAGTACCTATTAATTACTAATAAGTAGATACCTACCTTCTAAATACCTATAATTACCACACTAAGTACTTACTAAATACCTAATACCTACCTAGCTACTTACCTAATTAATAGTTAGGTACTTAGTTAGTGTGTACCTAAAGTACTAGGTAATTAAGTCCTTGATAGGTAATTAATAGATAACTATTAACTAGGTAGGTAGCCATTAAGGTTAACATTTAGTAGCTAGTGGGTACCTACCTACTAGCTACTAACTATATATATGTTATTATATTTCACCTAAATTAATATAACATGGTATATATTATTATTATGTATAAATTATAAGTTATAATTAAATTAATTTATTATAACTGACATTCAATTATAATATGATTTATATACACATTAATGTATATAAATATTTTATTATTATTATGCACAATATTAAATATCATATTTCCAATTAATGTTTGGCAAGATATCATAAAATGAATATTTATTTATAAATATCATTATGTATTATTTTATATTATTACTACCATCAAGTAATAATTATTTATAAATAATGAGTTGAGTTATAATTAATTTTTTAGTTATTACAATTATAATTAATATCCAACAAGATAAAATGTAATAATATCAATATCAATAATGATGATAATAGGTTTTTTTATTTGTTAAATATTTCTATGTTTAATATCTAGTATAGTTAGCAGGTGGATTAGGTTAGTATAACATAATTAATGGGTAGGGTAGACCAAACCCTTACCATATTTTGAAAGTTTCTTGTCTTTTGGAAAAAATAATTTCATGACTATGGGTGAGTTAAGTGAAAATTTACAATATTTCTTGGAATTCCAAAAACAAAGGAGCAACAACAAAGAAACAAGAAGAGGATGAGCTTGTTCAAGGAGAAAAAAAACATTTAGATCCCTTTATTTTCAAATTTCATATCTTCCTCATTTCTTATTCATTTTGGACAATTTAAAAAGTTATGAAAGTTTCATTTGAAGTTTTACAAAACCTTTTTGAAGTGCAAAGACAATAAAGTGACATCCAGAAATCTTAAGCTCCAAAATGCAAATTGGTCATATGTGCAAACTCACATGCCCATGACCCCCTTCATTTGGAAAAGGCATATCTTGTTCACTTCTTCATCAATTTGAGTGATTTTTGTTACATTAGATGCACCAAGTGAAAGGCTACAAAATCATTTTGAACTCCATGCAACAAAACAATGTCAAAGAGTTAAAAGTCTTTGTCCTTAAATTATCCAGGTATGTTTATCTTAATAGTTGCAATTAATACGCAATTAAAATGTTTGTCCCATATTTTGTGTCATATGTTTCAAGTTTGCAAACTATAGAAATAGATGCACCAACCTTTTTTAAAACAAATGGTATTAGGGATGAGCTAATCAAAATGGTTCAACCCTAAAAACTAAACCAAAAATGAAATCAGATTATCTTAAACTAGCTTATTTAGTAAATAGGTTTTGATGGGTAGGTAGTTTAACTACCTAGGGCTGCTTAGCTACCTACCTAGCCAAGCTTAGGTAGGTAGGTAATTATGTTACCTACCTACATACATAGGTACCTAAATTAATCAAATAAATTGGTAGGTATTTAGGTCTAGTAGCATACAAAATTTATGTCCACATGTCAAAATTTTATTGGATGCAAGATGGATGATCTAGATTAATGTTATTTATCAACAGTATTTAGTTTTAAAATAATTTATCATTGCCACATGTCATCGTTTCCTTAATCCATGTGTCAAAATATCTTCTTTTCTTATATTAAACAATTCATATAATTTTTTAAAAATTACAATATCAAATATTGAAATACAAAATTGATGATGTCATGAAATGTCACTAGATGTTCATCCACCCTATTGTTTAAGTTGAAAATGATTTTCAACTATAACAATTGATGTTTGCATTCATAACTAAAATGGTTTGAAATGGCAATTGATTTGGTGTTGACATGTGGCTGACATTTTCATCTAGAATGTCACTTTCAACTTGTACTTGTCGATTGCCATGGTTTTTAG
>Ga0209611_10013717_pt1 | contig 11049 bp, 5 predicted proteins | sample S1TSphgellanicum_3_FD_187693 | JGI IMG/M metagenome (GOLD analysis project Ga0209611, IMG submission 187693) | Host-associated microbial communities from peat moss isolated from Minnesota, USA - S1T2_Fc - Sphagnum magellanicum MG (SPAdes) (version 2) | ecosystem: Host-associated > Plants > Peat...
GGGGGGGGGGGGGAGGATCTAGTGTTAACAAAGTCCCAAGTAACATTATTCGAAGCATGCCATGTGGGATTCCAACAATGCCTTTTCATCCAAAACCATGTATTTGGGCTTGGGTCCCAAAACACCCCAATGTAAACCCAAAGCAACCATCCCAAGCCACTTTGGGCCAATTAGGGATTAGAGATTGCAATGGGGCCCGGCCCATAGTCTTTAGTGTAAACATGCCCTTAGTATGGAAAACCAAAAACAAATGTTGTACTTGAGCTCAATTTCTTAAGCTATGTAATCATACAACATAGCCTCTTATCATCTTACATTCGTTTATCAAATTTCATGGGTTTTGTCATTTGTGCCTTGCATTGTTTTGCATAAAACCACATCGTTCATGTTTTGATTTTCCACACGTAACACAAAAACTTGATATTGTATGTAATTCTTTATGGGATTTGAACCCATCATCACAAAGAAATAAGATTTAGTTATTACCATTAGTTTACTTCCTACCATTTCAAAATAAATAAATTTTATTTAAAAATTTTAGGATATTAATCAAACCTTATAGTAGAATTATATAAGGTGTTACAAAATATTTTCTAATGTTTTTAAACACCTTGCAAGGTTTGATAGAGGTGTTTAACATCCCATTTCAATCTTTTTCCTAAATTGCTCATTTCAATAATTAGTTTTCACAAAACTTTTAAATAAAATTAAAACAACACAAAAAATATTTTGCCACTTCCTTACTCTAAATCTTGAAGTTTGTCAAGTGTTCAACCAACATAATCACAAATTATTCATTTGTTATTGGACTTTGACCTTCATCTAACATGATATAGAGTGGGCATGATTTGGTTGATTTTCATTCTTAACAAACTTGTGACCAAGCAAGATGGGCAAATCTTGGTTGATTCTAGTTCCTAATAAACTTATGATTGAACCCAACAAGGTGAAATGAACATGATGTGGTCGATTATAACTCCTAGCAAACATGTGGCCTAGCTCATCAAAGCAAGGTGATTGTTGTCTTGGTGGAATTGGTTAAACCTTGCCCATTCCCTATGTTAATAATTGTTGGGTCTTATATGATACAAAACATGTGTTATATAATTAACACTTATGCTAAACAACCCATTCAACATGAGAACAATCAATCAAAAGATAGAATAGGACCTAGCTCTTGTTTGCAATCAATATTTCCATTTGTTTAAAAAAATCACATGTAACCAAAAAAAAGGTGGAAGAAAAATAAAAATTGTTTATTTGGTGACATGAACTTGCCACAATCATTAATGGCAAACCTACGTGAACACACAACCAAAACCAAACACACTAATTTACATGCACATGTTTGGATCATATCATTTTGAATTCTCTTTGTTGAGTTATCCTACTCTTTTCTATGACATTGTCATAATGTGGACTCTCAATACCAATAGGTTGTCTTTCAACACAATTCTCACCAAGAAATTGTGAACTACAACTTTAATTCCCACAACAAATTGTTTAAAAAAACAACTGACAACCTGAATTTGTTTTCACAAGTGACATTTATGTCCACCTTGGCTTTTAATATGTTATAGCCTTTGAATCACATGCCTTTCACTAATCATTCAACCATAAACATTGAATTACCATGATATGAACAATAATCCCACTTAGAGCTACCACATACAAAGATATGCACTTCCCAATTCCCTCAAACCCATCACCCATAGTTCACAAAGCTCTTGACTTATCTCAAGCATGTTAAACTTGAGAATGCAAGGGCATCTTAGATTAGCTCAAGACTCAAGACCTCCCTAGAGATCATTATCACTTCCACATGTCCCTTGACCTCGAAACATTTAAATGTTTATTTTTGGCACTTTGTCCTAATTTTTCATGCATAGTGAAAAGGTTTTGGAAAACTCAATACATAGTAACAAAGACTATGGACATTCATCTCATCAACATTCTCACTAACATTGCACACACATCCAAGGAAAAAATAAATTGCTTAGCTCCACACTAATCTCCACAACCAACCAATGCATTCCTCCATCCTTCATATTTCAATATATCCTTTTGTGTTCCACCCCTTATTCCTCACATACATCATTTTCTCTAAAAACCTTCCTAGCCAAGTGGTTAACAAGGCTTTCCACTCCAACCAAGCAAATCATGCTCCATAAACACCATTGACCCTTTTGGCAATGCTTTTGCTTGAATCAAAATCCTCCCAAAACCACATTCGCTAAGTCAAAAACACACCACTAGTCACCAACACAAATAACTAAACAAGGTGAGTACAAACCACTCCTAACACATTGGCTCTTTATGCCATTGCTCATCATGCATAATGACCAAAAGCACTAACAACGCACATCTCAAACTGAAAAAGACAATAAACCCTAGCCCTAAATTGTTTGCTCTTCGGACTTCTTTTGGTGTCACACACCCATTTCACAGATGTTGCAGATGTGAGTAAACGAACAACATTAAATTGTTCCATAGGCTTTTTACTTATTAAAGTTATCCGTGAAGTCACCCTGTCTTTGGGCCTGCTTTCACCCCATTTCACTGGTATAAACAAAGTAATGAAGGGTAATGAAATTTTATTAAATCTCAGTATCAAATGCTGAAACTCAGCATTTAATGCCCAAGGTTCGAGAGTAATTATAGTAGTTGGACAGGAAGGCAGTGAAAATATATGTCGCACCAGTGGAGGAGCTGAGGAAGAAGGAAAGACGGGATGAAACTCAGTTTACCACCAAAATTGATGGAAAATTCAGTTTGGGTCTGAGATATTTTGCTTTGTAAAATTTTCATTGTCAGTTAAGCGTTTGATGCCCTATTATGCCAAAACTGGCCATTCTCGTCCCGTAATCAGGAGACTTTACAGAGAACTCTACTGTCTCAATTTTTGGGCAAGTGCAAATGAGGCATCTAAAGGAAGAGGCAAGGGATAGGATGCATCAGCCTGCTGACAATATAAACTAGGTTATGAAAGTAGACTGGAGGCCTGCAACATGTTTTGTCACCAACCACATTCAAACCTGGCAGTATGGGCTGGCATTTGAGTTTGTTCTGAGGTTATGTGTGGTGGTCACCTTACAAAATTATATAGAGTCAGGCATGGATATATAATAGGTGTTAGGGTTCGAATCCCCTACATGTGTTTCCTAGTCTAGATGGTCTAATGGTTCAAGCGGATCATAGTTTCAAGATGGTAAAGACTTGGAAGTTTGGAACCGAGGTTTTTTTAATTTCAATTTTGTGATGTAGTCACACTAGTGTATGCTCACCATCCACAGGAGGAATTAGCCAAATTTGGCTACAAGTCAGAGAGAAAGTAGAAAAATTACAATGAATCCTGCTATATTTTGGAGATTTTTTTTGAACCTATTATCTAAATTTGGCAATTTTTTTTTTAATCCTCAAATTTTTGCAACTTTGGCGCTTTTTTTTGTTACAAAATTCCTGTGTATGAGTTGCAATTGATCTTCTTTTTGTCACCGCAGTGTGAGAATTCACTCCCAAAAAATAAAACATTGGTTGGAACATTGTAAAGGCAAAATTAGAGGCAAACCCAAAGTGCGAGAAGAAGCTAGGTACATAATAGTGTCCAACCAAACTGCAAGTAGTAATTAAATTAGACAAAGGTAATGGAGTTGGTAAGTCTACAAAAGGAGGTGTCATGAAGAGGCGAATCCACTTAGTGGTTTATTGTTCAAGAAAAAAATATGCATGCAATTTTCTAATGTGAAAAGAATGTGATAAGGACCCAAAAAAAAAACCCATCAAGGCCTTTGATGCTCTAGACCTTGGAATAAATTTAAACATGCATGAACATGGCCAACACATGTCATATATATATAGGATTTGAAACCCTACACATAGCTTACATGTGTTTGTCACAAACAATTTATATTTCAATGTCATTGGCCTACAATTTTGTGTGTATACATGTGACATGTGTTTTTAGATGGCTGGGTCATGCATACTACATAGCTATGGGTTTGGGTTTTGATGGTAGAAAGCATCATGACATGGAAGGCCCCCCAAAGAGGAGGTCATCCACATGGTACATTGAGATTAAAGCAACCTCAAACTAAAGCAAAATGCATATCATGATTGGTCCAAGAATTTCAATGAAGAAAAGGGAAGTAATGATGTTGGGTTGCCCCTGTACAGCACTTTTTGGATGAAGATTTGGCCAAAAAAAACACTGTGAAACTGCTTGGGGTTGGGAAAAGTGCACATTGTTACAAGGGCCCTCCTCCTAGATCGCCAGTACCAGGAAATGACTCTTTCTGAGCAATAAATGACTGTTTTTGCCAACTACAATACAATGATCGGCCCAGAGATGGTGAGAGTTAAATAGTCTCTCTTCTTTGGTACGGTTCATCTTTTCAGGTTCATGGGTGGGGGGATGTGGGAGAAACTAAACAGTACACACTGGATGTGATAAATTCTGATAGAGGTTGGGGCATGCTCGAAGCATCAGCTTGAAGTGGGAAGTTGGAACTAACCCTAACTTGAGGACCCATCCCGACACCACCACCACCGACCACATGGTGCAACTGGATGCATGCAAATGAGTTGTTTGTTCACAATGTCAAGTACGGAGCACTGAAATTTATCCGTGGATTCAGAGTTCAATGATCCGGCTGCTACGTGCATGCGGGGTTGTTCCAGCTTGCTTGTGTCCCTCATTGACTACCATTGAGAAATAAATAAAAGGTTAATATAATGAAATAAAATCAGGCAGTAATTTAGAAACAAGGCATTTTGTAGTTGCACACCACACCAAGGTGTTTTCCCTTATTATTATTATTATTATTATTCTCTTTTTCTTCTCTTTTCTTTTGAACAAAGAATGAGTTTTACAAGGACAACAATATGTGGCTGTCATTTTGGAGAAGGCACCATCACTGGGAGACTACATACATGCAGGTAGGGTACAAGTCGGGGAGAAAACACAACACACAAAAAGAAAGATGACTTTCTCAATGACAAAGTGAGACCATCGGGTACTTATGTCAGCTACAAATATATCATTTTAATCTCTCATGTCAGGCATAAAAAAGTGGACATGATATATTAGGTAGTAACACCAAGGAGGATGCTATGGTGTCCCCAACAACATCAAGGCTTATTACTACTCTTCTTTCCCAAGTCTTTTGAGTCATGTTATTGCTTATTGCTGCACATAAGTTACATGTGTGCACATATCCCATGCACTCCGTGATGTTGGGTTATGGAATTTGGACCGTCATATCATCATGTCTTTTATTTGCAGAATATTAATTTTTTTGATAAATTCTTTAATTGTTGAAACTTTGATTTATAGTGTGAAGAAGGTTTCAACTTTTTCATGTTTAGAGGTTTGTTTTCAACGAAAGTTTGTTGGCCGTAGATATTGTTGTGTTTTAGATTCATTATAGAGTATACTGGATTAGGGGATATTGGCCCCCTAGGTAATACATCTATTTTTATATAAGGATTTTTGAAAGATGATGTTTTGGCTTGTGTCGAAACTTGAGATTAGTCATAGAGTTATAATATCTGGATTTTGGTTTCTTGTAGAGGATTTTTTGAAGATTATATTTTTTGCATGGTGAAATATTTGAGTTTCCATAATTCTTCTTCTTTTGCCTTAAGATACTTGTTAATGTAAATAGCAAGGCCATAGTGTGGTGACACGCCCCTTGCCCCTTGTTTCGAGAGTGTTGTTGTTGAGCTTGATAACAGGATGAGAGAGTGTACTTAAATTATCAGCACAAGTTATCATGAGTTTTGAGTGTGAGTTTTTGGAGTTTCATGTACTCACTCCATGGAACACCTTACAACAATCCAAAAGTCTAGGAGAAAATAATTCCATACTGCACATGCAAGTAAGCCAAAAAGGGTTCCAAAAAAAACAGAAAAAAAAGGAAGAGAGAGAGAGAGAGAGAGAAGAGGAAAAGGGGGGCATGTTGTGTGTCCTACCATCTTACAATTGAATAATATTATTAATACCCATATTATAGTTTGAATGCCCTTTTGACAGGTTTGGGATTAGTATATGACTATTTCCAATTTTTGGGTCTTGGTCTCCCACCCCTAGAAATGTGTGCAAAACACTTTAATTTCAGAATTTTATTTTGCTTGGATATCTTATCTTAGGATTTATGGGGGACCAATTAGACTACATATATTTGGTATTTTTAACACATGAAATTCGGAGGTCATTTAACTACTATGGGTAAATATATTACAAATTTCAAATTAAAAAAATGTGCGTAAATGGTTGTTGCCAAGCAAGGCAGAGCAGCCTTAGTTATTATTGTATACGGATGGCACATTATGAATCATAATTAGTCCTCGGCAAATGGAAAGGAAAGCGAGTGTCAGAAAATGAAACACGGGCATGCCTCGAGTGGACATTTTGCTTTTGGAAATGCCTCACCTCTTTCTCTTCATTTTTCCCTACTGATATCATGAGAAAAAAGATAATAATAATAATAATTTTCGACCATGCTTTACAAAGGCTAACACAACTCTTCATTTTTCCCTTCTGATATCACTGGAAAAATGGAAAAAAAAAATTAAAAAAATTCCGACTGTGCTTTACAAAGGCTAAACAACTCAGTTTGGCGCTTATTTCAAGAACACCTTGCTCCTTTGGCCATTAACCGACACTTATAATAATATTAATAGGGACCAGTTTAGCCAAAAAGCTGGACATATGCTGCTAAAAGAGCATGGCTCAACTGTGGGTGGCAGGCTCCTGGCACTCTTATTATATAAGCACTAACTACAGTGCAACTTTTGTAACTAAGCTAGGTAGCACATGGAGACTTAACCTATCTTTTCTGTCAAAACTAAAGTGCAAGTTGCAAATCACCATTTTTTTAAAATAAAAATTGTTAGAACCCATTTCTTTAATATTAAAAACCCTAAAAAGTATGTGAAAATAATTTAAAGTTCTAGAACCATATCATTAAAAAAACACACACACACACACACAAAAAGTATGCAAAAAAGTATGCAAAAGAAGAAAAATCACATCAACAACAACAACAACAGAGGATCATGATTCTCTCACAGATTTCAAAGTATTGCCTGCCACCAAAAGGCTGCCATATGCTTCCAATGAGTTTAAGTGAAGGCAGGGAGAGTAAGGTAAGATATGCTAAAAAGTAGTCAAACTAATAAGTACCTAACCACCTGCCATAAACAACAGCAGCAGCAACAACAACAACAAAATTGTTATAAAATTTGGCACTTTATTCCATTGCACGGAATGAATGACAATGGAGCCCACCTGCTGCTGACAAAAAGCCTCAAGCTCTCGTGTAGTAGGGTCTCTGGGCCTAGAATAAACTAGTAGGTTGTTGTGGTAGGTTGTTTTAGTAGGTTGTTGTAGACTGCTCATTTTGGAGTGTGAGTTTGTTGTTGTTTAGTGTTTCTAGCATTTTGACCCAAAGTTTGAACACTGTTGACCAGTGTTGACCGGGTATCATCTGGATTATTCACCCCCAAAAAAAGGGATATCCAATTCTGTTTAGGAGGAGTGACTTGTGTGAAAGTTCTTCTTCCTCCGACAGAGACCAGATAATTGGTTGGTTGTTTTTTTCTCCTTGCAATTCCAAGTGTTTCAGAACTTCAATTGTAGCCTATTGGGTATTAGGCAGGGGGCAAGCTGGGTTTCATGAACTTGGTATAAAGTTCCTTGACAAACAAACACCCATAGGTCACACAAAAAGTGATGCATTAGTTTAAACGCCACTTAAGTGGTGGTGTGTTTATGTGATTAGATTAGATGACCAGTGAGAGTGCCCATGTTACAATGAATATTTGAGGCACAATGCTATATGGACAAAACACCCAACCCGACAATTGGAGGGTATTTGGCATCCAATTAAAGAACTGGACAACACGCTAGTGTTGGCCTGACTCTTCCAAATCACCCAAAACAAAAAGGTATTGCAACTTGAAAGTCGCGTCTAACACAGAATGTTGACTGGCAGAATACAAAGACGACTAGGCTAGAGGCCAGGAGACATACATAGCCTGAAACTTTGAATGAAGCTAAACTCTTGATTCATATTAGCAGTATATTATGACTCTCTCCCACATTCAGAGCTTTTCCTTTCAGGAATTTGTTTCCCTCCAAAACAAACTTTTAAAAATACAGTAGAATAAAATCAAAGTCTGTGCAACTTTCACAAGCAGACCTAGTGCTGATACGGTGGTACTCAGTTCACCACTTGGGTTCACCTGCGGCTGGATTACTACTATACAGACATAGACTTACAGGCTGATGCCACACTAATGGGCATTACAGTTTGTGGGTCAGAGACGGCATGGGCTTCTTCACTCACTCAGACTCTCATATATATATCTATATGTATATGTAAAGTCATGGATTATATATATATATAAATAAAGTCACGGACATGCCATTGCAGGCAGCCCATCCTTGGCTCCAAGTTAGTCACATGGTGGGTTCATAATTCATATAGTCCATACACTATATAAACTGGGGGTTATTACTTTGATAGTGAAATTGATGACCCAAAAATGGTTTAAAAGTCCCCCAAAAAAAACATATTGATACCCTCTGTGAACTGGTCAACACTGATAGAAGTTCAGATGTGTAAGTGTAAATGATTTACACTTGCACCAGATTTACATGTTGTATATACAACACTTACATGCACAACACTGGTATAAGTTCAGATGTGTAAGTGTAAATGATTTACACTTACACGAGATTTACACATTGTATATACATCTATTGACACTTGTATGCACAACACTGGTATGAACTATGAACTATGACCCACCATGTGACAACCATAGCCTGTGGTAGTGATAGACCATATTAGAAGTTTGCTAGCACTACTTATTACCTCCTTTGACATCACCACATTCTCTCTCCAGTGGGTATACAAGCAGAGAATAATAGAATAATATTAGTACTTCACAAAACAGAACTCCCAGCGCCTTTCCCTTTTTCCTCTTATGTCATATTGCTTGCTGCCAGTTGAGCTGCTCTAAGTCACCGAGTGCTGGAAGCTTTTGTGATGGGGTTGTGGGGTAGATCTTCACCATACCCTGCATGCAATATCTGACAAAAAGCCTGAATTTGAGTCAATAAGCTGGCATGGAATATATATATATATATATATCTTTGAAGGGAGGAGAGAAGAGAAGAGAGAAGCTCATCTTCAGAGAGTATGTAGAGGATGTCCCATTTGTCTGACATATTGTAGTGGAGGAAAGTTGAAGGGAAAGTCAACAATCCATTCCAAAAGAATTAATAAATTTGAAAAGCACCCAGGGCCCACTCCCCTAAAAGCTTCAGCAGCTGAATACCATGATGGCATTATCCAGTGTGGCTTGTGCACTTGGCCCACGAGTGAATTCTAAGTATTTTTTGTTTTGATTTTGTTGAATTTTCAACAATAAAGTTTACTTGAGTAAATTATAAGTATCTTAGTTTTAATTTTGTTGGGTTTTTATTGAATTTTCAATTATAAAGTTTACTCAAAATTTAATATCTCCTGCACCTTAGGTCTAAAAGTTATGAGATCACATCCATAAAATTCTAATCATTGAGCACTTTCCCATATACCACAAACATACCTCAGTTTTTTTGGTAAAATGTTTAATGTTTATTTTATTGGATTATCAATGACAAAATTATTCAATATTGAATAACTCTCGCATCATAGGTTTAAACATTATGAAATCACTTTGATATGCACCCTTACTCATTGAGAGCTTTCCAAAGCTATAAGTGAACAACGATGGGCCTTGTGGTTTGGGAGATCTGAACATGACAAAGAAACAAACCACCCTCCTTAATAAATAGATATTACATGAAAATTTTCTTTCTAAGATGTGACAAAAATAATACACCTCTTGAGAATATACCTATGTAATAATAATAATATCACCATAACACATTATACAATGTAAACCTTGGTTCTCGACATATTTTTTGAGATAAACTCTATGGTTTCATCCAATATACAATAATACATACCAATTTACATAAAAATGGAAGAAACCACATAGTTAACCTTAACCTTCAAAGATGCCCTTTATGTGCAATGCAACTGAATGTGGTTTTTCATGCAATGGTAGATATTGGCTCATGACACTTGTGAGGTTTACTATCTAGTTTCATCAAGTTCAATATAAATTATACACATTGGTTACATTGAATTTGATGAAACCCTAAAGTTAATATTAAACATGTATCATGAGTTAAAGCCTTATATTGCCATTGGCATAATCATATTTTGGGGGTAGTGTATAGAAGGCTTATTTTGTTTATGGTAAGGCATTATGATTAGGGCATTTCTTGCCCAAGTATGGACTATTGACCTAATTCTAGTATAAGCACATTAACCATTATAAAGAAAACAGCCAAAAAGAAAATATCAACTAGACAATGTAGAATTGATGATTAAGATATAGAAACACGTATGACTATATGAACCTACCTTGTATATAACTAAAAATAACTTTACACACTTTGAGAAGCTTTCTTGAAATAAAATATACCTCCTCTATTGTGACACCAAATAAATAGGCTTCCATTCTCCACCAACAAATTTTTCAAAGATTTTTTGGAGTGTTGTGTGAATATGTAATAACATGTTTTTTTAAGGTGTATACTCTCCATATTTATTAAAGTTATTTGTAAAGTGCCATGATTAAGGGATAAAAGCCCCCAATTTAGGTTGGACAAGGGATGGATGTCATGATTATGTGTTGCACGTGGAAAAAACAAAAAACAAAGTGTGAAATTCATTTTTGCACAATAATTGGGGCAAAAATTAATTCCATCCTTGGTTTCATATTTTTATGATTCTTATGTGGATTTGTCTAGTTTTTTCTTTTCTTTTTTTCTTCAACTTGTTGATTTGTGTTCATATGTGTGTGTGAAGGTGGAGAGGAAAAAGTGAAAAAAAACACAAAGAAAGCAACCTTGGTGGAAGGGAGAAAGTGAAAAAAAAAACAAAAAGAAAGCAACCTTGGTGGAAGGGAGAAAGTGAAAAAAAACACAAA
>Ga0209611_10013718_pt1 | contig 11048 bp, 5 predicted proteins | sample S1TSphgellanicum_3_FD_187693 | JGI IMG/M metagenome (GOLD analysis project Ga0209611, IMG submission 187693) | Host-associated microbial communities from peat moss isolated from Minnesota, USA - S1T2_Fc - Sphagnum magellanicum MG (SPAdes) (version 2) | ecosystem: Host-associated > Plants > Peat...
ACCTTTAAGCATCATCAGCCTTCAGCATCAACCCTTGATTAGTCTTAATTCTAACCAAAACATAGAGCCGGCATCTTATAGTTATTGGCGCAACAGAAGGAAAAAAAAAACCCAGCAACTAACTATCTTGCAAGCTCCTCTCTTACCACCAAAAACTGCCCTCCTTCTGCTTGTCGACCTACCTCTTTCTCTTTCGAATCCCATCTCTTATCCTCGTCCACGCTCCTATTCTTCCCGCCTTTCTTGCATCCATAGATCGTGCTTGGCCATCCATCTCTAGTTGCCACCCTGTTTCACATAACACATAAGCATCAAACCTTCCAACTCACAATCACTAACGAACAAAAGAAAAGATAAACCCCGCCGCTTGCATGAAGAAAGTTGACGATGGGTTCATCTCCTAAACCCTAAAACGAATATAGCTTTCACACTACAGAAACCACCAAAAAACTCCATGTCCGGTCACTCCTTGTCTGGTCACAGTACTGTCAAGGGCCTTATATACACTACACTGAAAAGGCCACAGGGAACCAATATGCACCAGCATATGAATTGACCATTCTGTCCAATGGATGGGGCCATGTTTTTCATCACGTACCTAACCCCTAGCTAACCACCCCTTGGTTAGCTGAGTTAGTCTGTTTAAAGGTCCTATGTAATTGTACTTACATTATTTTCAACTTGAAAAAAAAGGGAAAAAGCTTTCTTCCTCCCTCTTCGTCCTATTCTACCTAACTCCCTCCCTACATACAACTAACAACCAACATATTACCGAACTGACTACCTACTTGCTTGCAACAACTTACCTACCTAAAGGTGCATTAACACTTGGTGTTAGGGATTCTAGTGTTGAGTCCCCTAACACCATGCTAGTCATTTAGGACTTACACGTAGTATCTAGTACTTACAGTGAACATATTATGTTAACCTAACATTCACTTAATATTAAGGTGTCGGCCACTTAACATGGGGTGCCTCCTAGGATGCCATCTAGATTTTCATTTAACACTAACTTAACATCAAGTGTGAATGCACCATAAGCATTCTACTCACCAATTGGGTTGTACCTATATGAGCCATCTACTTAGCTACACATTACCTACTGACACAAAAAGATTGGATGTTGTTGTTGCCACATGCAGGTAATTGTTAAGTCAATTTTTTGGAATTTCTTATTATATTTTGTAAGGCCTTTTTTTCTTCTCCTTTCCATTCTTTTTGTCTTTTTTTGTCGTGGTCCATGCAAATATTTTAAGATTGGCCTTACTAAACATTGCATATTTCATAAATGTGGGTATTGCAGGTTTGACAAAAAAAAATAAAAATGCAAAATTTGGGATTCACTTGAAGGTATTGTAGGTTTGACCACATTGCATAGTGTAGATTTTTGACCCAAAAATACAAACAAAAACTAAGCAAGCTTCAATTCCAAGCTTTAAAAAATAAAATAGCAGCATAACAATATTGCAGTAGAAGTTTTTTTCCTTATGGTACTCAAGAGGTACCCATTGAGTATCATGGAAATTAAAATTTAGAAAATCCTTAGTTTTTACTGTGTGTAACACCCTTGGTCACAGGTGTTATTGGGATTTAGGGTTCCCTTGCCCAAAATGGAAGCATGTTTTGTCATGTTTCCTTTTGGTGCCTCCTTTACAAGGTATATATGTGGAAGTTGAACCATGGCCAAAACAATATGGGATAAATAACCAGGGTGATATTTGGAATGTTGTAGGGAACATATTGAGAACTTCATGGGAAAAACTGTGAAAACATTGAGAATTGACAAACATAATGCTTCCAAAATTGGTTTGTCACCATTTTCAACTTGAACTAATACACCCATTATAAACTGGAGGTCAATTCAAAACATGTTCCCTTATATCGATATGTAGAATGCTGAACAATATACATTTAGACCTGTCAAACTTTAGAAACAAATTATCATTGCTGTCAACAGTGGAAAAGTATACAAGGAATGGTAAGTTCATGGCATGGGAGGAGGGCATGGAGTGGGGATTGGGGACGGCGTCATTATTTGAAAGGACCTCTCTTCTACTAAAGTGGTAAGGCAATTGAGAAGGAAAGACCTTGCCCATTAAAAAGGGTTCCCAGGGTTCCTGACCAAGGGTTCCCAGCCTTGCCCAAGGGTTACTTCAAATACTTTTTAGTTTTGCAAGAGTCTTTACCATCAGGTAGTAGTTTGCATGATATGTAACAACCTTGGAGAAATGCCATGGTGCATTTGGAGGGTGCCTTACTAGGGGAAATTTCCAGCTCCAAAATCACCTAGAGTAGGAGATTTCATGTAAGAGAGCACACAGCTTCGTGTAAGGCAATGTTAGCAGTTGATGCCTTAGGATATTCCAAAGGGGAAGGCACTTCTGCCCTGAGCCTCAGGGTGGTGCCTGTCAGTGCCTTCCCCTGTACTTTCTGACCTAAGTCTTTGTATCAATACGGTTAGAATGCACTGAAATAATAAAAACATGGTTTCCTTCTGATTGGAAGTTTTGATGTTATTTGTTGTAAGCTCTGCATTGCAAGAGAAATATTTGATGATCACCATTAGACAATTTCTGTAGTACATTTCATTATGTTCTGCATTCATGGGTTGATGATGTTTCATTGAGCAAACAACATCATCTAAGTTGAGGTGTAGAGGCCTCACATTTACTTTTGAATAGGAGGAATGACATTTTTTTCATCTTTCTATTGAGCTATTTTGTTGTAGGGCTTCCCACCTGCCTTATTTTGACTTGTCATGAAGTGAAGTTTCTTAAGAAAGTTTGTTTCTAGATTAATGAAGAAGATGAAAATACAATATGTACAAGGGAAGGTGTTGTTGTTAGAGCACCTCCATTAGTGCTCATTATGTCACTTTGGATAATAAAATTATATGACTTGTTTTGGAGGAATATGTTTTTAAGGTTGAAAGGGGTTCACGTTTGTTTCAGTCATGCTGGCATGCAGCACGAAATGATTTTCCTCTTGTAGTTAGGGAGATGCACCTTTCTTTTGAGAGTTTGGTAGTTATCACCACCTCATGTTTACATGCACCTTGGATGGATATTCACCACAACACATCTTAGGTCTATCTTAAAAGATGACTCCATTTCTTCAACATCCAGAACTTGCATTTGTTCTTGTTTGAGCAAGGGGGCAAGGCTATGGTTGGTTGTTAGGTCATCTATTCGTTTATTTCATATCGCACACTTTATTTTCATCTCAACATTGCATTTTCATCTTGGTGTGATTCAACTCTCAACATTTGGTTTTTTCACATGTGAATGTGGACACGGGTCGGACGCATTTGGCACACACTTAATTCATTGCCCATTTGGTGGTCAGCGGATAGCCACACATGACACCATCCAAGATGTCATGTATGTTCTCGCTCGAAAGAGTAGGCATGCTTTATGGAGAGAACGGTGGTAAGCCCTTGCGTTAGGAATTTCATTACAAGCTAATTTTTACATGACCCAAAAGGACCAGGTTTTCGTCGTTGATGGGGTGGTTATTGACTTGATGCGGAAGACGATGGCTTTGAATGTCATTAGTTGACTAATAGGTGTAACTGTAAAATTTAACGCCATTGCTAAAATCCACAAATATAGAAGGTTTCATGGAGGGCACCATTTTATTTCCATGGCCATGGAGGTGCAGACACACCTAGGCGCGACATGGATCATTTCATTAAGGATCGTGCCCTTTTTCATGATAAACAATCAAGAAGTCATTTACTTTTGTCTTTTTGCATTCAATTTTTCAGGTAACATGTTAATATTGCTCTTCAGTGTGTTTTAACTTTTGCTATAGAAAGGAAGATTGCGTTGGCAAGTGATGTTTATTCTAGACCTCCCATTACTATTAGATCTCACAAATTGCATACAGGTGACATAAAAGGGTCGTGGGTGAAATAGTTTCCTACCATGAGAAGGAGTAGTTATCTCCCTTTTTTTGGTCTTTGCAAGTTATTCATTTTTTGGCCTTTCTTTGGCCTTCCCTTTTTGTTTCCTTTGTGTTGGTTCTAACCATCAATCATTTCTTTTAGATTTTTGTGAATGTTTAAATTCAGTTATTTTGTTTTTAGTAACCCCACTAATAAAATTGTAACTATAATTGCATATATGTGGGAACCGCTAATAGCAAACCACATGGACTAATCATTATGATTGACCAATTAGAAATACTAAACAACAATTAGGTCCAATTTATTACACTCTTTTTGGGAAGTACACAATTGTTTGTGCCTTTTACCAACAATGACAAGTTGCATGAATTTGGTGTAGAAAAACCAATTTCTTAAACTAAACCAACACATTTTGATTTTTTCACAATAAATTTTATTGTCTAAAATCACAAATTGATCATTAGTGGAAATGTTTTACATAACAAACTAGTAAACAACTATGGTGGAAAAACAAAGGTAAATGCCTCTCACTAATAATTTCCTGGTCATAAGAAATTGTATTGTGTAAGGTGCCCAAAATTTGCACTGTGTAAAATTGTTAAAGTTTATTAGGGTTAGAAAAAGTCAACCAAAAGTGGATTAATTTGGATTAGAATGAGATGATTCAATAAACCAATGATGAGATTGCATGGAAATTCGTTAAGAAATATTTTCCATAGATGAAGCCTGAAAGGCACTTTTGGAACATCAATGGGGTTTTATTGAATATTTTTATTAGCTTGGGCTTTACATGGTTATGAATTATCAATGATGATCAATTTGTTTATTTGTATTATGTCCCCACATGGTTTTCAATAGTTCATCATTATTTAGGTCAATATCAAATTTAACTTAAATTAATATAAATATCATGGACATGAAAAAATATTTTTAATTTATCTTTTCATCCATGTTGGTGGGTAGGAAAAAAAATGAAATAATTATTAGGAAAAAAATGAAATAGTTATAAAGATAAAAGGTATTTATTAAGAAAAGACCAAAATAGTTACAAACATAAGGAAAGTTGGTAAGAAAGGAAGCAGTTAGGCTTGGAAATCATGTAGTTATGAATTAATTTTGGAAATGCTTTTGGAAGTGTAGAGAAAGGACCATGTAAAGGATTATGCAAAAAATTCATACATAGTACTTTTACCATTTCGGCCATATTTAAATTAATTTTAATAAATATTTCAAAATTTCAAAATCAATTACTTGGCATGTTGAAAATTCTAGAAACCTTAGTTTGTAAATGCTAGAAATCAAGATTAGATTTTAGGTTTCAAGTTGCCAATTTTGAAGTCTACCTATTATTAGTTATCCTTGTGTTTTTGGATTCAATTTTTCAAGTAGCATGTTAGTATTGTTCTTTAGTGTGCTTTACCCTTTGCCATAGAAATGAAAATTGCATTAGTAGGTGATGCTTGTTCTAAACCTCCAATTATTATTAGATTTCATGATTTGCATGTAGGCAACATTAGAGGGGCAATGGGTGAAATAATTTCTACTAAGAGAAGGATTAGTACTCTTTCTTTTTTTTGGTTCTTTCAAGCTATTTGTCTTTTGGCCTTTCTTTGCCCTTCCCTTTTTGTTTCCCTTGTGATGGTTCTAGCCATTGATTTTTTATTGGATTTTTGTGCTTGTGTTTACCTATCATCAATTTGGTTTTAATTGTATGAAAAATTCATCAGTTAAAATGAACTTTGAATGCATGTTTGGGTAGCTTTTGCAAGATTATATCTACCAATTTTAGTTCATTTGTGTAATTAATAAGAACAAAAATCAACAAGATGTTTTCATGTTTTTTGATTCAATTTTTAAATCTTTTTACTATGTGAAGATTCCAACAATCTCTGATACATATCATGTTCTATTCTTTTTAAAATTTTAAAATTTGGATATTTGATTACAAGTAAGGAAACATGATGTTTGTGCCAAATTTCTTAGTTGTTTCCAATAATGATTAATGGTTTTCATTGAAGGTGAAACCCTTACCATCTTTGATGTAATTTGTTTTTTTTTGGATGTTTAGTGGAAGTGTTCTAGATGTAATCCCAATAAACACAATTTGTGATGGAAATAGGTCCCTACTACACTAAAGGATACCACCATTATTATTTTCCTTTTATCCTCCAAACTTAACATTTGCACATGTTTGGTTCCCTTTGGTTCCTTCTTTCACCACCATTAAAGACAAGATGGACTCTAGTTTAATCACAATTCACAAGAAGTGTTCTTAGAATGGAGTATGCTTTCATCAAATAAGCAACCTGTAAGCTATGGTGCAACCTTGAGCAAATCAATTTAGTGGAAGTTTATTTGCAACAATGGTTGTCACATAGTAAATTGAACACATGTATTGTTTCATGAATTGTTGAAACCACTTTCTTGTGGTAGTAAACCTTCCACATGTAAGTCTTATGAATTTAAAAACAATGGATTGTATCATATTTTTAAAGATGAGTTGCACAATACATGTTGATAGGGGTTGGCCAACTTGTCCCATTTTTTGCAAGACTTACCAAACCATCTCATCTTGGCCAACTTGGGATTCTCCTTAAGTTCATAGATGTTATGTCTAAGATTCTTCACTATTGTCTCACAATCTACAATTTGAATGTAATTTTCCTTTAGCTCCCCATCCTTTGTAAACCACTTTCCCATCGTCCCCTTGGTTAGTCTTGCATAAGAATTAGGAATGCTTGGTGATTTGTAAATAATTTGCAAAAATGTAAGAGTGTTCTTGTTGTTTCATATCTTTTAACTATTACTACAATTTGTGGGCATAGATGTGGTTGGAACCAATTTTGATATTCTCTTATTTTTTAATTACATTTTAATCTTTTGTCCATTCTAAAATCTCACATTTTGTTGTTTTCTAAGTCTACCAACTAAGCATTTTTCATTATGCATAATGGATGTCTTTGCATGGTTATTATTCTTTCTCATTTTTACAAGCTCTCTTTTCAAAATTTTGAAATTCTTTGAAATGAAATAGTAATGAATTTTTGTCCCTCATTGTTAGTCATTTTGTGCAAAGATTTGAAACAAAAATTTCAAACTAAAATATGTAAGCTAAAATAGGAAGGAAAGGCTAACAAATGTATTATGAAAGTGTGAGGGTAAGAGGTGACAAGGGCTGAAATATTGCAAATGAAGGCTTAAGTTCACGAACAAAAATTAACACAGTGGGAATAAAGATGATCATGACTTGGTGACACATGTATGCATGTTGTTACAAGCATAGTCAACATTGTCATTTTAAAAACCATATCTAGTATCTAATTTTTCAAATTTTTACTCTTTTCACATTTATTATAGCTGAAAAGTTTGGAATTTTTTCTTGAACCACTAAAGTGAAAAAATTAAAAATTTGGCAATAAATAGTTGCAATGGTAAAGCTATTACGATACCAATTTTTTTTATAAAATTGTCATTGGAATTAGATCTATTGCTATAAAATCTCATGGTTAGAAGCAACATTTTATTTTAGGAATTTTATTTTTGGGAAAATGTGTTTTGCTAATGTAATTTCAACTATTTGGGAGAAATTTCAGAAAATTTCACCAATTTTTTTATGCCATACAACTAAAAAACCAAAACATTGGTTGGAACTAACCTTTTAGAAACCAAAGCAGTGAAATAAAACATTTAAGAAAGTTTCGTTGGATCTAGAAAGTCCAATGGTTAAGCCTCCTATTAGAATGAAGAAAGAACCTTGGCAGTATTCAAAATTAGTTTGTAGCAGCTTAGAATTTGAAGCTAAGAAATATGGAGACAGACCTAGGAATATTTCATATTATCTGGTGTGAAATATTTAAGTAGGACTCCATAACTGCATGTGATTGAGTTTCTTGCATCACATCATGAAGTCTTTATGTCATAAAACCTCAGGGATATAGAGTAATGGATGGGGTTAACTCTTAATAATCCCTTGGGAAATGGATGAATATTAACTCATTTGAAATTGGGTCAAGGATGGTTATCTGCAGTTAGTCATTCCCAGCAAGAGTGTTTTTTTTAAAATTTGGAATTTTTTTCCAAGAATTAGAAAAATTAGTCAAAATTACACTTGAGAAACAAATGCTGCCAGAATATTGGGTTGAGTAAAGAAAAAAATCACTATTAAAAAAAGGTCAGCAAGACCTAACCAATGCTGGGCAGTTACATGGTTTGGAGGGTTGGAATTGCAGGTTTTGATTTTGGATGGTAAAAACCGGATTGGAACAGGGCCTGATTTTCAGAATGGGTTCAAGAATCCAACCCAGAACTGGATTTCTGGTTCCATTTATTTGTAGAATTGAAATTGAAACTGAACCTGATATTTAAAAAAAGAAAGAGACTAGAACTGGAGGTTAACCGGAGGCTAACCAACAATGAACCACTGATTCCAATCCAGGTACCCCAAACCAGACTTGAATTGGGTCTGATCTTCAGAATTGGAACCACAACCAAAATCCGAATTTTCCTTTTTGAAGAACCAGACCCATAACTGGATTCCTGATATCATTTTTGTATGGAAGAGGAACCAGCACAGAAACTGTTCTAGTATATCAGAGTTATCTGTAAAGTCGCCCTTGGTTTCACCCCCTATTTCCTCTTCTTTCGCTGCGGATCCCCTCTTTCACTGTTATCCACAAAGTAAGGAAGTTTTATTAAGTCTGAGTATGAAATGCTGAAACTCAATATTTAATGCACAAAGTTTGGGAGTAATTATAGCAGTTGTAGGAGCAGTGAAAATATATGTAACAGCAGTGCAGGCGCTTAGGAAAAATGAAACACAGGATGAAACTCAGTTTACCACCAAAATTGGTGGAAAAACTAGTTTGGGTCCCAGTTATTTCCTTTTGTAAAATTTTCATTCCCAGTTACGCGTTTGATGCCCTATTATGCCGAAACTGGCTGTTCTCGGCCCCTAATCTCCTGACTTTATGGATTATGGATTGTTGGTCCGACCAACAATATGCTAATGGCTGTGTGGGCGAGGATTTGAAGACCATGAGCAACAATGTTGGGAGTGTACGGCGATTTCTTTGAAGGCTCTGGCAGAAGAAGCAGCAGCAGGCGCAAACTGGGTTGTTTCGCACTTCCGCGTGGGTGTCAGAGGCGGAGGTACTGGCAGGGTAAAGGCACCAAGACAACGAGCTCCAGAAACGTGTAAGTTTTCAGAGACTTCGGCTGCAGTCTGCGTGATTTTCTGCTGCTGCTGTAGCCTGTTTAAGAGACTTTGTGTCTGCCAATACCTACACGGCTTTGACGACAAGATGCACGAGTAGCGATGTTGGAGTAGTGCGAGATGCTTTCTGGAAGCTGGATCTCGGAAGCGACAAGAGATACTTGGAGATTCTGCAAGGTGCTGTTGTGGAGCACACGGTGCAGCAGCTCAGAGCAGCCCCTTGGGTGCTCAGCTTAGCCCCTTTTTACACTAGAGCCTGAATTCCATGACTTGAGTGCAGAGCTTCAAACACTAATTGTGAAGCTGACGATGCCAGGGAGCTTGGGCTCTGGTCTTTTGCTTTCCAGCTTTGTTTGTTGCCAAGCATGGTCACACTAGGGCTAGTGCAGAGCGTCAAACCCTAATTTGTGAAGCTGCTTTTGGTAGGGAACTTGGGCTCTCTTGTTTTTGCTTTCCAGCTTTGTTTCTTTGTTAAAGCCCGGGGTACACTAAGGCTAGTTCAGAACTTCAAATCCTACTTGCGAAGCTGGATTTTTGCTTTCCCACTTTGTTTTGTTTTCTGCAAAGCCTAGGGGACACTAGGGCTATCAAACCCTAATTTGTGAAACTGATGATGGTCAGGAGCTTTGGCTCTTGGCAAGTGTAAAGCTTCAAACCCTAATTTCTGAAGCTGATGATGGTAGGGAGCTTTGGCTCTATATTTGCTTTCCAGTTTTGTTTGTGCAAGTAGGAAAGCATCATCATCAATCAGGATCAAAGGTTTGAATGCCATCCTTTGCAAGATCATCATTCTTTTTCCTTGTGTGTCTCACCAACCTGATCTAGGCACCATTTTGCAAGAAAACAAAATAAAATAAAATAAAATATCCTCTGGCAAAGATCCCAACTGCAGCAGCAACAATAGAGAGGTACATACTTAGGCTTCTTACAGGGTTCTGGTTAATGACGAATGCCATGGTCTTTGACGCTAAAGCATGGGAATGGAACAAGGACTCGCTGACAATCATGGAGATGCAGGCGGTTGAACTCCAGGTGCTCTGTACACGCTACAACCTCAAGCCTACCAAGACCGGCAAGGCAGCTGCTGCAGCAGCCATCGTCAACCATCTCATGGTCCCGAGGGCCAATGTGGTAACGAAACAAGATGTGCACAATGCTATTGAGGTCACTATGGAGCAAGTTGCGAAAAACATTCTCGCTCCAGCAATGGAAGCTAAGCTTGTGACCGTTACTGGCCAAGTCGAAATGCTGCAAAATAAAGTAGATGAGATGGCTAAAAGCTTTGATACCATGTAGGACAGTGGGGAGAAGTGGAAGGAGGTCGTGGGTAGGAAGGTTGACAAGGTTGCCAACAAGGTGGACTAAGCAATGGATGTTGACCTGGTCAAGGCCAGGGAGGCAAACATCCGGGTCACTGGGTTGACCATGAGCAAGGGGGAAACCTCAAAACAACTTATGGAGTTGGTGCAGATGGAGCTGCTTGACAGGTTGAAGGTTGCTGACCCTGTGCAAGTGCAGAAGGTGCACCGGCAGATGCCGTTAGGGCGACTGGATAAGGCCACTGACAAGGCACCAGCAGTCATCATCACGTTGGCATCGGTACAAGACAAGTTCACAGTGCTGCGCGCTCGCAAAGGCTTGCAGGGCACTCAGCTTGGGCTCGACGAAGACCTGACTCCCGCTCAGTAGGCCCAAAAACGAGCTGCTTGGACCACTTTCAAGGAGGCCAAAGAGGCTGGCAAACGGGTCTACTGGCGTGGGGCCGATCTCTACATCAACCACAAAGTCGTAAACTCTCCTACTGCATAGGGGGGTGGGGGCCAGAGACAATTGCGCGTGTGCCTGTGGAACATCCATGGGGCCGCTATCACAAAGCTAGAAACACATGAACATCTGCTTGACCTATTTCAACATGTTGACGTTATTGCT
>Ga0209611_10013719_pt1 | contig 11047 bp, 15 predicted proteins | sample S1TSphgellanicum_3_FD_187693 | JGI IMG/M metagenome (GOLD analysis project Ga0209611, IMG submission 187693) | Host-associated microbial communities from peat moss isolated from Minnesota, USA - S1T2_Fc - Sphagnum magellanicum MG (SPAdes) (version 2) | ecosystem: Host-associated > Plants > Peat...
ACAGTAGAAGGCTTAATGGACCTCCAAGTGCCTGCTGGGACACAACCTGGTGACATCCTTGTGATGCCCAAATTGGGAATGCCAAAGTTAAACAAGCCTTCCTCTCGTGGGGACCACTTCTTTACAATAAAGGTCACGATTCCAATACGGTTGAGGTACGAGGTTTTTGTAAAATTATTGCATAAGACCATCAGTGCTAAGCACATGGAACCCTAAACCCTAAACCCTAAACCTTGGGGGGATGGGGATTTGATGGAAATGTGACAGTGCTGTGGAGCATGAACTGGTGAAGAATCTGGCAGAGCTTGAGAGAAAGAAACGTGGGCATGGTGGTTCAGCTAAAGCTGATGTTTCTTCCAGCAGGCCTCAGGGTAAGAAGCATGTGGCTTTTGAAGCATTTGTAATAAAAAGAGGAAAAAAGAACACCCCCTAAATTCATACACTTTCTGATCTTGCTGGAAAAATAAATAAATAAATAAATTGGACTCTGGGTAGCCTCCCGGGAGACTCACCAGAGGTCTGATCTCACTCTCATGGTGACCTCACCAACTCTCTCTCTCTCTCTCTCTGGTACCTAGAAAAGAGAGAGAAACATGGGCTGTTCTAAGTCCACGAGTTTTCTTTCACTACTGCTCACCACTTGCCTTTCTGCAGTCCCCCAAGACCTTCACAACAACAAACCTTGTTTCTTTTTACTTTTCATGGGTGTTCCTTCAATATCTCCTATTTTTCTAGATGTAATTTCTGTGGCATGTCCTACACCTGTAACAATGTAATTCACCAGTGGAGAAAACTTGATATTCTACACTGGTATTGCTAATAATGTAATAATGTAAATTCATGCATGGGCAGGTACAGAACCAGAAGATGACGTTTCATCAGCAGCAGCTCTTGAGGAAGAGAGTGATGGAATCTGGGGAGTTTTTAGTATTCTAGCCCGGTAAGCAAAAGTAAAAATTCTGTCTAGGAAGTCAGTTGCCTTTCTGCTCTCTCTGTGTATAGCCTCTTATATGATTCAATTCCTGTAAATTCAATAGCAGTGGGGATAATCAAAACCCTAAACAGGATGTTCAGATTCTTCAACACATCGATGGGATGGACTTTCGAAATCATTCCTGTTTGTTGGTGGTGGCATGTTTGGGATTGTGGGGGTACAGACAGAAAGAAAAGCCTTCACCTGAATTTGGAGCAAGAGGATCACCACCACGCCCAAGTCTTTCTGAGCCTCCAGGCACTTCTCTCTTTGTCACAGCTCTCTCATTGGCTACCATGTTCTATCTCTACCCTTTTATTGTCAAACTGCTATCATGGGTTCTCTCCAAGGTGGCATCACTTCGTCGGTAGTCATGTTCTCCACAAGAACATGGATAGAGTGTTCTGCAGAGTTTAGCAGGTTTGCTAAGGATGAAACTGTCAATCCCCAATGATGGGTGCTATACCCAACATTTTCACCAGAACATGTAAAAGTGCCAATTTTTACAGTTCCAAGGTACATCCAAAAACCTTGGCTGCTAGAAGAATAAGACTTGGGCATCCTCCATGTCTCATGGCTATGCTGCCCCCGCCCCCCACCTACCTCCCTTCCCCCATCCACCTGTTTGAAGAGTGGGTACTTGATCAGAGACCTCCATTAGATGAGAGTTGCAGCAAATGTGATTTTTCTTTGTGTCCTGTCTGCAAAAACGCCAAGATGATAATGTCATTGATGCAAGCTGAAATTTTGAGAATAACCACAAAAGTTTTGCACTAAAATTTTATGATGATGTTCATCATCAAAGCCCCTAAACCTTGGTTTTGATTTTATGGAAGCATTACAGAAGCACTCAAGATGGGATCTGAGTACTGAACAAGAATGGATCTTGGGACTGAATAAGATGGATCTAATGACTAGTGAGGAAGAAACACACAGCCATGAAGATCAATAGGATGATGTGCACATGGAATATATGGGGATCATTTCTAGTGCATCTGGAGAGCATCTTATACAGCAGAATTTCTCCTCGGCAAAGGATCAGGCATTTTGAAAAGTGAAATGCTTGGTCTGCTAAGAACCACCTTGATAACTAACTCCAGTGTAGCTGGGTGAATCTTAACATTTTTAATGTAAAATCCAACTAGATGACATTCTGCCCCAGTGAGATGCGTGTGATGGAATTGCCTTACAGAGTTTCACATGGGAACATCTAGTGTTCACTCCAGTGTTGGCTTGGTTCTGTCAATGTTTTCCATAACCAAGGGGGCACAAGCTCTTCATGAACTCATTTGTTTTGTCTCATACAGGGTATCAAATAACCTGATTTTGAAAATATTTGAGACCCTCTTATCAATTTAGGGTTTAGGGTTTGGTAGTTTAAGCCATATCCTCATTTACTTTGCTTAAGAAGGAAAATTAGCCACATGGTATACAATAGGGTAGGTTTTGAAATGTTCAAATGTCAACATAGGTTTGTTAGGTTTGTTAAACTTATCATGTATCATATGTTCAAAGGATTGAAATGGAAAGGAATGGTACGGATTGGTAGTTGTTGTTGTTGTGCTCTTCTTTGTTTTTTTCTCTTTTGTTTTGCACCCCCCTTTCCTGAATCACAATGGCAAACCCAACCTGACAAGCTGTGGGCACTCCAAAGTCAAGGCTCAGTGATAGAGAGGCCCCGACATGGCTGTCACCTGCGCATCAGAACACCCAACAGAACCTTTTTTGAGATCTCGGGGTCCCAGCAAGGGCCATACCATTTGAGCCCATCAAACCGTCGGTGCAAACGCTCCCATGGCTTCACTTGCTCAATGGTATGGTTGGGACCCCGATATCTCAAAACCAGTGTTACCTTGGCAGCTTCAACACTAATTAAATTCCTTTGTAAAGAATGTTGAAATTGTCAAAATTTGTGAAGGAAAAATGGAGAATATTTGGGAATAATTCCATTTTTTTTGGCCCCCCCACCAACAAGGGATCCTCGAAACTATTGGTAAATAAATAATTATTATTCGACCAACATTGTGTTTGAAGCTGGCCCTTGTTCTACTAGGCTACATGTAGAAAGAAAGCTGCCCATGTTCTTCTTCTACACCAGGAGTCAACAAGTTCTCTGAGTGGGGAGAGCCAACAAAAAGGAAGAAAAAAAGGGGAGTGGGGGGCAGAGAAAGAGCTAAGGGAAGTGAGACCCACAAAAAGGATCCAAAGAAGTTTTACATCAAAGAAAGTGATGATGTAAAATCAACTCAAAGGGCATAGTTTGGTGCCTAGTTTGGTACCTAGTTTGGTACCTGGTAGATAGAACCAAGCAAGCCATAAATGGACCATAAATGGAGAGAGAAGAATGGCCCATGCAGAAGATGGCACCTGTTTTAGTGTTGGAATTTGCAAGCAACCAAAAATCTGTCTGGGTTTTACATGGGGAAGGTTTTATCACTACTCTGTGTAAATTTGCTATTGTTGATCTTGTTGCTGTTGGGAAAATGCTACTCAGTTTGTTGCTAAGATTGTAGAAGTTGAGAGTGAGAGAGAGAGAGAGACACACACACACACACACCAGACATCAGACATGAGCAGCAGCAGCAGCAGACTGTGGGAAGATTTGCAAACTGCAGTGTGAGCTTGGTTGCAGGCTTAAGAACAAAGACCCATATCATCATCATCATCATCATCATTATCACTTTTTCTCTCTCTCTCTACATTCTCTCTCAGTCTCTCTCACAGGTACTTTGAAAAGCTTTGGTTCCCACTCTTTTCCTTGTGATTCTTCTTTGTGGGTGGGTGTGATTTTTGGTGAACGCAAAGAAGGCCCAGTACGAATGAGTGATCAAAATAGTTTTAGTTTAGAGTTTGGGGTTCATGTTGGAAAATCGCATTGCACTTGTGGTGGGTGTTGTTTGTTTGTTTGTTTTAATAAGCTCATACCTTTGCAAAAAAGTATGCAGGAAAAAAAATGTTTAAGGCTTTGCGTGGATTTGGGTTTCGGTTCTTTTTTTTGGTTTTTCTTTGTTTTGTTCTTTCTCTTTTTTGGGGGTTTGTATTCTCCTGAATGCTCGGTTTCCTTCTTTTTTTTAGATGCACCACCTTCTGTCATCACCTCATCATGGACCTTGTTCAGTTTTGAATTCAGTACTGAAAACTGCAATTACTGAAGTACTTCAATTCCTGAATTAGATACCCCAATCTGAGCATTAGATCCAGAGCTTAACTTGGCTGAATTTTTCCTGCTTTCTTCAACTGATCTTGTCACAGACACTCAGTACATTGGTTAATGCTTGACATTAACCTTTATCAGTGCAAGGGAACTGAAGAAGTCAGTGATGATGTGTTATGGTAGGTGGTCAATACCATAAGGTTTTGCTGGTCAAGGTTCCTTGAACATGGGTATGACCATCGCTGCTGTTCCTGTTGTTCAAACCACGTCTTAATTTTGTTAATTTTTGTGGTCTTGCTTTTGTCTTTCCTTTTAGGGTTGAGGGTTGTGTGTTTTCTTTAGGGTTGGGGTTATTGTCCATTTCTTAATTTTGTTAACTTCTGCGGTCTTGCTTTTTGCCTTTACTTTTAGGGTTGTTGGTTTTGTCTTTTCTTCAGGTTTGGGGTTTTTGTCTGCTTCTTAATTTTTGTTTATTTTTTGTGGTCTTGTTTGGTGTCTTTTCTTTTAGGTTTGAGGGTTTTGTCTTCTCTTTTTTAGGGTTGGGGTTTCTTCTTGTTCATGCTTGCATAATGCCCATTTGTGTGCTGTCCCACCTGTTAGAGACTGAGTCTTCCCCCTTGCTTTCTGAAAAAATGCAACAGAAACAACTCAAGGCACAGAATTGTTTTTTTAAAAAAAATTCTGATCCACTTGGTCCAACTGAAGGCTTTTCACAGATGGCAGGAAACTACAATGCTATGTTGGATGCGATGAGCAAGCACATGCTGGCAATTGACTGGCACAAGATATGGGCCGATTTCTCAACTGGGATGTTGAGGCCTCTTCTGGCACTAGCTGTGGTGGTAGGGGCAATTGTTGTGTCATACTCGCAGCACCTTGGGATCGAGCAGGAGATGGCAATCTCCATCACCCGTGCCTTCATTCAACTCTCAATCATTGGCTTCGTTCTGGAGTTCATCTTCAACCAATCCAATGTTGTGTGGATCTTCATGGCATACATTTTCATGGTCACCGTGGCAGGCAGCACTGCTGGAAGGCGGGCAAAGCATGTGCCAAGAGGTGCTTATGTTGCTGGGGCCTCCATTTTTGTAGGAACGAGCTTGACAATGGCTCTGTTGGTTGTGCTGAAAGTGTTCCCCTTCACACCACGATACATCATCCCAGTTGCTGGAATGATGGTAGGCAATTTGAACTACCCTATGGTAAAAGAAGACGCTACCAGTTAATTTAATTCTCTCACATGTCTTAACATTGATGGTTTGCCTCACTGGTTCTAGTAACAGCAAATGCCAATTTTGATGACTTCATGCACTTCCTGTGGTTGTGTGTACAGGTTGGAAATGCAATGACTGTGACAGGAGTGGTTCTGAAGCGCATGCGAGAAGACATAAGGATGCAGCAAGGTTTGATTGAGACAGCGTTAGCACTTGGAGCAACACCACGGCAGGCAGCACTGAAGCAAGTGCGAAGAGCGCTTGTTGTAGGGTTATCGCCTACTCTTGATAACGCCAAGACAGTTGGGTTGATATCTTTACCTGGAGCAATGACAGGCCTCATCATGGGAGGCGCATCACCTATGGAAGCAATTCAGCTGCAGATTGTGGTGATGAACATGTTGCTTGGAGCTTCAACATTCAGCGGAGTGCTTGCAACCTATCTGAGCTTTCCTTTCTTCTTCACCAAAACATACCAGCTTGAGACAAAGGTGCTCATCGCTGAGTAGCACTGCTCCCATGATGACTAAGAGCATCTGGAGGTAATGCTTTCCTATCCCTCCTACTCTTGCATTACAGTTTTTTTAAATTGGCACCTTTCCTGAAAAAAACATCCATTGAGCTCAAAGAAATGGAGAGAATTGTAGTGCATCCATTTTTTTGCTTTCTGATTTGGATAAATGTCTTTTGTTTTGCTTTAATGCAGAGGGGTGCCATGGACACTGTTATTTCTTTTACAATTCATCAAGATGACTTGGATGTCAATTTGATCAATGTGATACGGAGTCTTTTACTATGTGTTATTTCTTTTCAGCTGTGCTTTTTGCCCTTGGTTGCACCTCAGATGACCTGTTGGCAATTGCTACATTAGCAGCATGAGTATAATAACCCCTTTGACATGCTTCAGAAAAAACCACAGGGTCATTGTCAGCCGTGTGGTGTAAGTTGTATGGAGAAAAAGCTTGTGTGCTATGAGGAGAAATTCTTAGTACAGAGAAAGAAAAGTTTCTCATTGCTTTTGAAAATATACATCATCTGAGGACTGGCAGTGCCCACACATGTTCCTTGAATTATGCTCTCTGTATCTGATACACAAAACTCCTTGATTTCTGTCCACACTCAATCTGGAGTCTGCCACAAGCAGTAGTTGTAATCACAACTATAGAAACAAAAATATGCTTGAGCATGTCCAGAGACCGTCAATGCCAACACCTATAGTTCAGACCAACATTAGTTTGACACAATGGGAATTAGAATATGAGGAAACTGTCTGGACTGGAAGATTAAAAGACACAAGAATCCAATTTCATTCAACCAAAAGATTTAATTTTAGACTTGGATTCTGTCATGCTCACTGAAAGAGCAGAGAATTCATCGCCAGGAAACAAAACATTTTACATTGTGTCCCTTTAGGAACCACACTAGAAACAATGAATTTTGACAACACAGAACCAGCTAACGAATACAATGTTCTGCAACAAACTCATAACCTGGTAAATCCACACCCATCTGTATATCAGTGACAAACTGTTGTACATGCAGACTCGGCCAAGATTTTTGTGTTTTGGCAGTTGCCAACTCACTCCTTGTCTCTGATCATAGGAAATTACTAAACAGCAGCAGCAGCAGCAGTGTCAGCCTCAACATGGGTAGATGCCTCCACAGAGAGTTTTTCTTTCTTTTGCTGATAGTCCTTCACAGCAGCTTTGATGGCATCCTCAGCTAGCATACTGCAGTGTAGCTTCACAGGTGGAAGCGACAGGTGCTTGGCTATGTCACTGCATAGAATATCCACAAATTGTAATATCTCAAACTCTGAAATAGTGCAACATGTTCATGTTCAAATAAATGTCTAACATGTATACAAAAAAAGAATGCGAGATTTGCAAAATAAAAGTTACTTTCCTATCAAACACTATCGCAACGCAAAAGAATTGCACTGACCTGTTCTTAATGCTCACTGCCTCATCCATGGGCTTCCCTTTGATCCACTCAGAAGCTGCAAATATTTCCAAGAAATAAGACATCAGCAAAAAGTAAGTCACTATAGAATCCCATAATAACATAGACCCCAACTGCAAGAGCTAAAATACAAGACATCATGATATGGTACATGGGTGGAAACTCATGGGTTTCCAATAGTCTTCATTTAACATACCAACAGAGGATGAGGCAATAGCAGATCCACAACCAAAGGTCTTGAAGCATGCATCCACAATTTCTCCAGTTGCTTCATCCACTTTAATTTGCAGCTTCATCACATCACCACAAGCAGGTGCCCCAACTAACCCAGTGCCAACCGATGGATCATTCTTGTCAAATGACCCCACATTGCGGGGATTATTGTAGTGCTCTACAACCTAACCACAAAACACAATGCCTCAAAAACAAATAAATCAGATCAAGAGCAAAGCATGAGCAAGAGACAACAACAAGACGTCAGCCATGAGTGAGTATTCTGAATTCCAACTCCCAGCTGGTCATTTATGTGGAAGAGAACACCAGTAGCAGTAGTCAAGCCCCAAGGATCAAGAGGCCAAAAGTTATTAGAGCTTCAGCAAAAACAAAACCCTGTCAATTACAGAAGGATCAAGAGATGCATTCACACATACTAGGGGCTTGTGGAATTTTCTTGAACCCTAAATTTCTGATCTCCACCACAAGTTAGAGCTTCAGCAAAATCCAAATCATGTCAAATTGGAGAAGAATCAAAGAGACGCATACATACACTAGGGGCTTGTAGATTTTTCTGGAACCCTAAATTTCTGATCCTCAAACCCTAATTTGTGTTTCCTGTTGATATGGTCTCTGGACCTCAAATACGACATCATCTCTGGATCTCCCAAATGGACGGATGCGCAAAATAACTCTTTTCTTTCACAAGAAAACACGAGATCGGAAACATCTTCAAACTAAAATATAGGAAATATACATAACCACAAACTTTCAGCGTACTTTTTCGCTTTGTTTTATTTTTTTTGGAGGGGGGGAGGGAGGGGGGGCGTGAGGAGGGGGTGGGTTGAGTTCCGGCTCATTTACCTTCTCATGGTACGCTCTCTTGGAGAGAATGAATCCACTACCTCTGATTGCTTGCCGGCTTGACACCACCGACGCCTTTACAATCTGTGCCAACATGTTATGCAAAACTCTTACACTTCCTCCAAAGAAATTTATGTATATTGATTGCACCACAACACTTTCTGCACAACAAACAACAACAATGAAACAATGACGCAAAGAGCTAAAAGATGATCGACAAAAGCGATTACAAAACCCACAGAAACACACAGAAAGAACAAAACGACAAATACAGTTTATCATGAAGAAGATGCCACTTCCCTCTCTCCCTCTCTCCCTCCCTTCCTCCCTCTATTTAATAATATGATTTTCTTTTGATTTTTCTTTTTTTTTCTTTTTTTTTCTTTCTTTTTCCCTTCCTCCCTCTATTTAATAATATGATTTTGTTTTGATTTTTCTCTTTTTTATTCTTTTTTTCTTTTTTTCTTTTTTTTAATAAATTATACACACAGGTTTTTTCACTTGCATTCTTCAATCATCAATTTTCATTTTGAATTTTCTTTCAATTTTTTTCATTTCATTTTTTTTTATTTGTCGTTGCTTCCAATAATTCATTTCCCTTGCATTTAACATCATTTATTTATTTATTTATTGTATGTAATTCACATGGTTTTTTCTTTTTCTTTTTCTTTTTTTGGGGTTGCTAATTTGGGGTGTTTTTGTGTGTGGCATTAAATTAGCATTCTTTTTGTTGGCCCTCCTCCTCCTCCTCCCTCACCTTTTTTAAGAATATGATTTTATTTTCATTTTTTATTTATTTCATTTTTTCTTCTTTCTTCTTTCTTTTTAAAATTCTATACAGGTTTTTATTTTGCATTCAATCATTCATTTTCAGTTCAAATTTTCTTTCAATTTTTATTTCAATTCATTTTATTTTTTTAAATTGTAAATTGTTTGCAATTCATTTCTATTGCATTTAACATCATTTTATTTTTAAATTCACAAGTGTGTTTTTCTTTTTTTTTCTTTTCTTTTGGGTTGAGCCTTTTTGTTTGTGACTTTCATGGCCATTTTTTTAATATTACTTTTCAATAGTGCGATTGTAATAGTGTGTAATATTGCGTGTGGGAACTTGATCATTTACTTGTAACAAGTTGTTAATGGATATGGGAGATGAATTTGGAAAAGGTGGAAAAGTATGGAGACTAAGCCACATTGTTATTGCTTGACTTCAAATTGAAGATGATGGCATCATTTGATGTTAACCAAGATGGAAAATGAAGGATTTTCTAACCTTTCAATATCGTAAGTAGCATTGACAAATTTACGTAAGAAATTGTCTATTTGTTTGTGTAAACATTTAAAAACTTTGATTGTTGAAAGCATATGTTGAGTGCTAATTAGAGTTAGCTTCTTCCTCTCGATTGTGTTGCTTCTAAAGCGATAACAAAATCTTCATGTTGAATATGTCAAAGAAGTAAAGAATATTTGTGTGAAAAATAATCAAAAATAAGGTGCAAACTTCATATTTGTTTGGAAACGAAGATGCCAACTATTTGATGACAAGAGTTCAATGTGGTTGAAAAAAACATGTAGAACTAACTATTTTTTTCTCATGTGGAAATTGAAAACCAACCTCACAAGCAATGGATGCAAAGGTGTCACACACTCATCATGTTGCCTGTGCCCTTTTATGTTTGTTACCGTGACCACATCACTTACAACGAGTGAACACCTAGTGGATTGATGGGTTGTGTACACATGCATTGGAAAAAGCTCACAATTGAAAGATGGAATATCCTAGCTAAAATTGGAAGTGTTGTGAAATGTTTTGCAAAAGACAACAAAAACATTGAAAAGATAAGTTGAATTGTAAATTGTGCACCCATGCTAAGGCAAGAACATGAAAGGATGTGAGTTCAATGTACATTAGGATTTTCATTGGATAATATGTTGAAGAAAGTGTTATGTTGCAAATGCTCTAATATAAAATGTTGATGTCAAACCATTTGTTGACCAAAAAACATTTTTAAGGGTGAAAAACAAACACATGTTGAGGGCAACAAAAGGCTGCCTAAAACCACTTTCAACCCTTGATGAAAAGGAAGGTGCATTTGTGAACATGATTAGGGTTTTTCATTTTAAAAAATCATTGGTCAAGCAAAAGTTAAAGAACCCATAATTAAAATTATAAAAGCATTTTTTTTAAAAATAAACCACTTGGGCAAATGTATCTCCTAAAATGAGGCCAATGCCACCAAAAGATATTACACAAAATAGTGAATTAAGATCATAATAATCATCTTGATGCACCTTTAGGTTTGTCAAATGGTACCACAAGTAAAAACTTTTATTATTTCCCAATTTTGTAATGAAATGCAAGCTTAAGTTGTGTTTCCTAATTCCCATTAAGACAAAGGGCATGGGAGTTTTAAAATGTGACAAGGACAATCTTGTTAAGTTGAGTTAAAGGTGAAGTCAATTTGCACAAACCAAAAAAGAATGTGATTAATATCTTATATATTAAAACAACAGTGGTGTTTGTCTGTTTGTCTGTCTGTCTTTTACTTATCTTTTACTTATTTCTTTTTCTCTGACGTCATTTCACTTTCATTACCTCTCTGGTGTAATCCCATTGGCTCTCGTTCCCTGTGGAGTGTTTTGGGGGGTGGGGGAAGGGAGAGCCCG
>Ga0209611_10013721_pt1 | contig 11044 bp, 4 predicted proteins | sample S1TSphgellanicum_3_FD_187693 | JGI IMG/M metagenome (GOLD analysis project Ga0209611, IMG submission 187693) | Host-associated microbial communities from peat moss isolated from Minnesota, USA - S1T2_Fc - Sphagnum magellanicum MG (SPAdes) (version 2) | ecosystem: Host-associated > Plants > Peat...
CATCTGCTAGCAATTTGTAAATGAAATACCTTCAAGAACAAGTTTTAACATGGCCCACAAGTTTGTTGATTAAGGAACAGATAGTTTTTTGACATTTTATTAATGCAGATTTGATAACAAAGAACTATGCATGAAGACGGGATGGCAACAGTCAATTCATTCAGTTGCTGTCATAAAATTTTGGATGTAATCTTACATATTATATTGAAATCCATAATTATCATGCAGCCTATGGAATGCTGAATATAACATGTGGATTCATGATATGATTCATAATCTATATTAGGCATCACAAATAACATGCAACAACCAACTCCAACATAGTTCATAAAACATATCTATTGATAATCCTATAATCAATTGCAAAAAAGGTGTTTCATAAGTGGTTTGTTTTTCATGGACAAGTTTATGCATGAGCGTTCATTTTTCATTCATGATGGATGAATTTCATCAACGTTACCAAGTTCATTGTTCATGGATGAAGTCAATCCATAATTACCTAATTTTTGTCCAATGAATGAAATGCATCAATCATTATCCAATTTTCATCTATGAATTTGATTCAATGCAATCCACTTTTTTCATCCATAATAAATGTTTAAGAAAATGCTTAAGAAATTTTTGAGCACCCAAATATTTGACAAATGTCCCCAAAATCTAAATAACTATCACCAAGTTACTTGTAAAATTCTTGGCATACTTGATTATTTTCCAACTTCTTTTTTGGGTTTTCTTAAATACAAGGAATTATGTCAAACCCTAAACCCTAAACCCAAAAAATAGGTTTAGGGTTTGACAGTGACAGTTTTTAAAACATGGGTTGCATGATATTGTATTTGAAGAACCACTACACGTGAAATTATGCCACTAGTGACTTTACCTTAGCACCACAAACTCAATTTATACTTTATATTTCTTTTTGTTGAGAGCTTGAACTTTCATGGCATGGACCTTGCTTTAGGTGAATCTTTTGAAAAGCACGTTGGATAGGTTGGACAACCCACAATTTTTGTTGTGTTAATAATGTTCGTGTAACTCATAGAGAGCCCATCTTAGGAAGATAGGAGTGGTGGGACCAAAGGATTGAAAATTGTTCTTTGGGGGTCTTCTAAAGGTCTAAATTCAAGTATAACCCATACTAGAAGACGACTACATTTGGAATGTCTTTCATTGTTTTTGTTTTTCACACTATTTTTTGAAAAAAAAGGCTTTCCCCATCTTTTGGTCCTCCCAAACCAGTGAAATCATGAAAAAAACATTAAAAAACCAAGTGTTTAGATTATTAGTAAGAATTTGTTCAAGCTTTAATATGTTTTAAAAATCACATTTGGTGAATTCAGCTTTTTTTTCCTTATCCTCATTCATTAGTTTTGTTTTAAATTTTCATATAGATATCATGGTGACAAGGATAGGCAGCACACACTTCCTTGGCAAATGGCATGCATATAACAAACTTAACAAATTTAGGATATTATTAGTAGTAAGTCTTTTGAATTTAGAAGCAAGTGTGTAAAAGTTAATAACATTACATTATGCCAAACATGGTATTCACGACTTGCTCATTTTTATTATTAACATCCAAACCTATCATGTAATGTGACATGTAAAGTGTTTCATAATAATTATCATAGTGACTACATGATTATAGTCGTTTCTTTCATTGGTCATGTTTACAATGTGAGATGCAATTAATGACAATCAATTTTTCTAAATGAATGAATTGTGAGTGATTTTTCATTCACCTAGCCCATCACATATCACAATAATTATAAATTTCTTAAAATATTGGTATTAGGTTAATCAAATTGGTATTACCAAATAAGTGAATTTGACAAAATTCTTGGGGAGACCATATACAGAATGCAACAATTGGTTGACAAAGAATATTTTAATCATTTTAAAGACAATAAGTAAATGGGGGGGATTTTGATTGTTGTCGAGTCTATATTTGTTTACCCTATAAATTACCTAGAGGTCATCTTTCCCATTTTGTATTATTTCAAGTTCATTCCTAAGCTTTTCTCTCACATGCATGTAATGAAGTTGTTTTTTAATAAAAAATTCTTTGCATAATTTGTTTCACAATAGAATGTTTTCTCACAAAATGGAGAGTTTTCTCAATCACAACAACGGAGTTAGAGTTATCTTTGGGTGACATTTTCTCAACCTCATTTTTTGCATGGTTCTTCTTTGGTTCCCACAAAATTTGAGTGCAATTCAATTTGTTGTTCCTACTTTTCAATATTCAACACTTAAAGGTACCTTCTAGTGATGCCTATTTGGAGAGGGTGGCACAAATAAATTAGAAGTTAATTTGGCCAAAGAAAAAAGAGGATTATTAACCAAGGAGAAAGCCAAGGTGGCATAAAAAAAGAATGCAAAAAAAAAGTGACCCATTTGCCAAACAATGGCAAGGAGCATGAGGAGGAGGAGAAAGAAGGCCCCATTAAGTGGTGAGATTATGAATTTAAACTCTAATTATGACTCAAAATGAAATGGAGGATGAATGTGAAGAAACAAGGTATCAAAATGTTGATGAGGAAAAAAAAAATCACAAATCCAATTAGTTGCTCCCCCATTGTGCCTTTTGCTTATGGTGTGATTTGACTAGTATTACAACTTTCATTCACAAAACAAGGGTGAATATGATAGAAATGAAAATTTGAGTATTTAAGAAAACCCCTTTCATAATCTATAAAAGTTTTTACTTAAAAAGTAGGTTGTAGGCCACTTTGCATTTTAGTGGTCTTTAACTCATATGCCCTTTTAATTTTCTTTTACTCCTTAGCAATTCAAACTTTAGAGAATCATTAGCCATGTGTTGTTCCTTTTGTTGTATATGTGTAACCCATAGAGCTTATGATAAGGATCAACAAGGGAGGCGTACTTTGGCTTGAAGAGATGTGTGGAAATTTGAAGCTTCAAGTAAACAAAGTGATTGTGTGGTGCTTCTATTTTTTGAGTGGTAATGGAGTTTTTGAATGTGATTTTAAATTGGAATGCATTTTTGAAGCAATCCAAAATTCTTTTTTAGTTTTCTTTTTCTAATTGTGATGGTTGAAACTTCCACCACACATGGTTAAATTAAAACATAAGTTTGAGATATTTCATGTTGAATGTAAAAATGATAAGAGGGCCAATCAAATTTTCAAGATATGAGAGTCAATATTTTGACGAAATGGACTTGTGGAATTACATTTGGGCAAGTGTGACTAATAAAATGCCAAACTTGATTATGAAAGGAAATGATAACCAAGGCAACCAAGAATCAATTCAATTTTCACATGTTAATTTTGCTCCACCAAATGGAACAAAACAAAGCGTGAAAAAAAATTCAATACTAATTTGAAAGGTTTCTAGAAAGAATGGCAAAGAATTTTACAAACTCAAAATTGTTACATTTCAAAAGACCACAACTTCATTAAATACATGGATGTAGACATGGTTGTATTATTATCGAAAATGTAAAATTATTCACTCATACGTTTAGATTCACTATTGGGATATAAGAAGGCTAGGGTATTGTCATTTCTAATTGTGTAGTGCTATAGTGATTTTGCAATAGTCTCATGTGTTTGAATTGTTTTTCTCAATGAATCTCCATCTTTCTCATTTTCTTTAATCAAACATGCAATTTATCTATTAATCTCTTGTGTATGAGATGTCTTTTGTGATATGATAGATTTTACTTCTCATTTCAAGTGAACAATAATGCATTATAAATTGTGAAGTATGTATTTTATTTAAGGTTTATGTTGTTTAAGGTTTAAGGAGAACTTACTACAATCTCCTTTTGGCACTTTGCAATTTGCTTTGCATCTTCATATTTTCTGCACTTTAGTTGAGGTTTGTAAAAAAAAAATTTGTAACATTTGGTGGGGTGCTTCATACCGTTCTTTAATAAACTTGTTGGGTCTTTTTTTTTGTTGTTGTGAGCTTCATAAGAACCAAACATTTCATTTCCTATTTCAATGTTTCATTTCATTGTTAGGTTTGCAATAATCAAGCATTTCATTTATTGTGAGTTTTGCAAGAACTAAACAATTTAGTTCCTATTTTAAATGTTTCATTCTATTGTTTTAAAAGAATAAAATGCTTCCTTCACAATGCACTTTTCATTTCGAATTAAGTAAGTTTTTGGTATAAAATTTATTATTTAAAAACACTTTGATTCTTTTTTTTGTTGTGTTTTATAGTTGAGTTACTTCTTTGTTGTCTTTAGTTTTGTTGTTTAGTGAATTGGGAGGGAAGGACTTTGGTTTTTTGTTTTGTTACTGGGTGAATCAACTTTAGGTTCATTGCTTGCTCAATCAAAAGGCATTGGTTATGAAGTTGGTTCTTTGTTGTCTTTGGTTTTGTTCTTCAACAAATTGGGAGGGAAAGGTTTTGGTCTTGGTGTTTTATAGCTTTATGAATAAGCTTTGGGTTTGTTATTTAGTGAATTGGTCCAAACATTGGTTATAGAGTTAATTTTTTATTGTCTCTAATTTTGTTGTTAGTGAATTAGGAGGGAAGGGCTTTGGTTTTGTGTTTTGTTGCTTGGTGAATCAACTTTGGGTTCATTCCTTTGGTGAATTGGGAAACATCAACTATGTTTTGTTGCTAGATGAATTAAAAGACAATCATTAGTTACATTTTGTTATTGGATGAATTGGAAGGCATTGGTTACATCTTGTTGTTTGGTGAATCAATAGGCATCAACCTCGTGATCTTGTTGTTGGATGGATTGGGAGGCCTTGACATTGGGAAACATCCATTCAATTTAATTGTTTAGTGAATTTGTGAAGTTTAGTAACATTGTTGTTAAGGGAATCAACAAGTTAGGTGAAAGCACACTACAGTGAAGCCTTTTGGTGTGCATGTCACATTGTATCACTTTCCAAGGTTGTGCATGTTTGAGTGTATTTCACCTCAAACTTTTGAAATATTTTCACAATATTTTTGCATATTATGTCAAAATATATTAATCTATGCAAGATATTTTTTAAAAAAAATTTCATTGTATTTTATAAAGTGGGAGATTGAAGTATTTTTTTGAAAACAAATGTAGTGTACATGTATATTCAAAAACAAAAATACATTCCAAACAAATTTAAATGATTTAAAATTTTTATGAAAATTAAAGGTATATTGAACCATGTTGTTTCACATAGTTTAAACCATGTTTGGATACCATGTGATTAATTTGAAAGTTTTCATTTCAAAAAAAAAAATTTATAGCAAAACCACAATAAATGTTTGGTAAATTAAAAATTTAACAAGTAATCACATTCACATGGAAGATGACAAGCATAGCTAGATGGGTCATATTTGAAATTGCATTAAAATTGATTATTTTAATGACTAATGAAGCTTTAAAGTTAATGTAGTCAAAATGAAATAGTGAGCCCTATTAAACCAATGTACATATCATAAATATACCCATGAATCCTTCAATATAGAAAATGAGATTTATTATTTGAAAAATAAAATAAAATTGTATAACCCAAAAACCAAAATTGATACCCAAAATTAGATGGACCATACTTTTAAAACAATTATACTATATGTATTATAATACTAAACCCAAAAGTGTCCAAAACAGGCTCACTGCAGTGTGCTTTCACCCAATAAGCTTTTAATATTATTATTTATTTTTGAAAGCTTGAAAAGTTTTGTGTGTTTCAATGTTTTAATGTTTGATGTCTTTATTGTTTGTGTTCAATGGTTGAAGAGGAAAAATGTTGTTTTGTTGAGAGTATAGGTGGAGTTGATGAAGTTGTTCCATTAATGTCAAATGTTGATGCTTTGCAACTTGTGTTTCTAGAAACACAAGTATTAGCTTGGATACTTCATAGTCATATGTTCATATGTTGGGGATTTCTTACTATCAACAATGGGGTGCCTATGGATTTGGTGAAACCATAAATGTTGTGATGCATAAATTGAAGATTTGAACAAACATCTCATGATGTTTTGATGCAAAGATTTATTCTTTGCAAGGGTTTAATTATATACAACAAAGCTAATGGTATAACTCTTGGATGAATATTCATGTGCAAATTGTTAATCCAAAGTGTTTGTTCAAAAAAATTAATAACTTAGGTAGAAAGTGGGAGAACCTCTTATTCATACTTGCCAACTAAGGAAGAAAAGAATGGGTTCATTTAGTCATGAAATTATTGCACTTCTTGGTGCCACAAACCCCTAAAACATTTATGATGTTTATTAATAGTTTTGGGAGGAACTGGTCTTTTATTTTTGCAAGGGTTATAGGCCCTCATCCACTTCCAAGAACATTTAGCTTTAAGGTTAGTTTTATGCCAATGCCCTTGTGTTTAATTTCGGTCTTTTCTTATGTAAGAATTGTTACTTGCTACAGTTAAGAAAATAAAGGTTTAACATGTTTTGTCAAATTTTGCATTTGCAACAATAGTCTTGCTAGTTTTGATCTCTGGATGCCTTGTGGTGATGTGGATACATTTATTTTTGGTTATGAATTTTTTGAATGAAACTTGAATGCCCATGCATATTATTGTGGGTTGTTTGAAGTGAATGACATAAGCAGAAAACCCATGCATATTATTGTGGGTTGTTTGAAGTGAATGACATAAGCAGAAAATCCATGCATATTATTGTGGGTTGTTTGAAGTGAATGACATAAGTGGAAAACCCATGGTTATATAATTTTGGTCTTTGTTGGAAAGGTTTGGTTTGTTGCATCAAGTAATTTCATTTGTAGAAGATGTGGCACTAATTTGATAGCTATGGCAACAACTTTGCATTCTATCATTGATTGTGAACCTTTGAAGAATTTAAAGCTATATTAGGATACATGTTTGGGCATTTGATGTCTAATGCCTATTAGTATGTTACAAATAATGACAAAGATTTTGTTGGGTTGAAAAAGTTTAACTTAATTTACATAAATCTCATTACTTGGACTAAAAAGTCTAGGAAAAGAAAGCAAAACTGGGAGCATTCATATTTTGAAAGTGGGATGCAACACTGAAAATTGAAATTTTTAATAAAGATTAGATTCACCAACAAAATCATCATGTTTGAAAAAACTTTTCGGTAAAAACACAGTCAAAGGAGTCACCCAAGTGAATGGACATTCCTTAAAAATACATTTTTGTATGTTTGAAAGATCATAAGGGAAGCATAATAGTTTGGATTGTCATATTTTTTTTGGGAATATTTTTCATTAATTACAAAGTTTATATGCTCAAAGCTTGACACACAAAAATAAAAATTTCCATGTTCTTGGCATTCAAACCTCAAAAGTGGGCATTCCTTAAATTTTTCAAACGTCATTTTTTAAATACCAAATGTGCACCATTCCTTCTAACATTGGTGATTAGAAGGGCAAAACAATTTGAATTAATGAAAATTGTTTTCGTAACTAATTTTAACACATTTGGTTCAAACGTGCTTTTGATGTTGAAAATTATGGATTTTAAAAATGTGACCTTAAACAAAAGTTGTTCATATTTATGTGATAGAGGGTGTGAATGCATAATACATATTAAATGAATTCAATTTTTAATCAAAACAAATTTATATCAACATTATAGTGTTAAACTAGGTATTCAAAATATAAAATTATAAATTATAAACCAACACAAAAATGACATGTGTTATGTACAATCCTTGGAAAAGGATTTGTACCTTGGCACCCTGGGCTTTTTTGACCGTGTTTTTCACCCTTTTGGGTTTAAAAATGCCATAATTTTTTGTTATGATAAGCATAAATTGGTAGCTTTACAACAAACAATACTTAAAGTTGGCAAGTGTGAGCTATTGTTGTGGCAGGACTTCACATCTACTTTTGAAGCTTGTTGTATTTGTGTATGTGATAAATCAATTCAAGGGCCAATAGTTGTTTTCAAATGCCTTGAAAACATCTATTACATTTATTATGAACATGGAAGTTGAGCCATTGCAACCTTCTAGCATGCCTTAAATCTTTGACCCTTGTGTGCCTAAGATCTTCCTTTTGCATACAAATATGTGATTAGAGGTTATAAAGGTGATCAAATTTTTTTTGGAGATTTTGAGGTCTTTTGATACAGGACATGTTCACAACATGATGGTTATCATGTTGGATCAATGCTTCAAAGCTTTGCATATTGTGGAAAACTTGGTGGGATGTGGGAATACAATTTTGTTGGCATTTGAATATGATGTCAAGGTTGTCATTCCTTTTTTGATAGTGTGCTTTGATTAGTTAAACTCTATTGCCAATGCATATTTCACAACAATAGTTGATGTTGTAAGAATAAATTTTGAGGAAAATATGTTTGGTGCAGGGGGCCTAAATTGAAGAATTTTCTTAAACATTAATCACTAAGAATTATCTCTTTAAGATGCTTTTTATTCCTTCATCTACAAGTATATATCCTCTAGCTTGGTGGCGCATCCATGAAAGCTAGTTTTCAAACGTGACTTAACTTGCAAAACAAATTCTTGAAATCTTAAATTCACAAATAGAAATTGAATGGTTGTTTAATCTTGTTGGGGTGTTGACAACCTTAAGGCAAGTGAAGAACTTGAATAAGATTATTATTGTGGCAAAAAATTGGCTTGATGACCCATTTGCCAATTGCAAGCCAAATTTAGAGTTGAAGCAATACTTGAAAATGAAAGAGTTTTTGGAAAAAGAGAACTACAATTTAATTGAAGAACATAATTTTTTTGAAGAATTGCAAATTGATTGTGATTGATATTTTAAGGTTGGGGTGGGTTTGTATGGGGTGTGGTTAGGGCAAAGAACTTGTGTTCCAATTGGGTAGACTTCTCCATGGAATTGGGATTCAATTCCCCCACAAGTTACTCTATTTTGAATTTTGTGATTTGTTTTGGGAGACTAGGTTGTACTCTTGTAAAATTCTTTTTTAAGTAAAAAAATTGAAAAATTGATATGCACAACCTTTGTGCATATTTGTCATGTTTTGAAAACTGAACACTAGCATATTCATAACTCATGAAGGAGGTTTTTTTTAAATGAATGTGTAACTTGCTAGTATAGTAATTGATTTTTATTTTTGTTTGTAAGAAAATAAAAATGCTTTACAGTCTAAAAGTTGATAATTGTTCAACACTGGTGGGTACCTGATTTGCTAGGCTAGAATTGTCAATTTTGGTTTCAGTCAGTAAAAACTGAACAAGAACCAAGTTCGATTTTTGCTTGTAGTTTTGGAATCAAAACCTTTTAAGAACTAGACCTGGCATTTGGGGGTTTCCAATTTTATTTATGTGTACAACTAGAACTGGAATTGGAACTGAAATCAAAGATTGTTGAAAAACTAAAGTTTTTGATTTAAAAAAAGACTAAAATTGAGAGCTAATTGGACATTAACGGCTAATTAACCACCAGTTCCAGTTCACTAGAAATGGACTGGAACTGTGTGTGAATTTTAAAACTGGAACTGGAACCAGAACCAGATTTTTTTTTTTAAAGAGCTGGACTTAGAACCAAATTCCCAGTACCATTTTACGTGTGGAACTGGAACATTTCTATTTTGTTTTTCAGAACTGGTTCACACCAGTTTTTGATGTTTCTTTAGTAAATATGTTGGTAGATAATAGGTAGGTACTAGGTACCACCCACCTACTTATTACCGTGGAGGCTAAAGCCCTACTATGGTGGGGGGCACTCCCAAAATGCAGGACTGCCTCATCCTAGGCCCCTTATTGTGGTTATGTATAGGAGTCACATGCTTGATTACTTCGTATTAGTGTCTTCCTTGAAGAAATTTTGCCAATTTGAGAATTGAAAATGTGAAAAAGGTCATTTTAGAGGTTTTTAATGGCATATTTTAAGAAATAATTAGAATCTGCTAGATTTTTATATTATGTTGTAGTAGGATAGTTTATTTTATTTAGAAAAAAAGCTGGTTTATCGCCAATTTTGGCTAAATCTTGTTATGGATGATCACCACATCAACTACATGAAAAATGAAGATTAAAAAAACTGGTGCTCAATCATATCAAGGACTGCTTTACATTATGACCCCGGCCCTAAAAATCTTTGGCCCAAGTCAGGTGACTTCTTGGGCCAATCTGAGCCCACAATCAAAATGCCCTTTGGTTGGCACATGGGCAAATATTTTGAAAAATACAAATAAATTAATGATATAACTTTTGGGCCAAGCCCAAGAAGGTGGACTTTATTTTATGAGAGTTCCTTTTGCATGAGTCCCCTTAAGAATTTGGTGCTAAAATAAATCCATATAAGCAACATCATTTGTGGGTCTTGGGACTTAGTGTAAACCCAAGGCCCAATTTAGAGGACTCAACCAACAAGAGTTTTACATTTTGAGTTGGCCAGTTCTTGAGCCCCAGTGGAATGTGGGCTTTTTAATCAAAAGGCCATCTCCAAGAAGAGAAGCATGGATGATGGGTGATAGTAGCTTGGTGAATTTTTTTAATTGGCAAAATTTTGCCAAATTTCAATGTGAAAAATATGGTTTTGACATAGGTTTAAAAATGATTTTCATGGAAAAATGACTTAAATTCATAAGATTTTGAATTTTAGATTTCCAAATTGACAGATTTTCATAATAACTTCCAATAGGTAGCTGTCAATAAATATAAAAAGATGTTTTTTTCTTTAAACTTCCATGTGTGGTATATAGCCCAATGTGGTGAACTTTGGGGTCCCCCACGACTAATTAATTCCAATGATGTAGGAACTGGTTTATATGGGGTGATTTGCAAAAAAAATTGTATGTTGCTTTTACATGATTATTTTGATCATATTATCATCCCTGAACAATTCTAGAGACAACTCATAACTATTTCATCATTTCTCAACTTAATTATCTCATTTTTTAATAATTACCTTACTTTTTCCCCCTACCCACCAGTAAGAATATGAAAAAAAGTCCTATTTCATTTTCAAGCTTAAATATCTCATTTTTTTTACTAATAACTATCTCACTTTTTTTTGTTAATAATTATCTCCCTTTTTTTACCTTACCCACCATGGATATAATATTTAATAAAATTTAAATAAAATTTGAAAATGATATAAATAATAACGAGATATTGAAAACCAAAT
>Ga0209611_10013722_pt1 | contig 11043 bp, 8 predicted proteins | sample S1TSphgellanicum_3_FD_187693 | JGI IMG/M metagenome (GOLD analysis project Ga0209611, IMG submission 187693) | Host-associated microbial communities from peat moss isolated from Minnesota, USA - S1T2_Fc - Sphagnum magellanicum MG (SPAdes) (version 2) | ecosystem: Host-associated > Plants > Peat...
ATTACAGTACTACTTGGCTCAAAGCCATCAATTCTCAATCAATTACTGTACCCACAGTAGAATTCTGACAACAGAAGCACAATTCAAAAACACATCCTGAATAATACATTACAAGCCCATTAAATATGTAGGAAATTGCAGAGAAGACTCCACAATAGAACATCAATTCCATCATTGAGTGCAGTCAAGACCTGGTGAGTGTCACCCATAAAGTATGAGACCATCACCTCCACATCATGAATGGCAGTCACAAGCTGTCATTACTGTGCACTGACTTCGCCAGCTCCAAATGGTGGGGTTTACAGAAGTACATAGAAATTGAATAAAAATCTTAGGTGACCAGTTATAGAAGAATCTTTGTCCTGAGTTTCTGTTGCATTTCATAAGCATTTAGGGCAGACCCAGTTATGATGTTAATTAGCATGAAACCACCCACACTACAAGTCAACCATATATATGAAAGAAAACAAGACTCTTGCACTGTGAGTGTCTTGGGTGGCCTACCTTGGATTCCCAGAAGTACTTTGAATGCTGACTGACTTCCATCTTCTTGATCTGCTTCCTCAAACTGGCACCGTGGTGTTCATCATGAGAGAGGCTACTCGAATCCAAGATAGTCATTGCCAAAGGCTTGAAAATATGCTGCTCTTTGAGATATGATTACTGTTAACCAAAGTGTGAGAGCCAGAAGGATGCATCAAAACAAACAAACAAACTCTGAAAATGAAGCATCACCATATTTGCCAACAATTCCAGCTTTCTTGGTGCGTTTCGTCTGTCACCCAACCAGACAGAGTTCAAGTGTCAGCACTCGAACAACAACAATGATTTCACACCAAAAAGGTTGAAATCTAGAACTGAATGATATAGTGTCGTGGAACCTCAAAGCTCCATTTTAGTGAACCAAATGCAGTTTTCACAACTCCACCAGGATTGACTTTTGAGCTTTTCCTGCTGTGTGCAAGAAGAAACCCTAATTACATTCTACAAATCTCTCGACAGAACAAACCCTTGCACCAAGAACTGATGACTGAAGTTCTCATATTATTATTCCTCCAGAATTCCCTGTGCTGCAGCAAATTGAATATTTTTCTAAGTGCTTCCCTTGCTGCTTCCTCGAAGAACTCTCTCCTACGTTCGATTCTCGAGCCTGCGCGGCGCCAGAGATTCTCCCGTTTGGACTTTGGACATCTCAAAGGCCAGACAAGGAAGAGAAGAAGCGAGAGCGAAAAAGCGAGAGGTAGAATTTCCTGTCACATCTCATCTCACCACATGAGACATTGATGATAGAATCCGGGTCCAGTTCTAAAGAAGAAGAAGAAGAAGTTGCGAAGTGCGAAGATCAAGGTGTTTCTGGCTTTGGGAAGTTGAGTGCGGGGCTTAATTCAGAAGTGGAAACATAGGAAAGGATCATCGCAATTCGTGGTAGAGTGGGAAGAAGAAGATCATGCCGGAGAAACTCGCATCGTCGTCGTCATCTGGAGCGAAGAAGACGAAGGAGATCACGGCGACAGTACCGTCCCGGGATCCAACTGGCGGCCAAAGAGAAGATTCAGAAATCTCTACAACAAACTTTTTTCATGGTTCCACTATTCTCGAGTTCATCAATTTTGAAATGGAAATCGTGTCGGAATCTGATCTAAGGGGGTCGTTCATCGTCTCCGAGAAATCTGCTCTGGTGTGTGTGTGTGTTCCTCCTAAAGCTCTTTCCGTCGAGCTTGGGAACTTTTTTTTTGTTTTCGCTCGCGCTCTCTCTCTCTCTCTCTCTCTCTCTCTCTCTCTCTCTCTCTCTCTCTCTCAGTTCTACGGCCTTGGAGCTACCGCATCTGTCCAGACTGCCCCTTCTTTGCCGAGTTTCCGCATCAAAACTCAAGAATTTTGCTTCCTCTTATTGTAGGCATTTGGAGTTCTACATGGAGGCATTACTACATATATTGCAGATACTATGGGAAGCGTGGGTGCTGCTCTTGTCTCCGAGTGGCCGAGAGTGGCATGCATAGGAATGAATGTTGTGCACTTGAAAGAAGTGCCCCACGGAAACAAGGTTATGGTCAAGGCAGTGCCGCTGAGAATTGGGAAGAGAATTCAGGTATGGGAAAAAGAAGACACGACGACCACCACCCTCTCTTTTGTTGCTTGCTTCATGAAGATCTGCATTTTACTTGATGATCTTGGATGCACACTGTTTGCAAGACTTTCTGCACCAGCTTACTACTGATTTTTCTGCACTCTCAATTCTTTGAGAAACAAACCTGAAGAGAAAACTCAGTTGCTGAGGAGATTAGCTGCAGATGTTGTTTATGAGACTAGTTACAATTTGCATGATTTTTCAATGCAGCACTTCCAATGGATAATTGATGATATGTTTGGAGTTCAGTTTGAGAAATATGCCACAATTTCTTGATGATCAAGTGTTTTGTCACAAATCCACACTGCACAAAGTGTTGTAAAAGTGTGTGAGCAAAATAAAAACATAAGCACATTATTGTAAAGTGAGGACATGATGAAGTCAGTCCATGAAGCAAGATGGTAAATGTCTCTACACTTGCGGTCATAGTAACTGCAGCTTGAAGAAGTTGCTCAGACAGCATGAGATCTATGTGCGATGGTTGCTCACAGAATCTGAGTAGGCAAACATTGTTTACTGTAAAGTATTGCTTGAGCTGCTGCCATCACCTTTTTTGAGTTTAGCACCTGAGTCATGAGATCAAAGGGTTCTTCAGGGTTTGCATTATTGATCACCCCTTGCTTACAGTTCCGGTTTTAGGACTCAAATCTGGACCAGCTTTTATTATTCTTTGCATACAGATATTGATCCACACATGCTTATGATTCCAGTTTGCTTGATGTTTGGGAATCTTTCAGGTCTGGGATGTGACATTTTCAACTGAGGAGAAGAAAATCCCACATTCCACAAAACCAGGTGAAATTGTAACCACTCCAGTTGCAACTGGAAGGGTGACTCTTATGGAGGTCTTGCAAGATCCCCAAAAAGGCAAGATTTTAAATGCTCCATCAACTGCCGTTCCTACAGATGGCAAACAAAAGCCTTTGTCTAAGTTGTAGGACCTTGCATTGTATGTATTTGACGTATGCTGTTTCCATAAGCATAAGCTCTGCTAGCATTCTGTTTGTTTTCACTTGTGGGTATAGAATGTCTGTTTGCAGACTCATCATAGTGTGTGCATAATATGAATAAATGGACTAAAATAACTTTGTGTGTGTGTGTGTGTGTTGTGATAAAAGTCAACGGTTATGAACAATCTATTGGGATAATCGCATGTTTAACAATCCAAATTTTCCTATCATAAATATGTTGAAAAAACCTTTGCTCTCTTATTGAATAAAAATGATCATTCTATGTATTCATGATGGATCAAATTTGTGATCTTTTTATTAGTTTATAAATATTTATTAACTAAAAATTAAATTGGAACATCATTAATTATATGCACAAATGACCAACGTTGTTATTGCTACAAATGTCATTGTTTGATGATAAATCCTAATAAACTTACAACATATGAATTAGTGATTTCCTTTTATATGAATCTAAAATATCCTTGCAAACTTATGAAAACCCTTAAACTATTTATATTTTACTTGTCACCATTGTACCTTGGCACCTTCTGTCAAAACTAATTATATTATTTGTAGAAATGCTGTAGTTTTCCCAAATAGTTTTTCCTTAAAAAAATTTGTGAAGGAAAATTCATAGTCTTTTAAAATATTCAAGAATATTTCATTCTTGATATGAAATATTCATAATTAATTAATTATTCTAGAAACATGTGTTGAAGTTGCCCTTGTATTACAATAATCAAATGTTATTTAAACAATTTTGAAAATACTATGAATTTATTAAATCATTATGTTTTAACATCCCATAAATATGTTGTTAGGGTTGTGGCTTTCTTTCAGTGTGTGTTTTTAATTGAATTAAATGCATGGGAGGATGCATGATTTGTTATTGTACTCCAAGTTTTACCCCAAAAAAGGGAAGAAATATGAAAAAAGGAAGAAGAAAAAGAAGTGATCTAATTCATGGTCAATACACCAATCCTTGAAAATTAGTTGCAAATTTGAAATGGGCAAAAAAAATTTAACCATACAAGTTTATCACAATTTTTAAAATTTTGTAGTTAGAATTTTGTTTCATTTTTAATATAATTGAAACATGTACAATGTGTGGCTCTTGATTTCAAATCCTACAATTCTCAAAGATTTAACATTTGGTTAAATCAATTACATATTAACCATAAATTACATTTCTCTCAATCTACTATTACTTTGTATGATTGCTCCAAGGTCCTTAAAACCTTGGGATTCTTTTTTGCATGTTATTATTTTAAAATGTATGATTCACATTCAAATGCATTTGTCTTTCACCTTCTCTTCAACAACTTCACCTTTAGGCTTAAAGATGTGTAAATAATACATAGATAATATACATTTTTTGAAACATGAATCAACAATTATAATTGAAGATCTTGACCTACACATTGTGATTGCAAATTGTAAAAGTTATAAATTCAACATTTGGTTTCATACGAAAATATAACATGTCTTGGTATATTTTAATCCATTTAACCACACTTTGTATCCAATTATATATATATATCATCATTGTCATCATTCAACTTTGAAACATGTGTTTAACATCTCACACTTATGAAATCATAACCATTCCAACCCATTATGTTCAAATGTATTTATTGATTATGGCTAATGACTTGACGTGTAAATTAATAATATGTGTAAGCTCACACAAATTTGCCCAAATGATTTATAAAATTTCCTTTAAATTATGTCATTTACTAAGTTTCTTTTAAAACACAAAAAAACCCAAGTTCCAACAAATGTAAAGTTCAAGACTATCATGTTTATCCAAGGTTGCATTGTGCCTCCCAAATAAACCCAAATGAATCCAACAATGTATGTATAGTATGTATTAATGTTGGCCAATTCTACTTGCCAACGTCAATTATTAACATAAATAACTCCTTGGTTATCAAAAATTTGTATTTAGAATTTTTGTCATTTCCCATATTTAGAGATATAGGTAATCGACAAATGTAGGTTTAGATGATATCCTTATGTTTATACATATCTACACATTTATGTTTTTTCATTATGCATATATGTTAATACATTTTTTATGACATCCTAAATATGCATAACTATGTTATATGTATATTTTATATAGCTTATTTTAAAGGCCCGGATATGCACATGTATATGCATATCCTTGTGTAGGGTTTAAGGTTTCCAAGGTTTTTTGTTTCTTCAATTTCTCCTTTCTTGTTTTTCCTATGGTCTTTTTGTACATCAAAAAAGATTTCGGCACACTCACATCACAAACTTAGCATCTTATGACTTAATAATGAAAATCGTGCAAATTAGTTCATTCACAATTGTGTACGTTTCACACACTAATATCATGCATTGAAAACACATTCAACACACAAATTTATAGGAAGACGTGAAATTCAAATGACATTCGTTCATTGATAGGTTTGTACTTCATTTGTCAACACATCTATCTATGTGTCAAATGTGTTTTTAATGCATGATATTTTTATGTAAAATGTATGAACCTATGAATGAATGAGCTTTGCATGATTTTCATTTTTAATTCGTCACATATTTAATTTGTGATGCAAGCACCCAAGCGTCGAAACACTCAAATGCAAAAAAAATCTTTTGGATGAAATATGATTTTGTTTGTTGTAGGTCAGAGGTTAGAAACATTAAACATCTAAATGTTGGTTTGTTGATTGTTTAATGTTGTTTTATTGCAAGTTAGAATAAGTTATGTTATAACTTGTTGGAAGTCTATTATTGTTCATTAGAATGAGATTTTTTTTGACTCATCAAAGTTCATCAACTCATTGGGTTGAATGTAGGGTTGTATCTGGCTACTAATTGTTTAATTAATTAAAATGAATTTTTTTGCAATTCATCAAAGTTAGCTTTTATGTAATTCATTAATTTGTCACTTGTCAAAATGAACTTTTTACAACTTGTCAGAGCTCTGTTGTAATTCATTACACTACAACAAATCATGGTTTATTTGACTGGAAGATTAGACCAAAAACCAATCATTTCGACATTTGGTCAATTTGATCGTTTAATCATATTAAACAAGTTAATTTGAACATGTTTGACTTGACAAGTGGTTTTTTAACTAAACATAAGATGGTTTTTTAACTAGTCAAATTAGACAAAAAAAATTGGGCAACCAAAAAAAATTAATTAAAAAATAGTTCAATTTTAAAATATAAAAATGTAATAAATAAAAAATATTATAAATACTTACCCACCATGGCCTCTTACCTACCTATCCACAACCCACTTAAATATTGTACATTTACACATATGTACAAGGTACATATATATAAATATACATATTCCACACAATATATGTTAGTAAGGGGGATTGAACATTGGACTCTTTGGTTCCACACCAATGTCTTAGCCATCAAACCATCACACCATTTGTAAAACAATGTGATATTAAATGGATTTAACATGTTTCCTTGAACTTTAATGATTCTTTTGTCAACAAGTATATCAACATTTGAACTTCAATCTTTTTCATAAGTAGGTAAATAAGTATTTAACCTAGAAGATAAATAGGTACACATGCCTACCTACCTACCTGCTTATGTAAAATATAGGTAGGTATGTAGGTAAATAGTAGGTAGGTAGGTATATATAGGTATGTAACTAAATAAATAAATAAGTAGGTAGAGAATAGGTAGGTAGGTAGGTAGGTAGGTAGGTAGGTAGATAAATAGGTAACTTTGGTAGATAATAGGTAGGTAAATAGGTAGGTAGATAATAAATATGTAAAATTTAGGTAGGTATGACATATTTTGGTTAGTAGGTAGGAAGGATGTAAATAAACATATGCTAGGTAAATAGGTAAGTAAATAACTTAGTAAGCATAACAAGTAAACTAATTATTTAAATTAATATGGCCAATTTGATTAAACATGGCCATTTAATATGGCCGATTTGATTAAGCCATGGGCATCTTGATGTACCATTTTAAAAATTTGTCCTTCTTGATTAAATGTATGACTTAACATTTGGTCAAAATAGTCAAAAAAATCAACAAAAAAACCATGTGTTTTTCATGCCCCATGCCTTTAGTCAAAGCGGCCATCTTTTTGGTCAATGTGGACATTTTAATCAAGTTGAACCTTTTGAAAAGCCATGATTTATTATAGTGTTAAGACTATTATATTATTCATCAAAATTTTGTTGCAACTCATCAAAAGTTTTTTACAATTCATCAAAGCTTTGTTACAAGTTGTTTTGGAGCTCTTAACAACTTGTGACAAGTTCATGAAAGCTATGGTTTTGGGTTTGGGATTTTCAATGATTTTGTTACAAGAATTGGAATCTTGTTGTAGATTTGTCAAAAAAAATTTATGGTTCATCAAAGTTTTATCACAACTCGTCTCATTGAAATTTTGTTGTAACTTTTTGAAATTTTGTTATAATTTGGCAAAACTCATAACTTTGTTATAAGTCATAAAAATTTAAGTTAAAAGGTTTATGAGAGGTTTAGGTTTGATGAGCATGTTCGAAAGTAGTTTAAATTTTGAAATTTTTTGTTGTTATTTTGTTGTAGGTCAACGCATTGTTGGAGGTTATTGAAGCTCTATTGTAATTTATAGCTCATTGAACTTGTGTTTGCAATTTACAATTTTTTTTCTAGTAGGTCGAACATGTTCAAAGTTTAAGAACTCAACATTTTGCAATATGCGCTATGTATTGTGCACTTCATGTTAGTTGGAAAATGGAATGGTAGGGTAGACATATATCCAAAATACCTAATGGGTGAAGTCCTTCCCTATTTGGAGGCTCTTCATTCCACATGCAACTTCGTGTTTACATTTGTGTAGTGCAAACCTTTTGGTATGACACAAAAGATCATTAGGGCAAATACTAAGTTTCAACGACTTTTAGATTCTTGTGGCAAACACTATAACTCTTCTTCTTGTAATATGGTGTTAAATGACTATTTATGATTGAGTTGAAGTTAAATTTGATAATATGCTTCAAAATATTGAATTAATGATGTGTTGAAAATATTGTATGGAGGTTGTGTAATCCTATAATTCGTTACTTGGAATTGTTTTAAGTATTGAATTTTGCAATGTATTCAGGGGAGGGTCTCATATAAGATTAACTTTCTTGTTAGTCCTTTATTGACTGGCCAATGAGCTCAAAATCCTTTTTTGGTTTTGAATGAATGAATCTAATCATGTTGAATCTTGTTTTTTCCAATTGTGTTTTTTAAATCGTGGGATCGTTTGTTCTAAAATATGTTTGACTTTTTGAAATTATAGGCTATGGCTTTTGTACATGGGTCATAATGTGCTGAAAATCAAGTGCAATTAGCTGAAACTATTTGCACAATTACCTTGGATGACGTCAATTTGCTTCAAATTAATCCACCTATGAATTTTGTTTCGCAAAAGATTGCAACGACTTTTAGTGTTGGAAGTGACACGTACCAATAAATTGCAACAAATTTAGGTTTTGTAGAACCCAATGGACAAGAATTTACATCATCTTTTTGTTTTGTTGAAAATACTCAACGTGAACAAATTGGAATGAGTTTTGGTTCTTTTCAGCAAACTCAACCTACAATGGAAATGATTGACTACCATTTGATTTTCAACTTGAATGGTGTTCTTGTGGCGACTAATGAAAGTCAAATTAGATCTTGCCCTATTGTTTTGAAGCTTGGCTTGAAAGAGCTCTTTTCCACTTGTGTAAAAAAATTCACGATGTACATATGGTCATTGGCAATGAAAAGGAACTTTTCAAGGCACTTGGACATAATTGCTGAAAAAACAAAAATTCTCCTTCTGACTTCAAGAATACTAGACTAGATTCTCTACTTAAAAAATGATCACTTTTTGCTAGAGAAGCTTGACAAACCTATTTTACATAAAAACCTAAAGGATTTTTTTCATCTTTTTCTTAGTACAACTTTTGAGAATACTTTGTTAGTAGATGACATGCTTCACAAGAGTATGTTTAATCCTCCTTGTAGTGCCATTTTTTAAAAACTTTTTACAGGTCTCCCATTTATAGTAATTACTTGTTTGACATCGTTTTCCCATACTTGGAATCATTGCATTTGTTTGGAATGCAGGATTATAAATTTGTAGAATTGAATCCTTTCAGTAACATTATGGACATGCTTTTCGGTGACCTTCGATATGAAAAATTGGATGCTCGTTGTTTTGTGAAATGCGATGAATTTTTTTGTAACAAAGTTAAATCAAGATTTGTAAATAAAAATAAGTGAAACATTTATTGTTTTATTGCTAAATTATTATGCATGAATAGTTTATCTTGAATTAACATGGGTGCATGCTTTGTTTTCATTAATTTTTTTTTCAAGGCTAATTAGTTCCAATCCAATTTAATGTATTTGTCCATTCTTAAATGTGGATTGGACCTTCTCATTTGAAAATTGTTGATTTCTAAAACATGATTCTAGGTTGCCATATTCTGTTCCATGATTTTGTTTACATGTGGCCTACTGGCCACCATGCGCCTCATGCACATAGTTGAATATTTGCCTTATATTTTATTTTTCTAATATCGTTGTGTCACCTGGTGGCCACCAAGTGATTGCCTAGATACAATTATGTTTTTGGTATTTCATATGTAACCAAAAAAATAATTAATATTCAAGCACATGAATTGATTCTTTTAATTTGGATAACATATTATCATTTCGTGAATATGTATTTTTTTTTGTTGACAAATTTTGTTGTTATTTTAATTAAATGTGCTTTTGGGCCATGTAGTAATGATCAAAGGTAGTTCAACACGTTCATGTGTACGTTCATCACGTCTTGGACCAAAAAATTTGTTGATTCTCAATGTCAATGGTGTGTTGTGTTATTTCCCACCTTCAGCTGTTCTACAAGGGAATGCTAGAATGTTTGGAAGAAATGTTGACAAGGCCAAAGTGGAAGTTAGAGTTGGAATGGAAGATTTTCTTGTGAAGGCATTTGAAAAAAAATTCGTCACAATTTGATCTTGTATGAAACTTGAGGATGTGTTGAAGGTTCTTCCAATGCTCATGCCTAAAAATTTCATGGATTAATTCATTTTCATTTTAGGACGTGAACAATGCTCCAAGACGATTGGTGAAATTTCACCTAAGTCCCATTGTTATTTAAAGGATTTGAAAGACGTTTATTATGGTTGTCATGGATTGCTTTATGGGAAGGAAGATCAAACATTATTCATTAACGATGAACTTCACAAGACGTTATGAACTTCCAAATGGAATGGTCTTTTTCTTGAATTATTCAAGGGACAAATATTGTCGAAGAACAAGGTGCAATGGTTGGACCTTGCATCTCATTTGTGGCCACCCTTGGTTGGATTGATATTGGCCACAACAATTCAAGTTCATTATGATTTTATGGTCAAGTATTATAAGCCTCAATTAAGTTCATCCTCGAAGAATTATTATTGGTTCCTCAAGTATATGGGTAGTGATAATGGTGATGTTCGTTATGTCCTACCCATTTTAGGTATTAAGTATTTTGAATCATTTTATTTTATTATTTCATTTTATTCTCATTTTGTAAATCATTTTTTTTGGCATAACTTTTTACATGGTTATATCTTTTCATATGCCCTTGTTTTTTAGTATTAACTTTTGTTTGCAGTTGATTTGGATCGTTGTTTGTAGATTATGTGATGTCATTTGTAGATTTGAAGGAGATAAAAAGATGTTGACGAGTCAATTTTTTATTTCAAGATGATGCTAATGTTATTGCATATTTGAGCATGGACAATCACAAGATTAAGAGGATTTGACATTATCTTTCATACTTTATAGAAGCTCTCTTTTAAGGTTTTTTTTTAAAATGATATTTTAATAGTGGAGTTTTCATTCCATGATTTTCTTAAAGAAATTAGTTCAAGTGTTTTGACAACCTAGTGACCACTAGGATTGTCCTTTGCTGAGCCTTTTGCCTGCCTTGGTATTAT
>Ga0209611_10013724_pt1 | contig 11041 bp, 5 predicted proteins | sample S1TSphgellanicum_3_FD_187693 | JGI IMG/M metagenome (GOLD analysis project Ga0209611, IMG submission 187693) | Host-associated microbial communities from peat moss isolated from Minnesota, USA - S1T2_Fc - Sphagnum magellanicum MG (SPAdes) (version 2) | ecosystem: Host-associated > Plants > Peat...
TTCATTGTGGAGACTGCCAGGAACCTGAGTAATAACCACCCAGCATGGCTAACCTTACATCTCTTCAGCAATTGTAAGCTCTCACTAATACTGTCTGGATTTCATGAAGTCTTGCTTCACCCAAGTTCTACATTTATCTACACCTGCCTTTGGGAGTTGGTGAAGTCATTGGGTATTTATGGCAGCTTGTTGAGCTGCTATTTGTGATGAAGACGATGGTCTGACACTTTGTGAGCAACCCTCACAAGGTTATCGACTTATGATTGTACTCATGGTCATGTTACCTTCAAACTGTTGTTGAGCAAATTCTCTTCAATCTCATAGATATGACTTTAGTTTCTGATTAGATTCACATGTAAATGAATGTGGGTGAGTGAGTGAGTGAGTGATTGTGAACTCACCTTCTCATTTGAATGACTGAGTGACTATGAATGTAGGGTCGTTTAACACGAATTAGAAAGTTTAGAAAATTTGGGTGGACGCTTCTGTTAATAACAGCTGCACCTCGTGAAGGTAGCAGTCCTTGCAGCCATTTTAGCATTTGCAAGGGATTTCAACCTCGGAATTCATCACCGTAGATACCTTTACTCAGATCTTCCAAAACAATTTTATCTCAACAACTCGGTGTAAACAACATTGGTTGTGCTTTCCTCGTTCGGGCAATGCATGGAAACATTGTCAACACTGGTAGCTCGAGACAATGCCACGTACAGTTGTCCATGCGTAAATACAGGTTCTGGCAGATAAATGCCGACCATTCCCATGGTCTGGCCTTGAGCTTTATTGATCGTCATTGCAAAAGCAAGTTGCACAGGAAATTGTCGCCTCAAAAGGGTAAACGGCCAATGATTTCCTATGGACGATGTGGTAATTCGAGGGATGTTTAAAATAGTACCTGCGTGAAAACCACCAACGATCTCTACAACAATCAGACGATGCGCAAGTCGTCGAACGATGAGGCGGGTCCCGTTGCATAGGCCGGAGCTTGTGTCCAAGTTGCGCAAGAGAATCACAGGCACTCCAACTTTCAAAGCAAGCCAATGCGGTGGCATTCCGGGCAACGTAATTGTATTTAAAAACTCTGTGGCAATTCCGTATTCTCGATCGTCTCCCGCTTCGACTGTATCCGCTGAAAAGAATACATGCTCATCACCAGGCATACCACACACACCGATTCTTTTATATAGTTAGATTACACCAAGACTTTGAAAACTTGAGATTTTTTAAAAATAATTATTTAAGAATGCATTGTTCACGTTCAAATGCATTTATGTTTCATTTTTTCATTCGAAAATTATCATTTTAAGTTTAATGGCCTATTCAATAATACATTATTTATGTTTTCAAACATTACAATTGATATCCATAATTGCAAATTGTAAAAATTTTAATTAACTTGGTATGGGAAAAAAAAATTTGATGTATTTTAAACCATTAAATCACACATTATATCCATACATTCCTTAGAACAAACATGTCAATTATGAAATTGAATTGTTTCTATATTTTTAAAAAGTCATTTGGTGATTTTTGTCCTTTTTGAACATATGACCAATTATAATAAAATAACCAATCTTGCATCTTGGATATCATGTTTAAATTTTCATGTTATTTATTATCATATCATCACTTCACACTACCAACAACTATTATAATATAAAATAGTTTGAACCTTGTGCCTAATGCATAGGTGTGTGTGTATTTGACGGTACATATTACAAAATTACAATTACAAACTACATTTCCAAAACCTCTTTATATATGACATTTTGCATGTATCCATCGGGACCCTGGCCACTAAAAATCTTGATGTTTGCACTACTTGTGACCCATGAGATAACAACATACAACTGACGATGGGAATAGATCGAAGACAACAAATATACCCCAACGTTGTTCAATGTCTAACCTTGACTCTTATTGATTGTGATCGCAAATGCCACTCGAATAGCAAATTAACGACGACACAAAACAAATGGCCAATCAGTCTCGGAGGGGGACATGATGATGCGGGGTATGAACACACGTTTGTTAACATTATTCCATGTGATGATCTCTGCTTCAATGACACGCTGACCCAATCTCTTGACAATCAACCTCGTACCATTGCACAATCCTATTGATTGATTGAGATTGTGCAACAAAAGGATTGACATGCCCATTTTAAGTTCTAGCTATGATGCTGCCGAATTGCAAAGTGTTCAAAAATTCCACTAGATACAATGAATCCATTGAAACTCTTGCAGCAACACTTGCACTTTCTTTTGTCGGAATCAAAGAATTTGCGCTCAAGTATGTGTGCAATTCTTCAGATAGCGATTTTAGAATTGCATTGTTGACTTCATCAATGTCAGTATTTTTGGTCATCAACACCATTTCCATGAGGTGTGTGCTAGCGTGCATCTACAAACATAGACAAATTCTTTGAATGAAAAGTTTTGAGAGTTTGTTTCACTATAATAGCATTGTGAGGCAAATGCTCGAAATGGTGGGTGGAAAGTCATTCCCTTATCATCCTATGTGGTTCCAATGTTTTTTGTTTAGGTGATGCAAGTTTCCAGTGCATTTCTGTCCTTGAACATGCCTTACAGGTGAGTTGATTGCATTTCGTGGATGTAGGAAAGAAAAGAGGAATCAAAGAGATTGAAGCAATAGCGTTTAACAGAAGAAGATGAGGCCAAGAGGCTTGCAAATGAGTCAGCAAGGCGAGAGGAAGCAAGGATTTGAAACGAGATTGAAGAAAAGGAGCTTGAGGAAGCAAGAGCTTTCCTTGCAAAAGCTAAGAAGCGGAAAGGCAAAAAAGGCAAGAAGGCCACAAGAGATGGGGTGAGTTCCTTTTGTAGTTGGCTTAGTTTCTGATGGTTGCTTATGATTGTAGGGCTTTGGCATGTGTGCCATTTCTTCCTATTGTTTTCTCCCTTGTGCCGCGTTTGTATTCCATTCTTTCTCCACCCCATCGAAATAAATAGACCATGACAGGACGGATGGACAGATGGATGACGAAACATATGGATGAAATGATGTTTCATGACGTCCTTTATTATATGTAATTACTTGGGCTCTGCATTGTTATGCACTACCATTAACGATTTTCCTTCTTATTACATTCCCATATGATTATCGATAATTCATCATTATTTATGTCAATTTCAATTAATATAAATATCATGGACATGAAAAGGCACATGTTAATTTGCCTTTTCATATCCATGTTGACGAGTAAAGAAAGGGGTGAAATAGTTCTAATGATAAAAGATAATTATTAGGAAATGAGTGAAATAATTATAAGGATAAAAAATAGTTATTAAGAAGGAAGTGAGGTAGTTAAGCTTGGAGATGATGTAGTCATACTTGGAAATGTATTTGGAATTGTCCAAGGATGACCATACAAAGAATTATGCAAAATCAATAAGGAGCTTATGAAAGATTATATAAAAATCATAAATATATTAGTTTTTTGAAATTCTTCATTTTTGTCCGTCGTCCACACCATTCTCCTTTCATTGTTAACATTACTACCCTTCCAAAAAAAGATCATTGTCCTTAATGACAAAATCAGGGAAATTAGCTTTCAATTTTGTTTCATTCTCCCAAGTTGCTTCATCATGCATGCGTATGTATATTGTTCATATAATGAATCTCAAAATTGATATTTGAACTTTGAATTTTTTTATTCAAATCTAAAAAATTGATATTTCAATTACGAAAATTGTTATTTTAATCTTTTTAAAAATATATTAGAATTTGAAACTTGATATTAGAATTTGAAAATTGTTATTTCAATTGTTTAAAACATTATTTGAAATTGAAAATTTTGATTTGAATATGATATTTTCAAATTTCAATTCAAAAAGACTTATTTGATCTAAAAATTGATTTTGAATTCTAAATTAATATTTTCGAATCCAAAAATTAGTATTTCAATTCAGAAAATTATTAATTGATCATAAAATTGAACATTTTAATTTTGAATATTTTTATGTGAGCATGAAAATTTATATTTCAGCTTTGAACAATTTCATTTAAATTTTAAATAATCATTTGATTCGAACCTGAAATTTAAATTCCAAATTATTATTTTGGATTCTCAAAATTAATACTTCAAGTCTGAAAATTAGTAATTGAGTTGAAAAATGGACATTTCAATTTTGAATATTGTTATTTGAATATGAAAATTAACATTTCAATTCTGAATTTTTTTAAATTCAAATATTTGATCTAAAAACCGATATTTGAATTTTAATTTAAAAACCTTTGTTGAGTCTGAAAATCGGTAACTTGATTTTCAATATTTTTATTTGAACTTGAAATTTGATATTTGAATTCTGAAGTTTAAAATTTAATTTTAAGAAATTATTTGATTTGAAAGTTGAAATTTGAATTCCAAATTATTATTTTGGATTCTCAAAACTAATATTTCAATTCAGAAAATTATGTATTGAGTCCAAAAATGGAAATTTTAATTTTGAATATTTTAATTTGGATCTGAAAATTAACATTTCAATTCTGAAATTTGTTGTTTAACTTCAAAAAACTTATTTGATCTAAAAATTGATATTTGAATTCTGATTTACTATTTTGGAATCTTAAACTTATATTTTAATTCAAAAAATTATTGATTGAGTTTCAAGGGTTTTTTCTACTAGTGTTATCCGTAATAAATCACTTTTATAAATAATTATAAATGATTATGTTTATTAAATCTAAGTGACACTAAATAATTATTGTTACAACATAGATTTGTATATTATATAATTTACAATCTTATATTAGAAGAAATTAATTAATTAAATTAATGTGACATTACTTTAAAATCATTGTAATTACTTCAAATAAGAATTAATTAGTATGTGCATAATATTTTCTAATTGAACATAATTATTCACACTCTTTAATTTATAACTTCAAACCTGAATTAAAAATTTGGAAAAATTATAGTGTAGTTAAAATAATTATTTTACTGATTTTAATTTCACGAATTATTATACAATAACATTATCTTAAAAAAATTTGTGATTAATCATCTATGATAAATATTTTATAGTAATTTTAATTATGAAAATTAATGTTATGTTTAACAAATTATTGTATTAATATTTAATAATTACCAAGAGAAAAGAATTATTTGACTTATAATAATTTTTACAAAAATAAATTTTATTATACAATAAATAATGTAATTAGTTGAATAATAATTCTTCAAAATTTTGTGTAAGAATTTACTTTCTAATATCAATTGTTAATTCATGATATTTAATTTTAAATTATAGTCATTAAATTAATTTCATATTAATTATATTATATATAGCTCGATCATATTCTGAAAAATAATTAAATATTTTTAAATATTTTATTATTTATGAGTTATGTATTAATAACTTATGAGTATTAGATAGCTAGTTTGTCAAATATGAAGAAGGTATTACTTATTTCAATAATTGATAATGAATATTAAATATTTGTAGTGTATAGTTTATAATTTAAATATATGTAAATTTCATCATTATGAATTAAATGATTATTTAATTATCTAGTACTTGAATTGTTTAAAAATCTAAAAACCCTAAAAGTAAGGGATGAAAAAAGTTTTGGATTTATAACTTAGTTTGTAAGGAAGTTGTAACTTCAAAACTTATACCATATTGTTTGTTCTCCATTCGTATTTTGAACACTATATAAACAAAAGGGTGTGCCTATGTAATTTCACATTAAGAAGTTTGTGCACATGGGATGAATTAATCAAAAGGCTTAACCCAAAACAAATAATGCACAATTCTAAAGTACATACCTCCCCAACCTACTTATCTATTTAGTTAGGTAAGTACCTAGTTTGACCTACCCATCTAGGTCAGCCTATGTACCTACCTACTTAAGTACCTACCTATATGAGTAGGTATTTAGCTTAGGAAGGTAAAACCTACCTATTTATTTTTTTACCTAAGTAGGTAGGTAGGTAGGTAGGTAGGTAAGGATTGTAGGCACCTATTTATGTACTTACCAACCCAATATTAATATTTTTATTAATTTTTAAAAAATGCCACGTGGCATATTTACGTTGCGCCACGTGTTATAATATAAGATCATCCAAGTCTTTGAATTGAACGTCTTAGATTATTTCAAAATAATAATAATAATAATAATCATCATATATTAAGACACGTGGCAGCAAATGATTTGCTTTCAATTGTGACCAAAATAGTTGCATATTAGTTGCATGTGACAATACATATGCAATGGAGTCAAAGGATGAAATGTATTTGTTGATTTTTTCTTTCATACAATACTCTTTGTCATTTGCGATTAGTTTATCACATGTGACTTATCTTAGGCGACTAAAAGGATTTTAATTGCAAAATGTCTTTTGCGACTAAAATTTAATCGCAAATAGCAGACGAAAATACACGTTTTTCTTCTAGTGTGTAGCAAAATAGAAGGACAACAAGTAAAAGGACTTTAGTTTGGGGAAAATGTGAATTTGGTGGAGGTGATTTATGCCATCAATGAAATTCCCATCAATCCACTAGCCATTGCATCAATACTCAGTCGAACTTGTAATCTATAATTTATGCAAGCACTTATCCATATTCGGATCCATACAAAGTATTAGACAACCAGGTTAGTCACTTAAGATGTGAGCCAAACAAAATGTGTCTTTGGCCTTTGAAGTTATGCCAACTTGGCCAATTGAGTATATTATGTAGAGATTCTTAACATGTAGTTGAACTTTCCTAAAATAAACTTAGGCCATACTAGATTCTTTGTGTAATTTAGCAACTTGGAAATGATTAAATTGGGTTGACTTATTGTACTTTATTTTAGATGACACAAGGGTTCACTACAACATTAATTAAAAATCCTTTGTACACAAATGGATGTCCAATGGTTAAAGCCATTGCTATAGGAACCATTAGTGTCGCAACCTTAGCCTTAGGCTTATGACTAAGGTAAGGGTTTGCAAAGGTTTAGGCCAAGACTAAGCTTGGGAATCACATTTCATGCTCTCGGGAGTGCAAAAGAGTGTGAGGGAATGAACCCTCACACTCGATTTTGGGAGTTGGAGTCCCATTGGACTTTCAAATATTTAGAGGGAAATTGCAGGGGTCAAAACTCATTGGATTGAGACATTCCTTATATCATTATAAAACTCTTAGAACATAGATGTCTGAAATGGGTTCATATGACCCATTTGAACACCTAAAACATAAGTTATGGCCAAAAGAAAGGCAGGGAGTCAAATTGGCAATTTGACTCCTAACCACTAAAAGTCGGGAATCACCTGGATTTCCTTGCATGCACGTGACATGCCACATACCATTGAAAATCTCTCAATGAGGGCTATAACTTTGCTTTAAACCTCATTTCAATTAGAGGTCTGCAGACAAAGTTAAGGGACCCCAAAGTCGCGGGAATCCCACTTGGGAGTCCCGAGACAAAATGCCATTTGGATGTTGGTCCCATGGCCAGCCATAGAGTATACTATAAGGGGGAAGGTGGTGGCTTCCCCCAAGTCCGGGTTGTGGTGAGTCTTATGAGTCCGAGTTTGCCTGTGGCTCGTCCTAGCATAAAAAATGTTCCAACTATGCACTACTTGACGTGCTCCCAAGTCACGGGGTGAAACCCACTTGAGGGTTTCACAAAGTCAAGTTGCGGAGAAAGTGACTTAGTAGCACGCTCCCGGCTTCCAACTCTAAAAAGGGGTAGAGGGTTGAGTTGGGAGCCCAGGGATTAGACTAGGAAGAGGGACTAGTTTAGTTCGTGTGAATCTGCATCCAAAAACTAACCAAAAAGGGTTAGTTTAGCATTCGGGACACCCTTGGGTGTTGGGACTTGCCACAAGCACTTGGACACACAAGACTCACCACAGCCCAGACTCAGGAGTAAGCCACCACCTTACTCCCTATAGTATTCTCTGTGGCTGGTCGCCGAGGCTACATCCAAATGGCACATTTTGTTGGGACTCCCAAAATGGAGTCTTGAAACTGTCTCGGCTCAACTCCCGGAACTTTGAACGGCCATAACTCCTCGCCCCGAGCTTGGATCAGGACGAGTTCTAAATCAAAGTTATAGTTCTCGTCGAGAGCTTTCCAACGCCGTGTCGCACTCTTCAAGGCGACGTCGGAAAGAGGTCGATTCCCGACTTTTAGTGGTCGGGAGTCAAACTGCCAGTTTGACTCCCGGCCCTTCTTTTGCCCATAACTTGGGCTGCAGATGTCCGAATGGTCAATGCGAGGCCATTTTCGATATCTACGTTTCAAGACCTTTCCAATGACACCAAGAATGCTTCAATGCGAGGTGTTTTGGGCCTTGTTATCGAGCTCTGAAAATTCGGGAGTCCCAGCGGACTCCAAACCTCCAACTTTTCCAAGTATTGGGCTTCACCCCACACTTGGCCAAAGTGGGGTTGCAACACTAATCAACTTATTGTTTGGTTTGTGCAAGTCCGTGTGAGTGATTGATCGCTTGTCATTCTTCCTAGTCCCATCCCAGAGCTCATGCACGCCCTTCTACCCCCAAAGTATTGCGAGCAAGGGAGCGTGCCCCAACTCCTTACTTGACGCATTCCCAAGTTCCTAGTTAGATCCAAGATGGGTTTATGTTACTCAAACAACGGAATTGTGAGGAATTCGGGGCACATTCCTAGCTCTCAGCATTAGAAGGGGTAGAGGGGCATGTTGAAGTTCTAGGATGAGATTAGGAAGAGTGACAAGCTTTAGTTACTTACTTGAACCTACATCAAACTAACCAACAAGTTGGTTAATTCACTTTCTGGAGCACCTTTAGTGATGGAACAGGCCACGGGCAACTCTGGACTCACATGGTTCACCACGGCCCAAACTTGGGGGAAGCCACCACCTTCCCTCATATAGTATTCTTCGTGCCTCTCTGTAGCACCCACATCCAAATGGCTTTTTGTCTCAGGACTCCCAAGGAGGAGTCCCGAAACTATCTCGGTTTAAACTCCTGAGACTTTGCGAGGTCACAACTCTTTGTTCAGACCTTCGATTGGGATGAGGTCTAAAGAAAACTTGTAGTTCTCCTTGAGAGTTTTCCAATGGTGTGTCGCACTCCACCTGCACATACTAGGGTCGGGTTGATTCCCGACTTTTAGTGGTCGAGAATCAAACTATCAATTTGACTTTCGGCTATTCTTTTTGCCATAACATGTGCTACAGATGTCCAAATGACCCGTGCAAGCCCATTTTCGACATCTACATTTTGATAGATTTCCAATGATATAAAGAACACCCCAATGCAAGGTGTTTTGACCCCTGCAATCGAACTCTGAAGTTTTGGGAGTCCCGGAGGACTCGCAAGTCCCCATTTCGGGAGTATGAATTTAATTTTCACATTTTCTCAAAGTAGGGTTGCGACATTACTCTTCCGCTATTTTCACTTCAAACTCACATTTGAGTCTATTAAGGAGTTTAGGAGCGTATTAATTAAAATAAAATGTTTAGATTAAATTAACAAAAAAATAATGGACAAATATGAAGTAAGAAATAAAGTACCCAATGAAGGAACATCATAATTTCAAATAGAAGTTTAGTCATGTGGGTGCGATAGAATATGACGCACCCCAAGCTCTTTAATGGACTCAAATGTGAGTCCAAACTAAAGACTACGGAAAAGCAAGGAGTTAGGGCACGCTCCCTGGCTCACAACACTTTGAGGGGGTAGAGGGCGTGATGGAGCTCCGGGGTGGGACTAGGAAGAGTGACAAGCATCAACTACTCACACGAACCAGCACAAAACCAACACAAGATGGTTAGTGCATAATTTGAGCACTTTTGGTGCTAGGACAAGCCATGGGCAACTCGAACTCACAAGATTCACCATGGCTCGGACTTGGGGGAAGCCACCACCTTCCCCTTTATAGTATATTATGTGCTTCTCCACGAGGCCCACATCCAAATGGCTTTTTGTCACTCCCAAGTGGGAGTCCCGAAATTGCCAAAGTTGGGACTCTCATGACTTTGGGGCCCCATAACTTTGTGTGCAGACCTTTGATTGAGATGAAGTCTGAAACAAAGTTGTAGCCCTTGTCGAGAGCTTTTCAACGGTATGTCGCACGCCACTTGCACACAAGGAAATCGGGCCGATTTTTGACTTTTAGTGGTCGAGAGTCAAATTGTCAATTTGACTCCTAGCCTTTCTTTTGGTCATAACTAGTGTTTTAGATGTCTAAATGGATGATGCAAGCCCATTTTAGACATCTATGATTCAACAGCTTTCCAATGGTATAAAGAACTCTTTGAGCCATTGGGTTTTGACCTTTGCAATCGCTCTTTGAACATTCAGGAGTCTACTGGGACTCCAACTCTCAACATGGGAGTTCACTTGGGAGTGTGAGGGTTCTTTCTCTCACACTCTTTTGCATTCCCAAGGGCATGAGAATGCGACTCTGGGCTTAGTCTTGACCCGCACCCTTGCAAGCCCTTTGCCTTGGTCGCGAGCCCAAGGCTAGGGTTACGACAAAATAGTGGGTTAGAAGAGGCTTCTATTAAAAGTAGTGTTGGATTATCCATTTGCCCTATCAACACACAATCATTCCTTAGGCACACATCCTTTTGCATTCATATTTCCACTGTTTAATTCACATGTGAACATTACTCTCAAGTTGTAAGCTTAAAAATCCTTCCTTAATGCATATTGAAAAAAATTGAACATGGGAATTCCTTTTGCTTGTGGTACACATGATAAACACATAAAAAGTCTAAACCTAGAAAGCTCCAAAACTTACCATAGCCCCATCAACCCCTACCCTGTCAAAGTATAGTCCATGATTTGCATAAAGCAAACCACAACATTGTGACGCACTCCCAACTCCTCAAAGGGCTCAAATGCGAGCCCAAATAGAAAGCAGCGGAAAAGGAGGAGTCGGAGCACGCTCCTTAGCTCACAACCCTTTGAGGGGTAAAGGGGCGGTTGGAGCTCCGGGATGGGACTAGGAAGAGTTGACAAGCTTTAGTCACTCACATGGGCCTGCACACAACCCACACAAAGTGGTTAGTGCAAAGTTGGAGCACCCTTGGTGCTAGGA
>Ga0209611_10013725_pt1 | contig 11039 bp, 23 predicted proteins | sample S1TSphgellanicum_3_FD_187693 | JGI IMG/M metagenome (GOLD analysis project Ga0209611, IMG submission 187693) | Host-associated microbial communities from peat moss isolated from Minnesota, USA - S1T2_Fc - Sphagnum magellanicum MG (SPAdes) (version 2) | ecosystem: Host-associated > Plants > Peat...
ATCTCCTGTTCAATTTTGCGCTCGGTCGGAATGAGAGTCTTGTCCGATTCCAGGCGCGCGTTATAGATCGCCAGCTTGATCGCTAGCCGTTCTTCGAAAGCGGTTGTTGCAGCAACAATGGCTTTTTGTACGTCCGGGTCTGAATAGACGCGGACCCTAACCATCGGCAGACCGCCGGAATACGAAACAAAATCCAGCCATTTGCGTTGAGTCACCAGCAATCCGGTCTGGCATTGGAGCATGTACTCGTCGGGCATTTCGCCGGATACTATGGTCTCAATCTGATACTTCGCCCGTCGGTATTTGCATTCAATCAATCCGTCATCGCCTACTAGTCCATCGGGAGAATATCCAATGGCAAATCCCCATTGATCGTTCGTGATAAATCCGCATTCCGTTACGGGTACGAAATGCTTGGCATATAAAGCTCGGCACTCTATCTCGTCGCTCATTCCACGCAGCATGTCATCTGACACGTAAGATGGTTCAACGTATTTAGTGATCCGCTGGGCCAGCAATTCGTGCAGGTGAGCTCGCTCTTTGTCGTTGCTGGCGGTTTTAAGAGTGGGCGTCAAAATCAGCTTCATTTCGGACGCAGTAAGCTTGCCGCACCTTAGCGCGTGCCATTCTTCGGAACCTTGAATTACTTCGTTGTGGTAGATGATGGTCATGTCTATTTCCAGTTTGCTTCCCAACTGCCGCACCAGTCGCTAGGCTGCATCTCGGGGAAAACGGCTTTCCCATTAGTCAGAGGTCGCGGGGGCAATGCGCGGCATTGGGTGTGCTTGGCCTCATAAAACGCGCAGGATTGGCATTCCGCGGCGTTGAAAATTGCTTCGGCGTCGGGGTCACTGAGCGCGACACGTCTAAAATTGGCGGCGCGGGCGTTCGGTGTAGGTGTCACTGGCCGTCTCCCACAATCTTTTGCCTCACCGCCAAGATCGCCGACTCCCACAACGGCGGACGCTGCTCCCAGACGTCGATCTGACGCTGGAGCATGTCGATCTGCTGCGCTTGCGCTTTGATAATCGCCGCCTGACGGTGGCACATCACGAGGGCTTCGAGGTAGTCACGGACTAAGGGTAGGCGGATGGGGCGACGGAACCAAGTCATGGCGTGTTAGCCAGTTCGAGCAGAACGTCTGCGTGACATGGCTGATCTAACGGGCAGTAACAAGCTAAGTTCTTTCCCGCAAGCGTTAATCGCGCCCAAGAATCATCACAGAAATACATTGCTTTAATCCTATGTTTATTTGAAATCGGCCACGTATCCACCGGCTTTCCCGTCAACAAATTTCTATATTGCGAAACGCAGTAAATAGCATCGCCGTCTCTTCCAACACGCCACGGATTTCCCCAATAGCTTGGGCGTGCCACCGATACGGTGTTCTCCGGCATCTTCCAGCCGCGAGTACGCTTGAGTTGGATTCGAACTGGCATCACTTCGTCTCAGCAACAGTTGGCAGTGGAGATGGCTTCAAATCCTCACAGTCAAATGCTGCAAACATTCCAATTTCGTGGGCAAGTAGCAGTACGCCCAAATCGCTGTCTTTCGCCATTAGCAGCTTGGCTCTTTCCCGGATGAAATTTGCTCGCTGTTCCTCGGTGATTCGCAGGAAAGGCCCTAGTTGGCACGCTGAGGATGGGTATGCCTGTGCGTATTCCCACATTGCCGCCGACCAAGATTCCGGGATCGTCTGCATCCCACCGGGTTCGACCACCTCAAGCCTGCGCGTATCGACGTTGAAGTTCTCCGCGTCGCAACGCGTCAGGCAAGTGATTGTCTTGTCTTTCTCGCTACGCCAGATCTTTCCAGGCATGACGAGTTTCGGCCATCCCCATTCGCGGACGTTGATGCGGTGCAGAAACCGCTCGTCAATTCGGACCTGCGCCATATTGAGTTCAGTCATCCATTCGTCTCCGCAATGTTTCGGGCCGGAATGTAATTAGGCATCTCCGTGAGCACCTTCCGGATCGCTGCAACACTCGGTTTTTGGTAATCGAAATTGAGCGTGTAATACGCGACGACATTCCTTTGATGTAAGTAGCCGTCGCCACTGCTATCCTCCACGCTTTCTGACCATCCGTACCCGCGTACAGTGCCTTCATCATCGGCGTCCGGATCCTCGCCGTCGGCATCGAAGTACTCCCAATTTCCATAAGAGCACAGACAGACCACGAAATGCGATCTATCTTTGTAGAGTGCGACGTACAAGCCATCTGGGGGATGCCCGTCAATGGAAACTATTTTCCACGAATGCGGGGCGACCAACGATTCGCTCTCGTCGTTTACCTGGTCCGCCTCGCTGGCGGGCGGATTGGGATAGCCCAAAACCTTGATGGCAGCTTTCATGCGCTCGCGCCATTCGGCGAAACCTCTCTGTGAGTTTGGAACGGCATTGTCAAATGCGGTCTGGGCTGACAGCCAGAGATCGTCGTCATCTGCTTCCATAACTCCGTTTCCCGCTTGCTCCGCGCTCTCAATCTTGGCAAGAAGACTCTCAATCTCATCAAGGGCCTCAAGACTTTCTCCTTGGTCGAAAACATAATCTTCTAAAGCTTGTCGGATCACTTCCAACGGCGGCCGGCTGTCGTTCATGGATTTTTACCAAGTATTGCGCGCCGTACAGCACTCCAGATCCGCGGAGCATGCCAACTGGGGTCGCTAATCACCGTAGCAGGAGGGTAGTTGTTGAGGATGTAGTCCAAGAATTCCAGAGGCATTTCTTCCGGCGCATAGCTAACCGGCTTCGCGCTCTCAACCTTGGCAAGGGCGGCAAGGGCTTTGTCAGCTATTTTGCAAAAATATCCGTGTTCTGAATCTCGTGCGTGGCCTTGAAATTCTAATAACGCATCTCGTATCACTTCCAGCGGTGGGCGGCTGTCGTTCATTGATCATCCTCCGGCGGCAAAGGTTCGAACCACATTGACTCGCAGTCGCAGCACGAAACTGCTTGGCATCCGTCTGGCGGGATCTCGTCGGCTTGCGCCGTGTGAAGATCATCCGACTGGCATTCTGGACATCGCCCGACGGAAGTCGGATAAAGTTTGTATCTAGTCATTTCTTACTCTCCATAAAATCGGCCACGCGGCCAGCAAACGCACGGCGCTCGACGCCGCGGGGGCCGGACCATTCGGCGTAGTAATAACGGCCAATAGGCCACGATTTGTCTAGCCCCATAGCGGAAAATGTATTCTTCAAAATACTTCGTGCGTATGAACTAAGATGTTGCTCTATATCTCTGCAAATTCCGTAGTCGTACGTATGCGGCTTCGCCCCATTCTGCAACTCCCGCAACCGGGCAATAATTTTAAGTTCGAGGTCGGTCATGGTTTGTCCCGTGCTGCGTCGATCTCCGCCTCAGCCGCTTGCAGCGCTTCCCAAAGCTCGGTGATGAGCGCGACGTAGGCATGAAACTCCTCGTATCCTACGAATTGCAGGAAATTCAAATAACCAGGCTTTGCCCGCCCAGCCAATGTCTGAGCAGCGTTAACGCGCTCTTTGAGGGTAGGGATCATGGTTTTTCTCTCCTTGCAATCGGCATAATCCGACGTTATTCGCCAAGGCCAGCCGCTTGCAGCATTTCAGCGTGTTCTTCCACAGCTTTGGCCGCTGCAACCTTGAGCGCTACCGCTTGCCTTCTCAAGGCATCGGACAACAGCTCCCCAAACCGCGCTTTGATCGCGGCTTCCAAGTGCGGTGCCAGTGATGCAGGCATTTGGTGATAATTCTTTGCGCCGTCGTTGTACTGGTAGTACACCGTCGGGGAGGCTTCGCCCTTCATCAGTTGCAGAGACCTCAGTTCGCCAACGCCACCGCCACCGCCACGGTATGCAGTCCCAATCATCGCGGCCCACGCGGAGCAATCTGCGTGCTCATGCTTGTCATCTTGATACTTTTGAATCATCGTTTTCATGCTGTTTTCCTCAAATTGCCCCAGTTGATCTCTTGCGGTCTAAATTAAAAACGGACGCCACGGCGCGCTCGACCCGCTCTTTGAGGGTGGGGGCGGTCATGGGGCGCACTCCTCTGGCGACATGGTGCGAACCGCCCGGACGTAAGCCATGCTGCGGTGGAAGCTGGCGTGCAGGACCCCGTAGTCGAAATCCACGTACCAGGCGTAATCGCCGGGGGTCGGTGCATAAGCCGTAGCGGTCCAATAAGACGCAGACTTACAGCCGGGGAAGTGGTCGGTATCAATCGCGGGATTGTGTCGGGTGTAGTCGACCAGGCCGTGCAACTCGCGTAGCTCTGGCAAACGCCAGTCGTCGAAACCCAAATGCTTTTCCTCGTTCAGCTTGGCGACGTAGGCATATGCCTCGTTGTAGTCGAGGCGGTCCGGGCTGCCGGCAACCTCCCACATCAGGTGCGCGTCATCGTCGATGACGGCGAGATGGATCGGCGGAGACGGCGGTAGGTATTTGCGGAGGGTCATTTCAGTTCCTCGATGAGCGCTTCGGCGGTGGCAATCGCGTTGCATACCTCTTTCGTAGCCAAGCGCTTGCTCCTCATGTAATCGGCAGCAATCTTCATTAACTGCGTCAGTTCCGCATGGCTCTCCCGCTGCCGCTGATACTGGGCAGCGTCAACGCAGATAGTGTGGCCACGCTGAAGAGCAGCAAGTGCCTCATACTCTTCCGGTAAAAACGAGCGATCTAGGCAGCAAATGCCCAGCACCATCTCAGCAGTCAGGATCGGTGGCTTGCTCATCTCAAGCCCACCCACATCGGCCCAATCGCAAACCATCCAACGATGGCTGAGATTGCTGCCCAGATGACGAAAATGAGATAGATCCGGCCGATGTCGGCGAGGCGCGTGCGGTGCGTACGGAAAAATGTGCGCACAACGCCTAGCGGGACGACAATCACGCCGGTTGGTGTGCGGAGGACGCGGTAGTGAGTCATTACTTGGCCTCGTCGGTAGTGGCGTGAAAACCTACCGTATGGTCAAGATCATGGACATGCATGCGACCTACTGCGTACTTGCGGTTCAACCGCTCATGCTCCGCGTCCTCGGCCGCCTCGGCCGCGCGGCGCTCGACTTCTTCATTGCGGATGCCTTCCAGTACAGGCTGAAACGCTCTCCAAATAGCCGCCTCGGCCAATGTCAGGCCAGACCAACTTGGAGCCAGCACGATGGACTGAACGGCCCTTAAAGCGAGTTCTGCTGCCTCGTGCTTGAGCTGCTTTTCCTCGGTCCAGTCCATGCGCGCAAATGTGCGCTGGTCCATAGGCCAGTAATTTTGCACCAACACTTCTTCGCAAAGTTCGGAGAAATCTCTCAGGCTGATAGCGTCGGTGTTCATCTGTCATGCTCCATGTGTGTGTTATGGTCCAGACACCATAATCCCAATCTCGGGACGCCGCAACCCATATTCGGGACTCAGCCGACGAACGGCGCGCGAGTCCCGTTGCATCCGTCCCATTGTTGGGATAGTGTGTCGCCATGAATACATTTCTTACTTACGTGCGGCAACAACTATCGAAGCTACAGCCGATTGATTTTCAGACCGTAGCAGACGCCACCGGCGTGTCGCTGGGGACCATTCGCAAGATTCATTACGGCGAGGTCACGGACCCGCGGGTGAGTTCGGTTCAAGCGCTTTACGACTATTTTAAGTCGCGAAAAAAACAGGCAGCTTAACCATGGACGCCATTATTGCTGCGCTGGCTTTGCTGTCTTTGTCGTTGGTGATTTTTGTTGTGGTGGGGCGGAGGTTGGGGGATGAAGGGGCATGAACTACCCTCAGCAAATACGACTACTTCGCGAACGCATCGAAGCCCTGCGCGACATCATTCGCGCCAAGGACGAAGCCATCGACAACGCGCATAGAGCTTTCAATGCGGCGGCCAGAGCCCTTGCCGAGGCGCACCGCACTATCGAAGCCATGAGAGCCAAGAATTATGCCTATAACACTCCGCCCTCGCCAGCTACAGGCGATTGAGGACACGCGCAGAAGCATTGCCACAGGTCACCGCGCGCCGTGCTTGGTCGCCCCTACAGGCGCGGGCAAAACCGTTATCGCGTCAGCCATCATTCAGTCCGCCGCGGCTAAGGGGCGAAAGACCCTGTTCCTTGCCCATCGCCAAGAGCTGATCGCGCAGTGCCACGACAAGCTGCGCGAGTTTGGCGTCGAGTCGGGCGTCATCCAAGCCGGCGCTGAGCGGCAACTGCGCCACCTGACGCAGGTTGCGTCCGTCCAGACATTGGTGCGCCGCCTTGGCAAGGACGACTGGCAACCCGACCTCATCATCATCGACGAGGCCCATCTCGCGACGGCGGCGACGTACCTCAAGATCATTTCCCACTACAACAACGGCCGCCCGTCGCGCGTGCCCCTGCTGGGCCTCACCGCCACGCCGCAGCGCCTCGACGGGCGCGGCCTGGACGAGTTGTTTGACGATCTCGTAATCGCCGGCACGACGCGCGAGTTGATTGCTGACGGCTCCCTGTGCCCCTACAAATACTTTGCGCCGCCCGGCGTGGTGTTGGAGGATGTGCGGACTACGGCCGGCGATTACGACGCCGCAGCCGCCGCCGCAGCGACGGACACGGCCATCATCACGGGGGACTGCATCAAGCACTGGCTGGCGATGGCCGCCGGCGCACCAACGATGGCATTTTGTTCGACCAATGCCCATGCCGATCACGTGGCGTCCCAGATGCGCCGGGCCGGCATTCGCGCGCTGGCGGTGTCGGGCGAGACCGGGCCGGCCGAACGACGCGACGCGCTCAGAGACATTGCCAGCGGCGCGCTCCAGGTGCTGGTCAACTGCGGGTTGTTTATCGAGGGGCTGGACTGCCCGGCGCTGGCATGCCTGATCGACCTGGCGATGACGCAGAGCATCACGCGGTATCGCCAAAAGATAGGCCGCGTTCTGCGCACGCACGCGGGCAAGTCGCATGCCCTGATCCTGGACCACGTGGGCAATGTCAAGCGCCACGGGCTGCCGGATTGTGAGATTGAGTGGTCGCTTCAGGGCCGCAAGAAAACACCTAAACCACCCTCTGTCCGACAGTGCCCATCTTGCTACTGGACGGGCGAGGGTCTGACTCGGCAATGCCCCGAGTGCGGCCACGTGTTTGTCATCGGAGGGCATCGTAAGCCGGCAGCCACGGTTGAGGGAGATCTGGTGGAGGTTACGGAGTTCGAGCTTGCCCAACGTCGCGCGATCAGCCGCCGTGAGGAGGCACGAATGCAAACGCTGGCCGATTGGGAGGCGCTGGCCCGTCAGCGTGGCTACAAGCTCGGGTGGGCCCGGCATCGGTTTGAGGCGCGGCAGGCCAGGCAACGGAAATGAGCGAGGCCGAGATCCTCGCGCAGATCCGTCTCGCCGTCGGCGCGCTGCCCTTGGTGCGCATTTGGCGCAACAACGTAGGCAAGCTGCGTGACCGCCACGGCCGTATGATCGAGTTTGGCCTGTGCCCAGGTTCGAGCGACCTGATCGGGGCTACCACAATCACTATCACGCCGAATATGGTCGGGCGCAAGATAGCCATTTTTACCGCGATTGAGGTCAAGTCCGATACAGGTAAGACCAGCCGTGAGCAGCAGACTTTTGTCGACGTTTTAAGGGACCGTGGCGCGCTGGCAGGCATCGCGCGCAGCGTGGATGACGCAATGGGGATTATCCGTGGACAATGATTCTTCAGTAGTGCCCTTCCGGTGGCGCGAACGCCTGGATTGCACAGCCGACGACAAAATAAAAAAAACCCTCGGCAATCTGCTCAGATGCCTGCGAATGATGCCTCAGTTCGGGAAGAAACTCCGCTACAACGAGCTTTCCGGCAACGTCGAGTGGAATGGCAAACCCGTATCTGACGTGACTTACGGCCAGATCCGCGTTTTGATCGAGGACGAAAACATACCTTTCAAAGAGCATGACGTCCCGATTGCCACGCGCCTGATCGCCGAGGAGTCGAAATACCATCCTATCAAGGACTACCTTGACGGCCTCGAATGGGACCAGTTTCCTCGCTTACACATCTGGACCAGCATTCTTCTCGGCACGCCTAACACGGATTATGAAAAAGCTATCGGCACGAAGTTTTTAATCGCTGCCGTGGCTCGCGTCTACGAGCCTGGCTGCAAGATGGACAATATGCTGGTGCTTGAGGGGCCGCAGAACATCGGCAAGTCTAGCGGCCTCTCAGCACTGTTTGGTAAAGAGTATTTTACCGAGTTTGCCGGAGATCTCCGCGACAATCCACGTTTCGTGGCCCAGATGCAGGGAAAATGGGTGCTTGAGTTCGCCGAACTTGCAGCCATCCGCCGCTCGGAAGTCGAGCTCGTCAAAGCCGCGATCACCACCTCCGTCGATAAAGTCCGTCTCCCCTACGGACGGGTCGCCGAAGAATACCCCCGTAGGAGCGTTCTGGCGGCCACTGTGAACCCCGCGCAGGAGTCGGGATACCTGACTGACCCCACAGGCAATCGGCGCTTCTGGCCGCTCTCCTGTAGCCGCATAGATGTACCCCTTATCAAGGACAAGCGTGACCAGCTTTTTGCCGAGGCCGTATACCGCTATCGACTGGGGGAAAAATGGTGGCTCGAGGAAGACGAATATGTCACCGCTTCCGCTGAGCAAGAGCAGAGGGTGTCGGTTCATCCTTGGCAGGAGCATCTCCAAAAGGCCATTAGCCCGGAGTGCCGCTACACGACGGTGGAGCTCCTCGACATGCTGAACATCCCCGTCGAGCGTCAGACTCATTCAAGCAAGATAATCGTTGCTAAGTGCATGATTAATTTGGGTTGGGTGCAGCGCAGAGGTTCGGAAAGATACTGGCAGATTCCGGTATAGACGGTATAGACTGTACAAAAAATGAGCAAAACAGACGACTGTCGTACCATTTTCTCTTTATTATTATATACTTTAGACAGTCTAGACAGTATAGACAATAAAGGTAGTAAGAAGAAAAATGGAAAAAAACTATCTATAGAAAGTTGGCGTCGTAGACTGTCATTACCGTCTCCGACCGTCTAATTTCGCAACTTTCGGATGTTATTTATCCACATTTTATCCACAGGTCGGAAAAATGTGCACCATTACAGTGCAATCACTTTCTATTTTTTTCTAGCAAATAAACGGGCAAACTGATGGCCGCACAAACCGCCTTTTGACGTCCTGAGCGCCTCGGTATTGCCTCGTGTCTCGGATTTGCGCTACAGTCCCCCCACCATAGGGGATCGCGATGCTCTATCTGCTCGTCGGACTGGCTGGAATTGGACTCGGAGTCCTGGCCGGCGTCATGTTCGATCCGCGCATCAGGACCGAGCTCGCAAAGCTGCGTTCCGAAGGCAGTTTCGAACGCCAGCATTTGCTTTCGACCGTCTCCATGCTGTTTGCCAAGTTGCAAGAGCTTGAGCATCGCCTCACGACAAAGGTAGAGATCGATGCCGTAAAAATCCAAGAGATCACCAGCGCACTTACCAGGATCAAATGACATGCTCAGCCTACTCGTATCGCTGTTGATCGGCCTCATCATCGTCGGCCTGCTCTGGTGGGTCTTGCAGCAGATTCCGTTGCCTCCGCCGATTAAGCAGGTGGCAAACGTCGTGGTGATCGTGATTGCGGTTATCTGGCTGATTTACGTGCTAATGGGCCTCGCGCCCGCAAGAGGAGGACTGTGATGGCGGAACCGGGCGACAAAGAGGGTAAGGGTGAGAATCAGGCGATGGACGATGCCGGAATCCAGAAGGATCACGAATCCAGAATCTGCGCCCTTGAAAAGCATTGCGGTATGGACAAGCCGAAGAAAAGCAAGGACGAGATCATGCGCGAGCGTAAGAGGTCCTAGCGTGTCGGCGATCCAGCCGTATGCATTTCAGCGGGGCGGTAACCTTGACTACAAGGACCGCACGTGCATCCCTGCCGACGCCAGCATCCGGCCCCTGCGCGATACGTTGTTTGTCCTGCCGCTGGACGCCAAGATGTCCGCAATCATCGACGTTGTGCACGAAGAGCGACCTCTGCGGGGCATTGTGACCAGTGTCGGGCCAGGGTTGTACCCGAAACGATACGATCACCGCGAGAAGCATCGCCGGACGAAAATGTATCAGTATCAGCGCGGGTTTCGACCGACTACGGTTAAGGTTGGCGATCTGGTCGAGCTCGGAGGCAGAGAGCAGGGCGGGTACAATTTCCAAACGGTGTACATCGGCGACACCATGCACATTATCTGCCGGGAGGAAGACGTGACCGGTATACTGGAGCTCCCAGAGACGCCCGCTCATTGGCAGCGCGGCGCATTGCTCGACGTCAAACGATTTGGCGACGGCAGCTACAAGGTGTACCTGATGGGCGAGACGGGGGACCAGCACCAATGGCTGGATTTCCCGTCCGCCCCGCAGTGCCAGGATTTTGTGAGCTGGTGGTATGCGCGCGAGAGTGCTCCACGTGGAACCGCTTAGCCTTGCGCCGCCCCGACTGACGCGCTGGGATCGCGCGCCGGAGTCTGCACCAGATCCGCCCCAACCTGCCGCTGTCGCACCATCACAGACTGTTACGCCTGAACCGAGAAAGCGCGGCCGCCCGCCCGCTAACCGATCACGCTAATGCTTCCCCGCGCCCGCGCCCCGAATGCGCTCAATCGCCGTGTCAAGGAAAACATCCTCAACGTGTTTGAGCGGATTGGCGGCATGACGGCAATGGCCGAATGGGCGATGGAGAATCAGACCGAGTTTTACCGGCTTTATGCTCGATTGCTGCCGACCGAAGTTGTGGCGACCGTGGATCCGAGAAATGCGCGAGAATTAAGCGATGATGACCTTGTCCTCATTATCTCGGGCGGAAGCGGCGAAGGAGCTGCTGAGGCGGTCGAAGGGCCGGGAGAAGCTGGAGAGATTCATTGAGTATCTCGACATTGGTTTTGTACCCGCTCGTCACCATCGGCTGCTTATTGGCATGCTGGAGGCTGTCGAGCGAGGCGAGATTGGCGGCATAGGTCAGCTTGTCGACATTGACGACCTGATCGCCGTGGGTCTTGACGAGATATCGGCAGACTGCAGATCCGATGAAGCCCGCGCCGCCGGTCACAAG
>Ga0209611_10013726_pt1 | contig 11039 bp, 9 predicted proteins | sample S1TSphgellanicum_3_FD_187693 | JGI IMG/M metagenome (GOLD analysis project Ga0209611, IMG submission 187693) | Host-associated microbial communities from peat moss isolated from Minnesota, USA - S1T2_Fc - Sphagnum magellanicum MG (SPAdes) (version 2) | ecosystem: Host-associated > Plants > Peat...
CTCACTTATATATTTAAATTAAAAGTAGACTCTTCCCCATCTACCTACTCACCTATTAATTTAAAATGTGTTACTCTCATCCCCACCCACCTACCCACCCCTCATCTATTTTTCTACCTACCAAACCCCACCTACATGTCTACACCTACCTACCTAGTTGGCACTCCAATAGACCCCCAACGGTCGAAAACAATGAGGAAAGAATTAAATGAAAGTATTGCATGGAACTTGATCTTGTTCACTGAAACAAAATTAATAAGGACAAGATTAAAGTAATTGTCACCCCCTTGTGTAAGGGTATTACAAATAGACATTGGTTGTAAACATGATGTTTTTATGTGTTATAAGGGTATTATAAAAGCTTTTGAAAATCTAAAGTATGTGAAACCCCCCAATGAAAGTATTGCAAGTTTTGTTTCAGGAGTGTTTTCCATGATGGGGGGTATTGCAAAGCCAACACATTTCATGCATGTTGTACACATGGGGGGCCTAGATCAAACAATAGGGCCTAAATAAAACAATTTGATTTGCTTGTTTTAATGTTGTATTTAAACAATGTGGATTAGATTTAACAATTATTTATGTTATTTAACACTAGGGTTTTAGAATTTTGAGTTATGGAAACAACAAACATTTATGACTTTTTGCACTTTTTAAGCCTAATTAAAATTAGACCTAATATGGATTTTGGGGCGGGATTTGGCATTTGCACATGTATGCCACAATACCATTTTTTTTTTCTATGTTTCTCTCAAAGAGAATGGAGAAAGGCGAGACACATCATGGCTTCTATTCATTTGTTTGTTTCATTTAGGTTTTTCAAATTAGGGTTTAATTATTGATTTTTTTGAGGTTTCATTTATGAATATTTGGCTTTAATAATGACTATGTGTTTTTTTTTTATAAGGTCATGTGTAGTTGTTTGTTTAAAATTATCATAATTCATGGCATCCACCATTGGAACTATTTAAGGTTTAATGTTTATTTCTTTAATGACATCCATGTTAATCTATCCATGGACGTGTTTTCATATAAGGCCAAAACCTCATTGAGCATCAATGCCATCGTCCTTGAACATCAATAGTACAATATTCTCTCTTAATTAACTCCTTTTGTCTTTTTTTTGGTTTTGTTTTTATTTAGGGTATTTTGTTCCCCCTTGCATATGGATGGTCATTGAAGTATCAATTGCATATGGGTATTGCACATTTAAATTGAAAACCCTATATATATTCAATTGATTATTTTTAGGAATATAGGGATTTTTATTTTTTTTGCATAAGTCTAGATAACCATAAGATAGTCACGCATTTTTTTTTCCATTCGTAAATTGTTACTTGTTTATGGGTTGTGGTAAGGTTCACTTATAAAGTTTAGAGGTTTTGTTGATTAGGGTTATTACAATTTATAAATTTGTGAAGGTATTCCATGGGTTTTCACAAGTTGGGGACTCCTACTATAGGGTTATTCCTTTGGTAATTCACAACATGGGGCGAACTCCACTGTCCCAATCCATCAAGATCCAAAACTCAACAAAGTCATTTTTCTCAAATGTGGACTTGGTGTGGAAAGATTAGTTTAGGCATGGAGGCCAAAACAAGGTGGCAATTGAAACTACATACATCCCCCATGTTTGTGTCTCTGAGTTTTTGCAGGGTGAACAAATGTATATGCAAACTACAGTCGAGTGGAACATCTCCAAGAATTTGTCCCCTCAAGAAGATGTAAAAAAACTAACAATAAAAAATCATCTTAGACATACTTGGTATGGTTTCAAAACCTATAAACCTTTTCCATTGGTCATTTTTGCAAGTTGTGAGGTTAATCATTATTGATTTGATTGAATGGAAACTATGTTTTGTAAGTATGAATGTGGTTATGGGTCAGAAGACCACTGCAAAAACCCCAATGACATGAGGTCAATCAAGTGCGATTGTTTGGCCCATTTTTCCATCAAAAGGCTTTACACATGGCCATATGCAGTGGAAATCATTTTTTACCATTGGATTCACACTTAGGCCAATGGAAATCCTATTCACAATGCATGTGACCCAAGGTCCACATCACAAATGTTGGCATATGTTCCATGCATGTCTCACAAGTTGAAGGAGTTTATATGGACCCAATTAAGGTTAAAGTACATTGTGAAGCAAATTTATGACAAGCACAAAGAAATTTGGTTGGCATGGGCGAATGTAAATCAACAAATGATCTAAGATGATTTCCTACGACTCCAAGATATCTCCTACTTAGACCAAAAACACAAGAAGGGCATTTGGTGTTCGCACAAAAACCTAGTGTTTTCCATCCAATCATGGGTTTGTGATCATGATGATGATGTTTTTTATTTCCAGGATGCAAGTGAGGTGAATGGGATTCAAGTCCCTGTCACTATAAGGATCTAGACACCTACATAACTTTAAGCCATGTTACAATTCGGTCACAACAGGCTTATTTCTATGGATGCCATGTTTGGCATCAATGATGTGAAGTACCACCTTTTCACATTGATGGTGTTTGATTTTCATTGCATAAGGGTGCTAGTTACTTGGGTTATCATGAATCGGCAATCATGTGAATACTTGGTGGAGTGGTTGAATGCCCTATGAGCAAAGCTTTTCTCACATGTGCCACATTGAAACCATCATGTTTCATTATGGATGATGCCCCACAAGAACTCCAAGCATTGTGGTAGGTTGTACATTGATTTTTTATTTTTTTTGCATTGTCTTGTGTTTTGGTACTACGTTAACATGGGGATTCCATAACATATTTATTGTTCATCATAAACACATTGATGTTGGGTGTAGCATGGCAGGGTTGTGTGGGGTCGAAATCTTGTCCCAATTTTTTTTTGTGCATGGCATGTGTTGAAAGCATGGTGTTCACAGTCCATGGAGAAAATCAAGGATTCAAAAGTGAGGCATGTAGTACTTGATCGCCTGCACATGGTGGTGTTCATGTCCATCAACCCAAATGAGACCATTGATGATTTCAAGGCACACGGAAGGGAAATGGTGGTGGAGAGTTTTGATAATTTATAACCTAATGTTGTTTGGACAAGATATTTTTGGGCTAATTATTGCCAACTCGGTAAATAAAAGGTCCCCCTTCCAAGTATAGCATGTTTTAAAATCTTTTTACTATGATGCATTACAAGTTGCATGTTCACTTTTCACACATATTTGAATCACATCATGGGTTGAAAGTATGTTGTGCATGTTCGTGTAGAGCTTTGGATGGTTGGTGTCGCAACCCTACTTTGAGGGAAGTGTGAGGATGAAACTCACACTCTTGAAATTGGGACTTGGGAATCCTCCGGGACTCCCGAAACTTCAGAGGTCGATTGAAGGGGTCAAAACACCTCACATTGGGGTGTTTTTTATATCATTGGAAATTTATTGAAGTGTAGATGTCGAAAATGGCCTCTCATTGGCCATTTGGACATCTGCAGCACAAGTCATGGCAAAAAGAAGGGGCGGGAATCAAACTGGCAATTTGACTCCCGACCACTAAAAGTTGGGAATCGACCTGACCTTGGTGCATGTAGGTGGAAAGCGACACACCGTTAGAAAGCTTTCGAGGAGAGCTACAACTTTGTTTTAGACCTCATCCCAATTGGAGGTTTGAATAAAAAGTTATGATCGCTCAAAGTCCCGGAAGTCCAAACCAATATAGTTTCGGAACTCCTCCTTGGGAGTCCTGAGACAAAAAGCCATTCGGATGTGGGTGCCACGAGAGGCACAGATGGCTTCCCCCAAGTTCGGGCCATGGTGAGTCAAGTGAGTCCAGAGTTGCCCGTAGCTTGTCCTAGCATCAAGGGTGTTCCAAAATGTGAGCTAACCAACTTGTTAGTTGATTTGATGCATGTTCGAGTAAGTGAATAACTTGTCACTTCTTCCTAGTCCCATCTCGGAGCTTCAGCACACCCCTCTACCCCTTTTAGTGTTGAGAGCTAAGAGTGTGCCCCGAGTCCCCCATAATTCCGCAACTTGAGTAATTTAATACCAACTTGGGGCTAACTAGAGACTTGGGAGCGCATCAATTGGGCTTTATTAGGTGCCTCACTCAAATCAAAACACACAATATAACATAGAGTCTTATCACAGGGCTTTGAAACATTGGTTTTCTTTTGAAACCAAATATTTGAAGGGGTGCCACATCAACTAGTTAGTGTGGAGGCTAACCACAACAATGGCACAACATTATATGCACCAAGCTGAAATGAAGAAGCAAGGTTCATAAAAAAACAAGGTCATGGCACGACTTATGGTGGCAAGTGTTAACAAAGTTAATCAGATTCCACACAACAATGTGATTTCACCTACCTTTGAAGGGGATGATGGTGACAATGTTTGGCGAATGTGAAGCCAACACCATCCTAGTGTTACTTACAATATTCATGCTTATTTCACCGAGTATGCAAGTTCCACTTGTGAATGAACGTTGTGAGACACCTTTTGTAAACATCAAATTGTTATTCTATTAACATGTATTGACCTTACAATGGAGAATTATCATCGAGTATTGCGACATGTATTATGGAACTCACTGTGGTGGTTTGAAATGCATGTTTGCTAATTCGACATATTTACAATTAGATGATGGTGCATTCAACGATGAAGATTACAACCAAAATCCGATTGATGAAGTCAACATTGTTGACATGAGGGGGGGCTTATGGCCATGGATGAGGATAGTTGTTTTGACAATGTCGATGTGTTGAAAGGTTCATATGTGCCCATGGATCGAACCCTAACCCATTTACATAAAACAATGGCCGAAATCATGGCAAAGTGTACCGCGGGTGCAAGCATCAAATTGTGCGACCATGCACCATCACTTCTTCAAGGAATTGCATCAAACATTCACCACGTTCATTTAGCTTGCGTCAACAAACCCATGCACCCGGGAATGGTATTTCACTGAATGGATGATGGTTATGGGGACTCCATCAATCAAATGAAAGATTAGCACGAAACAATGATGGAACATTTAAATTCCCATAAAAAGAGGACTACGGAATAAAGAAAGGTTTATCACTTGTACCCATATTCAAACTTAATATATGTGTGATTTAATTTTCATTTATATTTAACCTTTTACACATTAATACAAAAGCGGGGTGTAGTTTATTAGTTTAAATCATTATGGGACCTTAAAAGTGAAATAAGTTCATTCCACTTTAGTGATTTCACCATGATTAAATTTATTTCACTATAATATCACTATGTAAACATTGTGTTTCATTACTAGTTGACATAATTCAATATTATGATTTACTATGATAAATAGGTTTATTTTTATGTTGTTGTTTTAAATACCCTATGTTATTTTATGATATACCTTATATTATTTTAAGCTACCTTAGTTATTTTAACTTATACCCTAAATTATTATAGGTTATTATAAAATATTATTCCCTAAACTATTATATGTTATTTTACTTTAAGGTATTCCTAGGTAGCTTGTTATGAGCTTTTACTTTAAGTTGTTTTAAATTAAATTATTCATCTAACCATACGTTATACATTAAGTTATTTTATTTTAAGTTAATATATGTTATTTCAAGTTATATTCTAAATTATTCAAGGTCATTCTACTTTATGTTATTATAAATTATTTTATCATAAGTATAATAATTTAAAATAATCTAAAATAAAATGCAATGACCTAAGGTAAAATAACCTAAAATAGTTAATAATAGCTTATGAAAAATAATTTAGAATAACCTACAATAAAATAACTACTAATAATCTATGATAATATAGCCTAGAATATCCAACAATAACTTATAATTGAATAGCCACTAATAGTCATAATATAACCTAGAATAACAAAAAATAACCATTAATAAAACAACCACCAATAGTCATTAATAAAATAACCATTAGTAGCCACTAATAACCATTAATAAAATAGTCACCAATAGCCACTAATATAATAACCACTAATAATCACCAATAACTTATGAGAATCTAACTTAAAATAACCACTAATATCCACCAATAAAATAGTTATTAATAACTATTAATAACCATTAATAGCTATTAATGTAATAGCTACCAACAACCATTAATAGAATAACCATTAATAACCACCAATAAAATAACTACCAATAGTCATTAATAGTCACCAATATAATAACCACAAATAACCTATCATAATATAACCTAGAATAACCAAAAATAACCAATAATAACCTCACATGGTTGAAAATAACCTAAGATGAAATAGTTTACAATAGCAAAAAATAATTTATAATAGCCGCAAATAACCATAAATAATGTAGGGTGAAATAACTTATAATAATGAAAAGTAGACCTAAAATAATTAAAAGTAACCTAACATAAATATTATTATTATATTAACCAAAAAATCCATTTATTAAACTTTATTTTTTCAAAAGAAAGTCATTGAAATGTTATTGAATAGTGATATTCAAACAAAAATTTGTTCAAATGATTTTACACTTTCAAAAGGAAATAAATAAAATTATGTATAGTATGAGGAAAAAAACTAAATTACACTTTAATCATTTCAGTTGGACAAAATCTCAATAAAATATGAATTTTCAAAGTTTGTGTTTAAAATGAAATATTTGATAAATAGAATGCAATGTAACACATTATCACAACAAGTGTGATGGTTTGATGGTAAAGGTGTTTGCCTCCATCCTAAAAGTAAAGGGATCAAATTTCACAAATGATGTGTTTATGGTCAATAATGGTAAGTTGACAAAATATTTTCCTATGTAGTTTTTTTATAGTAGATGCCTATTTAAATTTATTACATGGCCTATGTACCTAAGCTAGGTTTTTAACCTAACATAAGTAATGACATGTATCAATAATTCATAGGTTAAAAAATCATGAAATTATCAATAATATTAAATATTAAATAATTTAAATTTAATTGATTTCCATGTTGCCTAGTTAATTAACTAGCAAGTGGACCAATTCACTATCCATAACAATTGGTCCTTGTTCATTAGGGGGTTAACCAGTTTCACCATGGTAAAATGTCCAAATTCACTCAAAATCTAATGAAACCGAAAGTGAATTAGGATGCATTTTGATGTAACGACACCTTTCACCGAATCAAATTGAATTATGCACAATTTGCATTGGAAAAAAAACTCCAACACATGCGTTAAAGTAATATCCAAATGATTAAATAACCAATATGTGTCAATGAATAATTGTTAATCACAACTAGATGCGATTAATATAGAAATTAAAAACTCCAAGGAATGCACAAAACAATGAAAGTTTTTTGCTTATAAAAATCCAATTCAATTGCAATACCCCACATTGTGTAATCTAAAGACGTGCAATACCCCACGATGTGTAATCCAAAAACATGTAATACCTTCTTTTGGGTATCCAAGAAATGCTTTGGGGCCAATCAACTATCGTTGGACACTATGAAAAGTATTGCATAACTAAACCAAAACCTAAATGGATAACAATACCCGCATTGGGGTACTTTGTAAAAGCACAATGTGTTTATTCATTTTGGCCTACACTATCAAAAGCGTATTGCTCATGACAAGAAGGATGGAATGAAGTTACATTACCCTTCTCAAAGTATCCCAAAAATGCATTGGGGTTAATCACATATATTTTGACAATTAGCGAGGTATTGGATAACCTTACGAAAACCTAGAGCGAAATCAATTCCCTAATTAGGATATTCTATAAAACATTATTCTGTAAAACATTATGGGTAACATCAACCATTATAGAAAGATTTTGTTGCATATGAAGGGAAAAACTTTAAAATTTTAATTGATTCTAAAGAAAATGTTTTAAATGGTATGCAAAATTGAAAATTGAAAATCAAAGGTTAAGAATTGAAAATGGAAAATAGAAAGTGGAAAATGGAAAATGGAGAGTTGAGAATAGCACTTACCTTGTATTAAAAAAAGGTTAAACAATTGTGAGTAAATACTAGGTGTTACGAAACTTATTTTTGCACTTCTTATAAAGATTCAGGATAATGGCATCCTTAAATTGTTTCATTGGAATCTTCCCAACTTTTTGAAAGTGCAAAAAATCGTGAACAAAACTTGGTTTCACATGGTCAACCTTCACTAACTTACATAATGGCTAATAAGATTATGACAAAAGTAAAACAAGTACATGATGGCAAGATAATCATGTAGACAAGATATTCATTCAAAAAATGTATGCAATATGAATGTGAAAGCTCCATATTTGTTCAATTTATCATTGCAGTAAATAACTCCACCAAGCCCTTGGTGGTATCCAACATAATGAAACCCACCAAAAAGTGTTAGGTAGAATCAATTAGATGGACCCAAATGATGTATGGCATCTAGGCCTAAAGATGGTAATTCACATCCCAAACCAAAAAACATCCTTCACAAATTTAAAAATAAATCTAAATTTGAATTGAAGGATTTGTCAATCCAACGCATGTCCCAACTACCCTCATATTTCTCCATCGAAGTTTCCTCCCCTTGTTGATTGGTTGGAGAAACATAAAAAACATTGTTGGCTTATGAATATCCCATTTGGAACACCTATTCCATCTTATGGACATCAATATTCAAGGAAGGTCAAACCACAAGCATATAAATCATCCTACATAAGGAATATTCATGCAAGCCTTTCCCTTTGGATTAATCTTGTGGCTATCCAACACCTTCATAATCTGAAATTTGTGATGGATTTGGACTTTTTAGATAATTTTGTCATAAGACCCAAAATCAAAAGCACCAAGGACAAAAGGAACCAAATTAAACACATGCCTTATGACTTGTAAACAAAGGGCAATTCTAGGATGTAAAAAATTTCACACCTTCAAAAAATATGTCAAAAAAAATTCAAAGGAACCAATATCTTCACCAACCAAAAGGGATGAGATTTCAATTAAATCATCTTGAGGTCCTTTTACCATCTCCTCTTTGGGGTGAACTTCATAACTGTCTTCTTGTGAACCATGAAAATGAAAATCATTCAACAAAATAGAATATAACATTCAAATTGAAATGTAACAACTTTTTGTTTCATATCTCTTTTCGAAAATCCTCAAATTCTTTGTGTAGCAAATTTGAACTTGGACACAAAAAGCCTAAACAAGATCTTTCATGTGAACAATATATGTTCACCAAAAAGCTCAAATTGAAAATAAATAATGGTAATGGAATAAAGAATTACTTTTTTTGTCCAATTGTCAAGTCCTTTCCCACCTCAAAATTCTTACAATAGTGCATTCAAAAAGCCGAATCAATCATGAGGTTTAATAAATCAACCATGAGGCAACTAAATGATAAAAAACTTCAAACTTCTTGCTTGGAATTTCCAAGAGACTTTGGGAGAATTCTTTTTGCTCTCAACTTTTATGTTTGGCACCAAACATGAAGGCCAAGAGCAAAAACATTTGCTTTTGGCCAAGCAAGGAAGTTCCAAGTTCCATAGCTTGGAGCTTTCAAGAGCAAAAAAAATTATTCTTGACCTTCATGTTCAACATCGAACATAAAGGCAAAAAATGAAATAAAAAATGCTATTTGACCTAAACTTGAAACCAAATACGAAAGAAATGTAAACATACCTCAAATTCATTTATAACCCCATCTTTCAAGATTGAATGGAAAGCGTTGGGTTTGTGTGTAAGCACCAAATGCCCTTCTTGTGCTTCCGGTCCAAGTAGGCCATATCTTGGAGTTGTAGGAAATCATCTCAGGTGATAAGTTCACCCGCATTTGCCCATGCCCACCAAATTTCTTTGTGCTTATCATAAATTTGCTTCACGGTGTACCCTGACCCTAATTGGGTCCATATAAACTCCTTCAACTTGTGAGATACACTTGGAGCATATGTCGACATCCATGATGTGGACCCCGGGTCACATGGATCGTGAGTAGGATCTCCATTGGCTCGAGTATGAATCTAATGGTAAAAAATGATTTCCACCACATTTGGCTAAGTGTAAAGCTTCTTGATGGAAAAGTTTGCCAAACAATTGCGCTTGATTGACCTCATGTGGTTGGGGTCTTCATGGTGGTCTTTCGACCCATAACCACATTCATACTTACAAAACAAATTTTCCATTCAATCAAATCAAAAGACACAAGAGCAACTAACCCTAGAACTTGCCAAATGACCAATGGAAAGGGTTTATAGGTTTTGAAATCATACCAAGTACGTCTGAGGTGATTTTTTATTGTTGGTTTTTTTACATCTTGCTAAGGGGACAACTTTTTGGAGTTGTTCCATTCAACCGTAGTTTGTATATCCCCTCGTTCACCCTACAAAAATTCAAAGACACGAGCATGGGGGATGTATGTGGTTTCAATTGCCATCTTGTTTTGGTTTCCATGCCTAAACCCATCTTTCCACACCAAGTCCACATTTGAGAAAAGTGACTTTTGCCGGGTTTTGGATTTCGATGGATTGGGACAATGGAATTCGACCCATGTTTTGAATTGCCAAAGGAATAACCCTGTAGTAGGAGTCCCCAACCTATGAAAACCCATGGAATACCTTCACAAGTTTACAAATTATAATAACCTTAATCAACAAAACCATTAAACCCTAATCAACAAAACCCCTAAACCTTACAAGTGAACCTTACCACAACCCATAAACAAACAATAGTTTACAAATGGAAAAAAAAATCATGCGCAAATGGAAAAAAAAATCATGCGACTATTTTATGGCTATTTAAACTTATGCAAAAAAAACAAATCCTTATATTCCTAGAGACAATCAATTGAATATATGTAAGGCTTTCAATCTAGATGTGTAATACCCACATGCAATTGATATTTCCCTGACCATCTATATGAAAAGGGAACAAAATATTTTAAGTAAAATCAAAAACAAAAAAATCACTAATTAAAGCTCAATTTGAACAAACTAAATGAAAAAAACAAATGAATAGAAGGCACAGTGTGTTTTTTACCTCTTATTTTGGTCTTTGCTTATCAACCTTTCTCCACTCTTTTTGAGAGAAAAAGAAAAAAAAGAATGTATTGTGGCATGTATGTGCGAATGCAAAATCCCCCCCCC
>Ga0209611_10013727_pt1 | contig 11037 bp, 2 predicted proteins | sample S1TSphgellanicum_3_FD_187693 | JGI IMG/M metagenome (GOLD analysis project Ga0209611, IMG submission 187693) | Host-associated microbial communities from peat moss isolated from Minnesota, USA - S1T2_Fc - Sphagnum magellanicum MG (SPAdes) (version 2) | ecosystem: Host-associated > Plants > Peat...
CCTAAGTAGATAGGTAACCAAGTTTTATTTACCTACCTAACTACATGCCTACCTACTACATAAGCTAGGTAAGTAGCCTAGGTCTAGCTAGCTACATACTTAATTATTACCTAGTCTAAGTGGATGTTAACTCATAGTAATTACCGTCACATGACAAAATAATCAAAAGTTATTTTTGAAATGGAAATGTTATTTGATGGTAGTACCATCAATAAATTACCTTTAGGGTAAAATAATTAAAAGTTGATTTTGAAATAGAATTTCAATAATAGACTATTTGTTAATAGGTAAATCTCTTAGTCTAGCTAGGCTACAAGGCCTCCTAGTAATTATCTAATTATCAGTGGTAGGTTCATATTTATGATTATTTATTTATTATGGGATGAAACCACTAAAATAGTTAGTTTCTACAAGATAAGGTTGTTTTAACAAGGACATCACGTGGAGGAAAGTAGGATAAACAATAAATAAAAAATCATAAGGGAAACCCATGAGTGATGGGAAACCATTTTTGGTTCCTTATTACCTTGGCTCAATCCATCATTTTTTCATTAACATTATCATTCCTCATTCCTTTTAATTTTATCATTCCATGTGTGTGTGAAATGTGAAAAAAATGTTGTACTTAAGTGAAAAAGAAATATAATGAATTTTGGTTGAAAGTTTTGTCACATCTTTTTTTAATGTTTTTCCTAGTTTTTTGAATGCAAAAGAGAGCCTTTAGTATTAATTTGATGTATAATAAGGTAGCAATACTAGGAAGGTAGCTACAACAACAAAATAGTCAACTTGAAGGCAACATCTTTCATTGTAGTTACATTTTTATTCATTTAAAATCTTAAAATGTTTGTGGAAAATTAGTCACTAAACCATAACTATAGTAGAATGATAGCTACAATAGAGAGGTAGTTGCAACGAGAAGGTGGCCATAGTAAAAAGGTAGTTGTAACATTAAGGCAACCAATGGAAAATAATAATTATAAACATGAAGGTAACAACTATAGACATGAAAAGAGTAGGTTTGTGATGAAGTTATATTTCATTGAGGTACTATCTAGGGATTGGAAGGTGATTACCTTCCATCCCCTTCATGTTTATCTTGGTTGTCATCATCAATCTTACTTTAATTTTTACTTTAGCCTTTTTTTTCATGATAATAGTTAGGTTGTCAATTTCATGATCTTCAAATAAACCTAAATTAGTAAATAGTCTAGGACTATCTACTTACCTAGGCCTACCTAGTTACCTACTACTTAATTTAAACATGTAGCTTAGGTCTACCTACAAATGAAAGCACAAACAAATGAATCTTTTGGATTGTCACAATTGTAATTTTTTTGGATTATGTGTGAAATTACCAATGTAAAATCATATTCAACATTAACATAATTAAATTTTTAATTATCCATGAACCAATACACTTCAATGAAAATCATATTACAAAATATGGATGAGTTTAAAAGAAATAATGGACTTGTAATGAATTTTTGAAATATCAACATTGTCTTTCTCATGACATAATAGGGTCAAAATTGAAATTAAAGATAGTCCCATATCAAATGAGGTGTGTAAAAATGAAATACCTCAAAATTTTACCAATACAAGTAAATTTGATTTAAAAATTTAATTACAACAATATGCCTCATTTTACTCCTTGAGGATCCATTTCACATTCAAAATTCCAAGCTTTCACATGGATCTCTTTACTAGTAACATGTCTATGTATATCTATAAGGTGATTTACCAATATTTTAACCATAAACATAGGGGAATGCACTTTGGATAACATAGTTTGTTAAATGTTACATTGTAACAATCTAAACTAGTGTAAAATTTGAATTTTCAAATGCCCTTTTTAAACCACCTAACTATGTTTTCACATCTACCTAGGGTATTTGCAACCTGTGGTGGCTAATTTTCAGCAGTTTAGGACTCCCTAATGTGTACATATCATTAAACACAATTTGTGACTAAAAGGCCATTGGATTTCTATCATTAGGGGAATATCGACCGTTCACAAAAGAGGTGGGATTTTCAAATTGTAATGGTTTTTGTCGCGATGGTCTTTGATCCTTCGACAAGCCTAATCAAGGTATTGTCTCTCTTGTGTCCAACAACTTGTCATGCATTTTGATGCACCTAGTGTCAAAGCTACAAATCATGTGGGACCCTTGCTCACATTCATGTGTCATCGGATACAATAGATACCGCTTGAGTGTATTGTAGAAACAAATCATTGACAAGCTAATGTGGTGATAACAAATGGCGGGTAAATCGAACTGATCTCTAGTGCAAGGTTTGACATTTCCAAAAAGCTTGGTTCAACTGGTAGTGGGAAGTTTGGTCTTTCGAAAAAGGTCAAGTTAAAAGGTGAAGAACATTGCGTTAGAGTAGTGAAGGTTGGATTTGTTGCTTCCCTTGTATGCATAAGTTCCTGAACTTGGAAACAAAGGTGTAATATCGCAAACACAATTTGTTGACCATTATGGCTTGTGTTATGAGGGGCTTAGCCCAAAACTAGTTAGGGTTCCTATAGACATAACTTTAAAAAAGGTCAGTAGGATTTTTGGACCCATTGTGAATAGGAATGGGTACAACTATGTGCATAACGAAGACCCTGATTTTATTCCCAAGGTAAAGACCTTGTGGATAATAGCCCATTAGAAACCATATTTGCTTACATCAAGATTGATTCCATTAGGCATGGTTCAAAGGTTAATGTTTGAAAAGGTCCATGGGAAGAACATGAATTGGGCACTTTATGCAAAGTGGACCAACAATGAACAACATTGGTGTAGAACAAAAACAGAACAAATCGAATTCTTGAGTGACGAGGATGAAGGAGAAATGTCACTTGAGTACAAAATATAAAAAGATTTTGGTCTAGTTCATGTGAATGTTTTTGGTAAGTTTTTGTGGTTTGTTATTCATTTGTTTCAAATTTTGTTCTTGCAATTTATTTGTTTATCATCTTTGAGCTTGTCACATTGTGAAAGATTCACTATTTGTTTTCTTCAAGTTGTCTTTTATAGGGTTTTGGTTATTTTCTCTGTTGCAAATGTGGATGAGTTGGAGAGCTACATTGCCTAGAGCGAGACTACATTACGTCAAGCTCAAGAATGTCTGGCAATGGTTACTTTTAAAAAGCAAAAGGTTTTCATGGCTGCCATGAAAGCTTACAATCAAATGGAAGATTGAAACAATCACCAACATGAAAAAAAGAAGGCACTACAAAAAATGCTTGTTCAAGTTGAACAAGAGGATGTGAGAATAAATAAGGTCTATTGACAAAAAATAGACACACAGAAAGGAGTGGCTGATTATCTTCAATCCCTTATTGAAAGTGGCAAGTGTACATATGAAGTAGTGAATAAAGTATCAAAAGGGGTGGGTTCCAATTAGTACAGTTTGGAACATAAGGTTGTTGTTTCAAAGAAACATCATGATGTTGTAATTGCACTTTTGGATAAACTACAAAAAGGTTTAAGGTTAGCTAGGATGATTATGATGCCACCAAACACTACTGAAGAAAACAATGTTGATGCACAAGCTTACATATAGGTTGAATGTTGTCCTTTTTGTAGGTTGGGTTTTGAACCTTTTATGGGCAGGACAAATAGCTTTTTGGAAACATGTGTATCATGTTTGGTGTGTGCATGCTCATTTTTCATTATCTTTTAAGTGTATTGATATTTTGTGTGGGGAAGATATGCATGAAAGATGGTGGGTTGCTACTAATATCAAAAAGCCCAAGAATGAGCTTTCATTTCCACAATTCCAACAAACTCCCAAAATCTCAAATTGGCAAGGTATGCATATATTTCTTACTTGAATATTTTGTGCCTACTTTTCTTTTGTTTTTCAATTACATGAAGTTTAGATTTCAAGGTTTTTGTTCATAATATTTATAGAGCCATGAAGTCCTTGATTCAAAATATAGTTATGGCACTATGCAATTTAGTAATATTAATTACTTAAATATTGGGATTTTGTAGTAGCAATGCGTTGTAGTTATTCTAAAGTTGTTTTGAAATTCAATGTCCTTGACTACTGTTGTACAATCCCAAATGAATGTGTTCCATGTACCTTAGGTCTTCCTTGCACATTATCAAAATACATACAACTATTTTAATTTTTTAAAAATCTCTAGCTAGTATGCATTTGAAGTCTCCATAAGTACACATAAGTCCTAGGTGATTGTATAGTAGAACACAATTTAATCTTAAGCGGTGTATCACATGTAGATATAAGTCTTTTAAATGAGAGGTATGTATACACAAAAGTTATACTTGAGTAAACTATATCCACATTTTAACTCCTAATTGAATGAAAGTTGTGTACATAATAGTTGTTTAAGTGAGTGAATTGTGTACGTAATAGTCCTTTAAGTGAATGAACTATGTACATAACAATCATTTAAATGAACATTATGTTTATGCAAAAGTCCTCAATGAGTGTATTTTGTACATCAAAGTCTTTCAATTGAATGTTACGTGTTTGTAATAGTCCTTTGTGGTGTTTTATGTACACATAAGTGCTTTAATGGATTGTTGTGTGTATACAATAGTCCTATGCATGTGTGTCTTCTATATTTATAACTCTCAAGTGCATGACATCTTGTGTACATAAAGAAACTTATTTGTGCATCCATTTTGCACTGACTTTATGACAAATGAGCTATTGTTGTTTTTGGTAGCTACAAATGTAAGATGATACAAATATGCACAACTTTTTTTTATATTAAATAATGTTTTGATTCATAGTCAAAAACTTTAGGTTCAATTAGAATTCAATTTTGGGGTAATCATGATTGAATAGTTTGATCCAACAAGTTTTATTTTTTATGTCTTCTGCATTTATGTGACATGTTGTGGTTATGTTTTGGCAAGGCATAGGGGGACGAGGCTTGAGTGTGCATCAATCAACTTATCAAGAACTCATGTTTCACAATTCTTGGGCATAACCTCACATCTTCTTCCATGTCGTGTACATTGGACACCTGATGTTAGTCCAAGTGTTGGTAGCATCCACATGATCAAATCTCAACCAACTACTACTCAAATGATGCTTGCTGAAGTTACATACCAATCCAAAATGAAACCAAGGTATGTAAGTTGTTAAACCGGCCACCATGGCAACTAAGGATATTGTAACTAGTACTATGCATGTAGAACATGGTCAAAAACTTGTGGATGTAAGTAAAGAGTTGTTAGTGGATGAAAGAACTAATGGAAGTGAAAAAGAAGGTGAAAAAAATTTTAAACCATTGGCAAGTACCAATTCTGGATTATTAAAAGACTGTGAACAACTTCACTACAGGAAAAGAAAGGCAATGATTGAGGATGATAGAAACTTGAATGGCAATTTCAAATAGCCTTCTTCAAAGAGAAAATTTGTTAATACCCTAAGGCAGAAAGGTAGTAAAGAGAAGCATGAAAATTATAAGACATTTGGATTACCTAGCAATAAGAGGGCAAGTGGAGCACCAAAAGTTCTTGTCCATGATAGAATATCATCTACAAATATAACTAGGCAAGCTACACATGCACAAAAGAGTAGTGGTTATTTAGGTGTTAAATCTAACAAAAAAATCATTAGTCAACCGATTATAGAAGGCAAATCTAACCTAGGATTTTGAGCTAACATTTCAAGGATGAAATGTAGGTTTCAAAGGGGGATAATGTTACCCAAATTTGGAACGAGTAATTTAACAACTTGATAGTGTAAGCAGGTTGTTAAACTTAATAGGTGTCTTAACCTATTATTTAACTTAACCTACGGTATTAACCTAACCAGTTATTAAACCTAATAGGCAATGACTAGGTTAAGAAGATAGGTTGACATGTTAATCAACAGGTAATATGTAGAACATGTACTTGACAGAATTAGTAGTTGGACATGTAGTTAAACAAGGTGTATTTTTTGAAAATTTGAACTATTAATCCAGGTACTAGCTATTGACTATTTATAATGGTTAATTATGACTTTTGTATTTTGAAATGGCTAGCATAAGACTAAGAGGACAGACCTATTGATAGACTTTTGGATCTCATTCATGATTATGTGTTTCATTCTTGAATTATGGAACATGGATCATTTTTCTTTCAACTTATTTCCTTTAAGCTTCAATAATTTGTGCACATGTTAATTTAGGATCTGTAGTAGTTTAATTTTTATTTTGTGTGTTGTATGTACATGTTAATGTTTTAGGAACCTATTGTTCAAAAATCTAGAAGTAAATCAACCTTAATGGGAATAGAAAAAACCCGTTAACACTAGCATCCAATGAAAACATGTGAAGCAAAAACTTGGCCTTGAACAATATTCCATGTGTTAATATTTCATCAACAACAAAATTTAGCATATGGCAAAACCATACTTTGTGTCTAATACAATAATGAAATTATCACCAAATACTCACATGGTATGTCACATGGTGTTGTAGTCAATTGGTGGACAAAAATTTTAAGTGAGTGTATCAAGTGTACATACAAGTCCGTATAATGAAGGTTATGTTTGCACATAAGTCCTTGAAACATGCACAATGCTTACACACAAGTCATAAGTGAGTATTTTGTGTACACAAAAGTCCAAGTTAGGGTTTTAAGTATATAAAGTCTTGTACAAGTGTGTCTTGTCTACTTGGAAATCCCTTAAATACATATATGGTGAGAACTATCTTTGACAAAATACTTACTATGGCAAATAATTCCCTTAAGCACCACCAAAATGGTGACCAAATCCTATGATATAATTTGATTGAATGCTAACTAATTAGGCACATTCCACTTGAGATAATAAATTAAGCTTCAACGCATCCAACATAAATAGGATAATTGTCTTATACTAGAACCAATTATACAATTCAAGTCTCCTTGTTCTAGTTCATAACCAAGTAGAAAACCTCAAGTACATATTGGAAGGAAATTAAAACTTACTTGTCAAATAACATCAAAATTCTTGAATAATGGATCATAAACATTCCATTTGCAATAGTAAATAATTAGGCTTCAACACATCCAATAATTATTGAGCAAGTTTATTTTCTGCTAACCAACTTTCTAGCTCAAGTCTTCTTGTTTTAGTTCACAACCAAGCACAAAAGAATATTAGTTGTCTTCTACTAACCGGTTGTAAGTAGTTCAATCAATTTGTTGTAATCAATACGCAAATGGAAAATAGTTCAAGGCAAATCAAAATTAGCTTACACAATGGCATTCATTTATGGAACAATGGTTAAGCATTCCACTTTAAACAATGTAATTAGGTTTCAACACATTTAACATAAAGATGATAATTGTGTTCTGCTCACCCATTTCATAACTTTCATCAAATCTTTTTATTTTGGTTCACAACCAAATACAAAAAAAAAGTCAACTTTGTTTTCTATTAACCATTTTTATTTAAGTAGTTCAATCACCTTATTATAGTCCATAAGCAAGTGCAGAATAGTTCATGGTCATACTTGGAATGATGGCTAAACATTAGAAATTTTCAACATTTTAATTAGGTTTCAACACATCCAATAGAAAGACGATAATTGTCTTAAATGTTCATCAATTTTGGAACTCCTCCTAATCAAGTCTTCTTATTTTGGTTCACAACCAAGTACAAAAAAAACCTCGGGTTGTCTTTTGCTAACTAGTTCTATTTAAATAGCTCGATCAATTTATTATAGTCCATAACCAAGATAGCTCATAGTCATATCTAGAAGAATGGCTAAACATTGGAAACTTTAAACATTTTAATTAGGTTTTAACACATCCAATAGAAATAAAATAATTGTTTTAAATGTTCATTAGTTTTGGAACTCTAATCAAGTCTTGTTGTTATGGTTCACAACCAAGTATAAAACAAACATCACTTGTCTTTTGCTAACAAGTTGTATATTTAAGTGGTTCAATTAGCTCCTTCTAGTCCATAACCAAGTGCAAAATAACCCATGGCAAATCATTGATTTTTGGAATAATGGTTGAACATTGGAAAATTAAAACATTATAATTAAGTTCAACACATCCAACAAAAAGAGGATAATTGTCTTCTGCTCACAAGTTTCATAATGTACATCAAATCTTCTTGTTATGATTCACAACCAAGTACAAAAAAAACATCAGTTGTCTTTAGCTAACTAGTTCTAATTAAGCATCTCATTTAACATAACCAAATGCTTAATAGCTCATGGCAAATCATTGTTTTTTAAAATGGTTGAACATTGGAAACTTTAAAACATTTTAATTAGGTTTCAACGCATCCAACAAAAAGAAAATAATTGTTTTAAATGTTCATCAATTTTGGAGTTCTAATAAAATCTTCTTGTTCCAATTCACAACCAAGTGTAAGAAAAAACATCAGTTGTCTTTTGTTAACTAGTTATATTTAAGTAATTCAATCAACTCCTTCTAGTCCATAACCAAGTGTTGAACAATTCATGTGGCAAATCATTCATTTTTGGAATATTGGTAATTGAATATTGGAAACTTAAAACATTGTAATTAGGTTTCAACATATCCAACAGAAAGAGGATAATTGTCTTCTATTCACCAATTTCACAACTTACATGAATTTTTTTTTTCCAGTTTACAACCAAGTACAAGAAACAACATAAGTTGTCTTTTGCTAACAAGTTCTAATTAAACATCTCATTTAACATAACCAAATGCAGAACAACTCATGGCAAATCATTGATTTCTAAAGTAGCAAAACATTGGAAACTTTAAAACATTTTAATTAGGATTCAACACATCCAAAAAAAGAAGGTAATTCTATTTTGCTCACTAGTTTTATAACTTTCATAAAATATTATTGTTCTGGTTCACAACCAAGTTTTTTAAAAACATCAATTTGTTTTTTGTTAACCAATTATATTTAAGTAACACAATCAACTTCTTCTAATCCATAACCAAGCGTAAAACAACTCATGTGGCAAATCATTCATTTCTAAACTAATAGTAATTGAATACTGGAATCTTTAAACATTGTAATTAGGTTTTAACACATCCAACAGAAACATGATAATTATCTTATGATCAAGTCTTCTTGTTCTGATTCACAACCAAGTACAGAAAGACATTAGTTGTCTTTTGTTAACAAGTTTTAAGTAGTTTAATTAGCTTCTTCTAGTCCATAACCAAACATATGATAGTTTAAGCCAAATGATTCATTTATGGAATAATGGCTCAACATATTAGAAACTTAAAACATTATAATTAAATTTCAACACATCCAACATAAAAGAGGATAACTATATTATGTTAATTAGTTTTGTGGCTTCCATAAAATCTCCTTGTTATGGTTCATAACCAATTACAAAAAAACATCAATTGTCTTCTACTGACCAACTCTAAATGGGTGTAAGTACAATTGGGTGGCACCACTAAAAATGTCACACCTTCATTTTTACAAGTCCCATCAAACTTTGGAAAAATATAAGAAACACATAAAGAAAGCTTTTTAGTAAATTTTTTTGTTGAATACATTAACTAGGTTGTATAGATTTTGAAACTTTAACAATATAAAAAATCTTTTGAATTTTGATGTTCCTATTCATTACATCCACACAAAGTTTCAAGAATGTCACAATCATTGTTTTCCTTGGATTTTTTAGTTAGGAACATTTTTCAAACAAGGTTTGGGGTTTTTCTTTTATGGATATAATTTTCTAAAGTACATTAGATGGTATTCTATTTGAAATTTTTACTGGGTAATCATTTGAGTAGGTATGATTTAATTATGAATTTCCAAAGTTTAGGAACTTGATTCTTGAAGGGGTCACCTCAATAAGGGATGTAAATTTATAATGATTTCCACCTTTTTTATTGTAATGAAAACTTCAAGCCATATATTTTGGCATGTAATAAATAAACATGATTTTTTTTTATAATTATGAAAAAATTTAAAGAAAAGGACCCATGAATATTATTTGGCCAATTTTTGTTCCTTGACCATTCCTTGAAGTTGTTCCTAGTGGGTCCCCCAATTGTACTTACACCCAAGTAACCCAGTCAACTTTTTTTAATCCATAACCAAATGCAAAACAACTCAAGGCAAATCAAAATAAAATTATATAATGGCATTCATTTATGAAAGAATGGTTGAGGATTCCACTAAATAAACAATGTAATTAGGTTTCAACACATTCAACAAAAGAAGATAAATTTTGCTTCCTACTAACTAGTTTTGCAACTATGATCGAGTTTTCTTGTGATGATTCACAATCTAGTATAAAAATGGCATCATAATTGTCTTTTGTTTTAACTAGTTCCAAATAGTTCAATCAAATTGTAGTACTCCATAACCAAAGGTAAAACATCTTAAGGCAAATCAAAATTAACTTGTACAAAAAGATTAATGTTTAGAATAATGGCTGAACATTGGAAACCTTAAACACTGTAATTAGGTTTCAACACATTCAATAGAAAGAGGATAATTGTTTTATGGTGACCAATTTCATAGCTTTGATCATGAAAGTTTTCTTGTTTTGGTTCATTGTCGAGTATAAAAAAGATCAACAATGTATTGGAAGGTGAGTGAAAGCTTACTTGTTAAACATTGACATCCAAATGGTTGAACATCCCATTTCCAATAGTAAATAATTAAGCTTGAACACATGTCTAATAGATGTTGAACAAAATTGTCTTGTGCTAACCATGAACTTTCTAGTTCAAGGGTTTCTTGTTTTGGTTCACAACCATGTACAAAAAAGCTTAACATGTTCCAATAAGCAAGGTCAAAATTAACTTATAAAGGAGTCAAAATTTTGGAATAATGGCTGAACATTCCACTTTAAACAATGTAAATTAGTTTTCAACAAATTCAATAGAAAGAGGATAATTGTCTTATGTTGACCAATTTTGAAGCTAATCAAATCTTCTTGCTTTGATTCACCGCCAAGTAAGTTTCAACAAATTCAACAAAAAAAAGGTGATTTTTTTCTACTATCCAAGTTTGTAGCTAATCAAATCTCATTGTTTTGGTCCACCACTTGGTATGCCAACTCACAAGTAACTTGCCATCAAATGAATCCCCATATTCTTTGCA
>Ga0209611_10013732_pt1 | contig 11033 bp, 7 predicted proteins | sample S1TSphgellanicum_3_FD_187693 | JGI IMG/M metagenome (GOLD analysis project Ga0209611, IMG submission 187693) | Host-associated microbial communities from peat moss isolated from Minnesota, USA - S1T2_Fc - Sphagnum magellanicum MG (SPAdes) (version 2) | ecosystem: Host-associated > Plants > Peat...
ACTAAACTTCTATTTTTTGGCAAAACTTCTTTCTTTTCATGGCAAAACCTTTACCTCTCAACAAAACCTATATATTTTCTTAACTAAACTTTTACTTCTTGGCAAAAATTATAAATCTTCTTGGCTTTTAACAAAATCTCCATCTCTTCATGGTTAAACTTCTACCACTTGGAAAAACTTTTAATTCTTTTTAGCTAAACCTCTTTTTCCTAGCAAAACTTTTATATTTTCTTGGTTAAACTTACACCTCTTAGTAAAAATTTTATGTATTTTTTTGTTAAATTTCTACCATTTGAAAAAACTTCCAATTATTCATGGTTAAACCAATACCTTTGGCAAAACTTCCATCTCTTCATGGCTAAATCTTTACATGTTGACAAAATCATTATTTGTTTTTGGCTAAATTTTTTTATTTTGAAAAAACTTCTATTTCTTTCATGGTTAAACTTATACCTATTAGCAAAACCTATCCTTTTTTGACAAAACTTTTATATTTTTTTGAATCAACCTAAAGACTATTCTTTCGACAAAATTTTTAATGTAACTTTTTGGTTGCCCTATTGACTTAACTACCTTATTGACCTAGTCACATTATTGACCTAACTTGTTTTTTATTTGTTTACATACCTACTTGCCTAGCCACCAACCTACCTACATATTTGCTTAATTACTTATTCACTTAGCCACTCACCTACTTATCCACCTGTTTATTAACTCACCTACATACTCACCTACCTACCTATCATTTACACAATGCTAACATTTACCAATGCATGACATACAAAATATGACGATATTACACTAAAATGAACTAACAACCATTTGGCGATCTTTCTTGGTCTCTATTCTAAGCTTCGTTTGTTTTCTTCTTTCTATTTCTCATATTTTTTGGTAGATGGAGGATCGAGCAAAACTCAAGCTAGTAGTGAGAGGCGAGCCCTGATGGTCGTCTTGTAATTGGTTTAAGAAGGCCCAAAATGCACCAAGTCATGCTAGTATTTTTGCTCATTGCGGCCTACCCAGCTGCAATGTGGTAAGTCGATGAACTAGAACTCTAAGTTGGTTGGGATCTGGGGCTTCTAGCAATCCTTGGTGGAAGAAGCTGGCCAGTAGTAACTGTCTGTCTGGAAGGAGGCAATAACACCATAATATGACAACTGCATTCTTTGTGCTGAACCAGAGGGAGCGTTTCTTTTTTGTTGAGGATCAAATTGAGCCTTTGATCCATTTTCCATTCTCAAGGAGGCAATAGCGCTGCTCATAATTTGACAAGAACTACAATCTTGAGCTCCAGAGGCAGGAGAAAATTTGATTCTAATTTGCCATCCCACACAAATTATGACGTGAGTGCAGACTTTGAAGCCCCACAGCCCGTAGGTTATGTGATCTAGGCACACTGGCCTTAAAGAGGGACCGTGAAAAATAAGTTGTGGACCGGGTGAAGGCAGGGATAATATCAGCTATGACAGCAACCGGGCTCACTGCATACACAACGCTTCTCACATCAGCCACAGCCAATGCTGCAGTTTTCGGGATGTTGATGTCAATGGCAGCAGTTGGTGCCTTCATGGCCCTCTTCTTCACATCCCTGACAGTTATATACAGTGTGACCCTCGCTCTTACCACCTTTGCTACTGGGACTGTTTTATTCCTCAGCATGTGCGCTGCCCTGATTGTTGCAGGTTTGCTCCTGTCATCTATGTTGTCACGGAGTTAATATGTTTGATGCTGGAGGTATGCAAAGGTCTAGTCTAGCTTCTTTGACCTGAATTTTTCCTGCAAGAATTTGAACTTAGACAGATTTTCCTGTTGTACTTGTAGAAAGAGATTGTTGAACTCAGGTTTAGACAAATCATGGAAATTATAACAGCAACTGCAAATTTTTGGAATATTGTGAGTGTTATAATCCAACCAAATGCAAGAATTGTGGCTGACCTGCAGTTGCAAAGGGTCATATGAAACACATAGTTGAATGTCTAGATGTATAGCACTGTGTCTAGATGCAACTGATTGCTGCTGGCTTTTGGAGAGTGCCTTGCAGTTGCGAGAGAGTTTTGGGAAGGGTTGATAAAGATCTTTGAGCTTGCTATGAGTGCAATAGCCATGATTGGCTCTGCCCTTGCCACCATTTCTGCAGCTGGGAAAACTCAGATAATTACAGTTCAGAAGCACCCACCTCACTAAGATCCTCTCTACGTCAACAGATGTAAATATGTAATGTCAAATACATGCTATAACCACTCTTTGTTCGCTGTAAACCCAAGCCCATATATAAACCTTCGTGAGAGAGGAAAAGGGTGGTCATACATGTGTCAACTCTAAATCCTGAAACTGACATTATATTCAGCAACAAGTGATCACACCAACAGATCAGTACTTAGACAATGAGGCACAGAAAAGCAGCATAGATGTCATCTTTGTAGCTAACTGCAGTGAAGGAGAGGAATGTCAGCAATCGTTGAAGGTTTTATTTCAGTACATGAAGAAGACAGATTCTCGTGGGCTGAGGAATGTGTCTCAAAATCATTACTACATGTCCTGTATTTAAACCAAAGAAAGATGAAGACCATTTTGTAGACATAATTCCAGGCCCACTGATGTTTTGCATTGCCAAAAAGTTCTGTACAGATTGTGATTTCACCTTTCAAACTTGTGAAGCTACCTTTTGGTAGGCTACTTTCTGGTGAATGTACTTCACCTTTTCACTGCATTGTGAGTGCTTCTTCTTGGAACCATGGCAGTGTTTTGGAGCCAGTCAAATTGCTCATCACTTACAACCCATGTCATATTGTTTGCCTCTAGAGCAATTAGTTTGAAACCTTTCTGATACGTGATGTAGGCATTCGTTACTGCAGCTGGCTCATGAGCTACTAGCCAAACCCCTTGCACTTCCCACCTCCTCTTTTTCAGTTATCTGTGTAAACAGACACTCCATGTTCACCATCCATTCATGGTTAATACGAAAACAACAGTTTGCATGACCATGCAAGTGATTCAGCACATCCTCTACTACTAGAGGATGAGGTATGCATCCCTTTCAACATGCTAGCTTAGAAGACAATAATCCTCACAAAAGTGCTTGCACCCATCCCGCTTAATAGGCAATATCAGATTACAGGCATATTTGGAACTATTGAGTTACATCTTGCTAATTCTGACCAACCATGTACAATTGTTTTGGAACCTCGCCTTCCTCGGAGTATGAAACTGTGCTTGGAGTGATTTTCCATGGGGAAACCCTTGGGTGTCAATTGTTTATTCTTCTAAGGGACAACATTCTCAAGTGTTGCATTTCCCTGGCGCATTGGATCTACACTCAAGGGCAACCCTTTGTATATTATTTAATGAAACACCTAAGAGAGGTACCTTTTGGTATGCTAGGAAATAATAGAATATTAAAATAATATTTTGTTAAATTTGAGAATATTTTACATATATTCTAGATGTGTTTTCATAATCTTCGTCAATGTGAAGTTGGTGAGGTTTTCTAATAACATTGGTGTGGCCCAAATCATGGCCAAGACTTTCTAGACCCTTATCGGTAGATCAACAAATTGTTCAATCTCCTCATCCTTCTTGTCATTAAGAAGGTTTTCAAAATTGAAAACATTGAAAGCACATTGAAAATACATTAAAAAAATTTGATTTGTCTCATCAAACAACATTTCCTCATCACTTCTGGAAGAGCTCTAATCACTATTAAATATGGCTTGAGCTTAAAGACGACATCTTATGTGCTAGAGTGAAAATGAAAAGGATACTTTGATTTGAACTCTCCCTTATAATCACCATGAGCCCATACAACCTAGAATCTTCCCTCCTACCTAGCCTACACCTAAATCCATATTTTTTGGGCTGATTTTTTACTTACCCACCTTACTTACATTTTAACTAAACCTCTAATCATGTTCCTAAATAACACATTGGTCCTAAATACTCATTTTGATCATGTTATTTAAACTTTACATTAAACTTTACCGTAAAACATTAAAAATCAGACTCTAAGCACCAAAACCCTAAAAACTATAAGCCAACACTAACTTTGATCATGGTCCTCAACCCTAGCTTTAAAATGTGATTCATAATGTCGACTTTTTACATGAGCACAAGGCATACCTTATAACCCTAATCATAATCTCTAAATATTAGCCCTAATCCAAAAACTAAACTCTAAAATTTTAAATCTTAAACCTTCAAAAACTAAACCTAAAACTAAAACTTTAAAATCTAAATCCTAAAATCCCAAGTCCTAAACCCCAAAAGTTAAACCCTAAACAGATTAAACACAAACCCTAAAAACTAAAACTTAAAATTAAAAATTTTCAAACCTAAAAACTTAAACCCTAAAATGACCAAAGATAAATCCTAAAATATCAAGTCCTAAACTTTGAAAATTAAACATTAACAAAAAGAAACAAAAACCCTAAAAGTTAAAGCTTAAATTTCAAGTCCTAAACCTCAAAAACTAAACAAAAATCTTAAACCCTAAAAAAACCAAACAAAATCCTAAAAACTAAACTCTAAAACCAAAGCTCAAAACTCTAAATGCATAGCCTAAAGTCCCTATTAGCCTATAGCCATATATCTGTATCACCCATAGGTCATATAGCCAATATAATCAATATAACCTAATAGATGATGTAGCCCAATAACCCAATAGCTATATAACCATAGTCCCTTAGCCTCTAGTTTACAACCCCATAGCTCCCTTAGCCTTTCCTTCAAGGAAAACTCTATTGCTTGTAGAGTTTGATCAAAAACATTTGTGTTAGGGGCTTCTTTCGGTTTCTGGTGACTGAAGACATGGTTTTGAGAAAAAGAGAAGACAATTCTGATATTTTTTCCCCAAAAGAAAGTGATGGGATAAAAATGCATTTTGATAAAAATATGAGTAAATGGTTGTGCAGAGCAATGCAGAGTGTAAAATGGTAAATTTTACAAACACAATAGAAACCAAGGTAACAGAATGTGAGCACTTTGACATCTCCTATTCTGGAAACAGTTGCACAAATTGGATTTTTCTGGGAAGAAATGTGGATCAGACCTCTCAATGTTCAATTGTCTGGATTTCACTCATCCCAACTCAAATCAAAAACACCAACACTCCAACAGCAAATCAGGGAGCAGAAGCGCCATGAAGAAACATAGAAAGAAATGCAATGCACAAGAAGCAGATGCAATGGCGAAGATGTGAAGCAAAAGAAAGTCGTGACAGTGAAGAGCGATGAAACAACATTAAAAGAAGAAATGCAATGAAGCAACAGAGGATACAGAAGTTTGATGAAGCAACACAAGCACGTTGAAGCAACACCAGAAACAAGATGTGTGGAGAACCTCCAGCTGCAAGAAAAATAACAACACAATGACAGCATCCGACACATTGAAAGGCAAAACCTAAAGGCAAAAGCTAAACAGCCTTGTACACTCCACTTTAAGTCAAAAAGGCCGCTTTAGGTCAGAAAGAAGTGAAAGGAAAAAGAAGCCAAGAAAAAAGGGGCAGTTCTTTACATAGGTCTAGGTTTAGACCCTTCTCCTGTGCATAATTTAGACATCAACAAGGTGATATGGCAAAAGACCCTGTGGAAAATGACCCATGCATGCCCTGTACAGGGTTTAAGGCACTGTGAACATGAGAAAAAGTTTTTAAACATAATCTGATCTAATTGTATCTTAGACAAGCCTTCTAGAATCCTCCAGCAAAATGGTCTCCACCAATGGGCTACAGAGATGCATACAATCAGTGCAGACTTCAGCAAATTTATATCTTGCAAACCTAACACCATAAACTCATGTTTGATGTCATGTGGGAGAACGCAGTCCATGGAGAATTAGGAGACAAGAGTTCGCATCAAAGTGACCTCTAATGTTTGAACATCTGAAAAGTCTCCTCAGCAAAGCTCAGGTTTCATTATATAATTCATATGTACTTTTCTTAACTTGGGAAATCAACACCAAGAATAAATCATAGTAAATGATCCTTCAAGCTTCCTGAACATATCTCAAAGGAAGATATTCTGACACTCCTGCCTTGAACTATATTCCAGAACTTGTCTTATACCTGAAAAAGCACAACGGATGCAGGTTGCTCTTCACATGATCACTTTGGCAACACAACGCATGCACACTACAAACTAACCCATAGATATTTCTACAGGATCAGGACCCAAACTAAAGACATGCACCCTGGCTATACATCACCTGTTTATGTTAAACTGCAACTTCTTTCACAGGGACTGGATTGGAGAGAACCAAGACTCTGATATCCAGGAGACTAAATTGTTGAGATAGGTCAAGATTGAGTGCCTCAAAGTAGGATTCTGAGGTTCATCTCTAACCATCCTTATGGCTAGTAGGCCCATTACACCAGTATGAGGACCATCTACTTTACTATACTTCACTTGATAATGCAATCGCTCACCCTCAATAATTCTGGAACCTGGACTCCCTGGAGCAGGGTAGCATGAACCCACCCCAATAATGTAACCATCCTCATTGCCAGCTTCAGTTCCATGGCCATAAACAGGTGGAGAATTACAGATCAAGCGCCCATCCTCTCCCCAGAGACTGGAATCCAAGGCTGCTAAGTGTAAGTGAGACACTACGGTCACCACTTTTCCTCCAAAGGGAGCAATTACAGTTGTATCCCGAGTGTCGACACATTCTTCAGATTGAGGATCTGCATGAGCACCACATGATCCTTCTACTGTATACTCAATCAGACCATCTCCCGAACCATCTTTATCTGTCACATCGATGCCAAACAGAGTAGTAGGCACAACACATGCATCCCATTCCACGTACTCCCATGTGTACTGCAAAACAAATATTGCCCATTCAACCCCTCAAGTTAATTCCTCCTGATTAGCACAACCAAATCCACCCATGTCTGTTGCTTAGAGATCCTGTACAAAGCAACACTCAAAGTTCATCTAATGTCCCTTCCAGTAAGCTCAAGGTTTGGAATCAGAAGCCATCCCCCATGACCTGCATGTCCTCTCAAGTGATACTCAAGCTTGCAGTCTTGCAGGATTGCAGGGCTAAGGGACTAATTTTAAGCCATGAATATTTGGTTGGAGAAAAACAGAAGTAATGGGAGGAGGATTACTAAAGAATTGGAGTCCAAACTGTAATCTGCTGAAATGTTTCATGCAGTTAAGGTCTTGAAAGAATGGCAAGAATTTCATTACCTGTAAATAGAGAGTCCTCTTGGGACCATTGACAAAACCCTCCTCAACAGCACAATGTCTTTCATCTGAGCAACAATGAAGACCACCCATGTACCCTTCTGGCAAGGGATCCCCTTTCTCTGTTGTTGTTACATTGTACAAATCACATCTGCACCAAATAGATCCAACTCACATACACATATACATACATACATACACAAACCTGGAGCTTTCATGTGCTTCCAAGACTTAAGGAAGTTTAAACTAATGAGAAACCCCTGGAACTCCAGAATTAGAATTCTGGAGCTCCTAATTTTTTGGAGTTTTATTTTTTCCATCGCAAGAGGAGCTTTGGGAGTGAAGAAAAGGAACTAGCTAGTAGTACTACAAGGGAACCTGGTGCGAGGCTCTGACCTGCATTCAGTGCAACCAATTTTGTTCACAGCTCCTCTGGTATCGATACCGTGCACGTTCAGGATCCACACTGCTTCAAAATCCTTGGGGACCTTGGCTGTGGCTCCTGTTTCCATGGCGAAAGGGGCAGGGTACCTAGTCTCGGTGCCGCGAGTTTCACCTCCAACGCCCATGTAATTCAAGGGATTACGATGGCGCGGGCGTTCAGACCTCACATAATGATGATGATGATGATGATGATGACCATGTCTCCGGCCTAAAGTAACAACATCATCACCTGCACGAGAAGGAGTGTGAGAGTTCCTCATACCCCTCATCACCATTTCCATATGCCTCGCCAGGTTTTTCTTCGGCAGCACGAACTCAGCTATGACCCAGTGATGAAGGTAAACCTCGTGCAGCGGCACCGAGACGCCATCCTCATCCACAAACTCAGCGAAGAAATCTATCACTCCGATATGGCCTTTAGGCACTTCACCATTGAAGAACTTGTCCTTTGCATCTCCAGGCCTGAATATCATTGCAGGTGATCTGAACGTCTCCCTCCTCACAAAACTAGGGTTCAAAGACTGACATCCAGATGCTGCTGCTGCTGCAGCATCAACAATATTCACTCCATCTCCGCCTTCCGGCGCTTGCTGCTCCAGGCTGCTGCTAATGCCACCTCTCAAAGCAGCAGCTCCACACAACACACCCAACAACAAGAAGAAGAAAAGCGGCAACCCATTTCCAATTACGCGGTACTTCATCATCGAGACTACACCTATCTTCCTTTCTTTCTTTCTCCAAATTTTGTTTTCTCTTCAAATTCAGCCTTGGAGTTGAGCAAGAACCTACTGGTATTATTATTATTACGAGGGTGAGGGGGAAATCTCTTTCTGCAGTTCGTTGTTCAACCACTCACTCCAGAAGACGACCAACTACAAAAGGAAACCAAACCCTCCTGCGAGAAGAACCACACTGCAATCAAAAAACCCCAATGAAATTCGCGCTTTATAGGTTTCGAGCGGCCGCAATCCAAAACAGAAACAAACACAGAAATTGCACACAATCTTTCGTGGTGATTGCGCGAGACGGTGGCCCCGAAGAATCGGCGCCCTGCTTAAATGTTAAGCTTGGTCAGCAAGGCAAAATAACAAACATACACATACAAAAACAAATTTCTATCTATGAAAGTTTGTTGGCCTTGCCTACCAAGGCAAGGATACTGTATTTAGATTCATTATAGAGTATAGTAGCTTAATGGATTTTGGCTCCTAGGTAGTAGGTCTATTTTTATATGAGGCTTTTTGAAAGATGATATTTTGGCTTGTGTTGAAACTTGAGATCAGTTATAGAGTTATAATATCTTGAAGGATTTTGGTTTCTTTGAGAGGATTTTTTTGAGGATTACATTTTTGCATGGTGAAATATTTGAATTTCCATAATTCTTCTTTTGCCTTAAAACATTTTTTTAATGTATATGGCAAGGTCACAATGTGACACACCCCTTGTTTGTTTTGTTTATCACCGGAGTACCTTAGTGGCTTCGACATAAATTAAATTATTTTTTCATTTTCCCCTGGTTCCCAATGTGTTCTCACTATGTTTTTTTTTTAAAGTTCTCAATGAGTTCCCATCAGGTTCCCATTATGTTCCTGAAGTCCTCAATGTGTTCCTCAACATGTTCTCCATAACACCTCACTTTTATCCCATATGCTTTGGCAAATGTTGTCTGCCTTTCCCCTGCTATAGAGCTGGGCCAAAGGGAAGGAACTTTATACTTCAAAACAGAACCTTCTATTTGGGGGAGCATCTGTAGTTTCATTTTTTTGGAGTGATAGGCCAATCAAATTGGCTTGTTACAAATAAAATAAAATAAAATAGAACTTGGGAGGCACCTTATTACATATAGTAAAGGACATCGTGATGTGAAGCATCATTTCGTTCATCTGTCTCATCATCCATCCATCTGTCTGGTCATCCATGCGAATCGACACCCTGGAAGCTCCGAGGTTGCCTGCTGCACACCATCCCTCTACTGAGTCTGACACTGCAGCTTTCTGCCCACCAAGAATGGGAAGGAAATCTATCCATCATGCAATGCTCTCCCAGCTAGCTACTTCCCAAATGCCCAACTTGGTCGGTGAAATGGCCTCCAAGTTATGGCCAGTGAAATTTTTTATTTATAAAATAAACCAGGAATGGCCCTCCATCCATGTCCCTATTTAGATACATCATCATCCTCCATGTGCTTGCTTGCTGGACGGTTTTAAAGAAGCACCATGTATGATGAAAATATTTACACATGACCACATGTAGTGTGTTTTTTTATTTTTTTTCAGTCAATTTTGTAATGCAGCCAAAGTGGTGATGATCCACATGAATAATTAGCTATACATAAATATTTTCAATAGCCAGAAATTTTCTAAAAAAAGGAAAAAGTCGGACTTCTATCTATACATGGTTCAAGAATATTTTAGCCAAAAATATAAAAATAACATGTTATGACAAGACAAAATGTGGCATAAAATTTGGTAAATTAATAAACAATAAAAATTTTTATGAAGTGTCCAATATGCTTTTGATATCTATGTTGCATTGGTGCATTTGTCCGAATATGATCAATTAGTGTATGTTAATAATTAAGTTCTTTAAAAAATCTAAATGTATTTGTTATAAAGGTATATGTGTTTTGGCAATGAGAAGAAGCGTGCGACAGAAGTGAAGATTGGAGACAAAACACTCAACAAAAGTGGAGCAACATACAAATGAGAGGGTGAAGTGTTTGTAGTTGATATCTGAAGTTTCTTTTTCTACTTCCATTCTCTAAAACTAGCTAGTTAGCAAGGAAGCTTGAAGAAATGAAGTTTTTTTTCCATAGATGATAACGTAATAAGAAAATAGGCTCAATGATGATCAACGCAGCGCATATGAAACTATTTTGAATGTTGTGACAAATAAAAAGGGCAAACTGCTCTTTGTGTATGGCAATGGTGGAACCAGCAAAACATTTGTTTGGACAATGTTTCTATCCCACCTACGAGGACAAGACAAAATCGTGTTTGCAGTTGCCTCATCAGGAATTGCATCTTTGCTACTTCTGGGCGACAGAACCGCCCATTCAAGATTCAAGATTCCGATTTATCTGCATGATGAATCAACTTACAACACCACACAACAGATGAAAGTGGCCGAGTTGGTGCGTAAAGTTGATATGATCATTTGGGATGAGGCACTGATGATGCATTGCCGAGCTTTCGAAGTTGTTGATTGGACCTTACGTGATTTGATGCAATTGGATGACGCATAGGCAATCGAAAAGATATTTGGTGGGAAAATCGTGGTCTTTAGTGAGGATTTTCGATAGATCTTGCTTATTATTCCCAAGGGAGGACAAGAAGACATTGTCAATGCTTCGTTGCCTCGATCGCATCTTTGGCAGCATGTTATAATTCTTTGTTTTCATATCAA
>Ga0209611_10013734_pt1 | contig 11032 bp, 3 predicted proteins | sample S1TSphgellanicum_3_FD_187693 | JGI IMG/M metagenome (GOLD analysis project Ga0209611, IMG submission 187693) | Host-associated microbial communities from peat moss isolated from Minnesota, USA - S1T2_Fc - Sphagnum magellanicum MG (SPAdes) (version 2) | ecosystem: Host-associated > Plants > Peat...
CAAAAAAAAACTCCACTGATCAGGCAATGCTGTATTCTTATTTATTTTTGTCAATTTTATAATGTTGCCAAAATGGCAATAATTCCATAGGAAAGATTTAACCAAATTTGGAAATAAATCAAATATGAAAATAAACAAGCAATACATGGTTCAGATCCATTTCAATTTTGGCAAAATTATGAGCCTCTAGTCCAAATACCCTATAACAAGGCCTAAAACCAACCAAAGAACCTAAAAAATCTACCAACACTAATTCAAACTCAAGCTTCCCTTTTGAGATGAATATGAAAAAAATTCTGAAATTTTTTGGCTATAAACCAAATATGAAAATTAAAGAAAATTAAACCATCTTTTTTATATTTTTGGATATGGATTGTACAAAGAAAGAAAGAAAAGAAAGAAAGAAGACAACCATTTTAAAGATATGGATATTTTTATTTTTATTTATTTCTAATTTCTAATCTTGAAAGTCAATTCATGTTCACATTTTCAAATTCTAAATTTCTCATTTTGGCAAAACTTCACCAAATCACCAGTAAAAAAAAAAAATCAGTTGGCTTTTTCTGCTTATAATTAAGTGAGCATTTTGGGGAATGTTCACAGGTTGTTATTATTGTGAACAAAACTATCGGTGAGTTCATTTCTTGAGAACTTCATGGGAACATTTCCTATTTTAAACTGTTGATGGTTTAAACCAGTGTTGGGTGGTTTCTTTTAATTTTTAAAGAATTGTTGGCTTGGGTTCTTTGAATATTGTAAACTCAAAGAATTGTTATTTTGGTACTTTGAAAAAAAAAAACTCAATATCAAAAGAATAGTTGATTTTGATTCTTTTTTAAAAAAACTCAAAATGGAAAAATTGTTGATTTGGTTCTTTGAAAAAAAAACTCAAAATCAAAGATTCATTAATTTTGGTTTTTTGGGAAAAAAAAAACTCAAAATCAAAAAAATCGCTGATTTTGATTCTTTGAAAAAAAAAAACTCAAAATCAATGAATCATTGATTTTGGTTCATTGAAAGAAAACCTCAAAACCAAAGGATCATCAGTTTTAGTGAAAGAATTGACAATTTTTTGACCCATTCTTCAACTTTTTCAGATTGTTAGAGAACCGCAATTATATGCCAGTATTGATTCTTTGATTTTTTAAATAATCAATAGGTAAAATATATATATATACCCAGCTTGATAACCGATGGGTATTTGTCCTTCATTTTAAAAACCCACCCAACACTGGTTCAAACTTTGAACTTGTCGTAAAGGGGAGGCAAAAAACCATTACCCAAAGTGACTTCACTTATTTGTTGTTCCCAAAGCAAATGAAATAGTAGCATGAAACATGATTTTATTAATTTATTAATTTATTCATTGATTTTATTTTATTTTTCAAATCACCAGCTTTTGTGATAAGATTTCAGTCCATAACCAAGAATATAGAAGGATTATTTTCTTTTTTTTATAAATTTTGTATGTAGTATATAGCCAAATTTGACTAAATTATTTTCTGAATGATCGCCACTTTGGCTACATCACAAAATCCTTAAAAGGAACCCCGATAGGGGGACCCGGGGTTCGGGGGAGGGAGGTGGGGTGGGTGAGGTGATTTACATCTGATAACTTCGGAAAGTGATGAGCTCTTTTAATATGAACTTTTGACACATCCAACTATTACTCCACCGCAAGACTGAACTGAACTGAACTGAACTGAATTTCTGGAATAGCTTTGGTGGTGTGGTCGGATCTGGTGGGTCGGGTTTGGATCTATGCGTTTGTCACTTCCATGCATGTTTTCTTTTAACTATACGGTTTTATTTACTTATTTATTTAAAATGTGAACTTGCTTGTTTGTTTTGTTTGTTTTGTACTTTTAAAAAAAATTCTTTGTGTTGTTATTTTTGTATTCACTTTATTTATTAATATTTTCCTCTGTACCAATAATGGCTTATTAACGATGCGTGAGTACAACACTGCAACACCGTGTGTTATGCATACTGTATTTATTTTCTTGGAATTTCTTGTTGTAAATGCAATTGCAACTAACGACATGATCAGACGGACGGCTGGCGGAGAAAGAGAGTGTCAATAATTCCCTCTGATGATTCAAAAAGCCATCAATATGGCTCATTAATCCTCGTTAATTGATTAAAAAATTTATGGATCTAAAGAATGAATCAATCAATGAACAAAGGAACGTTTCAAAGAATATGACACAAATGATGTCAATGCGAACCTTACCGGTTAAGGTAACGCTTAACGCCATTGTTGGATGCGATAGTCGATAGTCCATCTTCCTTTGGAAGTAGGTCCGCTTCTTACATATGAAAAGCTTGCTCGCACGAAGGAAAGTAAGTGGGTGTGAATGAAACTAAATAAATTACGTACACATTTTTTTAATTATTAAAAAAGCCCCATTTGTTTTCAATCATCAAACGGGGTAAAATTTAATTATTTTTTTTGCCATTTTCTTCAAATCATTAATTTATTAGTTTCCATTATTATTTTTGGCCTTGCTCTTCAAATCATCAATTAAATAAGTTTTTCTTTCTTTTCCTCTTCATAATAATTTTTTTTCTTAACAATTATTATTATTATTATTGTTATTATTTTTAGGGGTTGTCTTGTATTCATGGCAGTATTTTCATTGGGCTTAGTTAACCAATAACTGAAGATGGGATATCAGAGTTTTTAGGCAAGCAAAAGAGATAATAAGGGGTGTGTCACACTATGGCCTTGCTATTTACATGAAAAAAAAGTATCTTAAGGCGAAAGAAGAACTATGGTGAAATTAAAATATTTCACCATGCAAAAATATAATCTTTTTATAAAAAAAAAATCCTCTAAAAGAAACCAAAATCCTTCAAGATATTCACAACTCTATAACTAATCTCAAGTTTCAACAGGAGCCAAAATATCATCTTTCAGAAATCTTGGCAACAAAATAGACCTACTACGACTACTACTACTACTACCTAGGGGCCAAAATCCATTAAGCTAGTAATACTCTATAATGAGTCTAATAAACAAAACATCCTTGGCCTTGGGAGGCAAACCCAACAAAGAAGCTTCATAATGGCAAGTCAGAGGCTACTATGAAAGAATTTAATGTACTCATAATCTCAGGTGAGGTGGGTTCAGAGTTAAGATGGGGTTTTCAGTTCAGTTTAGAAATAGTTTTCCCTTATGATTTTCATTAATTAGGTCACACTAAGTTACGTGTGCTTTGATTTCTGTGCAATGTTGTGCAGACTGTCAATCCAGATAGCAATCTCCAAGAAGAGGAAATAGCCTATTGCACTTATATATATTATTAGACTCATTCTTCTTTCATTCTTCTTCTTCTTCATTTAATTACACTCTACATCGTATTGTAGACTCAAAACCTACAGGGATAGTGATACTACTAGGCTACTCATAATAGTTGAGGTTAAAAATAGTTAAGAGCTTACCCACCAGTACTTAGTATGTGACCCTGCAAACATATTTTTCACATCCAAGTTTAGTTACTTACTTTTTTTGTAACCACACCCATAAAACTGAAACTGGGTACTGCAAAAATGTGCGAACTACTACTAATCGCAAACCACCACTCAACCACCACTCAATTATGTTTGGTCAATCAAAAACAGGGAGCAGCAGTCATATCATATTTATTACACTCTTCACTAGTAGGTGCACAGCCCCTCTTGCGCCTTTTACTAGCCTCAGCAAAGAGAGCACATATGCAGGAGCAAAACCATTTTCCTAAGATAAACCGGCATATTTGGACTTTTCTTCATCTGATTTTAATGTGCAGGGTCACATATTGAGCACCCCTGGTGGTGCTCTAACACATCTGAATGGAACCACAACCACACCATGCATCCATCCATCCATCCATTCATTCATTTCCAGCATGGTCAGGTCTGGGGCTGGGTCTGGTTCTTAAAGCCTGGCCCGGCAGTTGTAAGACTGACCACAAGACCCGTCCCAGAACGGGGCCAGTACATAAAGCCTAAGAGCATCTCCACCAGGGTACATTAAGACCTTGGCAATGGCTATTGCCATATGAACAGTTTTTGTTTGTTGGCCTTGCCTACCAAGCAAGGATATTGTGTTCAGATTCATTATAGAATATAGTAGCTTAAGGGATTTTGGCCCCTAGGTAATAATAGGTCTATTTTTATATGAGAATTTTTTGAAATATGATATTTTGGCTAGTGTTGAAACTTGAGATTAGTTATAGAGTTACGATATCTTGAAAGATTTGGTTTCTCTTAGAGGGTTTTTTTTTAAGATTAGATTTTTGCATGGTGAAATAATTTAATTTGCATAATTCTTCTTTTGACTTAAGATATTTTTTAATGTAAATGGCAAGGCCACAATGTGACACACCCCTTGTTACATAAGTAAGGGCCACTGGGTTTTTTGTTTCCACTACATAGATATTCAACAACAAAAAAAGGTCTTCAAGAAAACTACTAAACCAGTTTTGCAATCAATAGTTGTGCTCTTTATATATCTTTGTGAATCTATGTTGCTAACACCTAAAACAAACTTCCTTCATGATATGATAATTTGTGTTACATGAGACTCATTCGTTACAAGTGCATGTTTTGCATTATTACTTACTTCATGGCTCCAATAGTTTTATGGCAGGATATCACATATGACATTTAGATCTCCCATTTGAATGTTTCAATAAAGAATGAGTTTTCTCCATTTGAATTGCCAATAGGCAAGAGCTTTTAATAATTCTACTTGTTCAACACATTATTGTAAGTTTTAATTAATTATCAAATCTTCAATCTTCAATGGGTTTAACTATCATCTAGAGCCTTGGGGGAAAGGCAGGGGAGGGAACTCCCCTATTGAAACTTGAAACCGTGCCAGTATTACACCATAGTACATAGGCTGGTTAGGCATTAATTATTATTTTTGGAAGTGTTGATATTTCTGAAAAATAGGTGCCTAACATGCCAACACTCTAAATGAAGCTCTCAAGCACAATACCTTCATTATCTAATATAATGTTGAATTGTAATTTTATTTTATTTTACTGCCGAACACAACTAACAAAACATAATCAATTATTAGGCAACTTGTTGTGGAACTAGCCTAGGTACTAGGGTAATTGCAAATTTCAAGGACACAGCTTTTTGAGTGAGAAGTTCCAAATTCACACTCTAGATCTTTCAAATACTATATAAGTGAAAGATACTTTCTAAATGTGAAATTCAGTACAAGATTTTGGATGAAGATTTGGGTCTTCATCATTCTACTATTGATCAATGGCTTTGGGAGTAAGTTTTCCTTCAGATTTTATGTCCTTACGTGCATCTCCAGCTGTGCTCAGTATGTGACCTGCAAAAATATTCTGCACATCCAAGTTTAGTTATTTACCCCACTAATAAAAACTGAAACTGGGACAAGAGATAGGTCTGGAACTGCAACTAGCAAACCACCTGGATCAATCATTATGATAGGCCAATCAGAAACACTCATCAGAAGTCAGGTCATATTTTCTAGACTCTTGTCTGCTGAATTTTTTTTGAGAAAAAGATGGATCAGGCCAAGGCCAGATAATGAAAAAAGAAGCAAGCATTACTTTTGTACTTCCTTACAATAAGGACCCATTGCTGATTTAGTGTCTTGCTTTGAAACCTTAGTTAGAAAGCTAGTCCAATCTATCTACTCATCAATTAATGGGATTACAAAACCAGGTGCTGGATGCAAAGTTTACACACTCACAACTCTTTAGTAGAAATTTCAGCTAAAATCAAGCCAGCAATGATTATAGAGCAAAGCTAGATTGACCTCGTGGGAGTCCAGCAGGTGTACTAGCCAAGGTTGGATCTCAAGTTTCATGGGACCAAAAAGATTTCTAACATGACACACTCATGAGGCATTACAAGTACACTCACAATAACCAAGTTAGGTATACTGTAAAATTAGGCCAAGATATGATTCTTCAAGTAAGAATGAGGCATTTTTTGAAATTGTGAACATAAGTAGCTTGGAAAATGGGCACCTAACAAGAATAAAACTTGAGCATATTTCATTCATATTGGATTGCATGATTGAGTTCTTCTTAATGTCACCTTGTCTTTGAGCCTTAATTTCATTCTTTTATCCCTAGTTTCTCCTTAAATGAGGGTTATCTATAAAGTGGGCAAACTTTGAAAAAAAAATCATCAATACCCAGGATGAACTTCACAATATTTAAAGGCCCAGGCAAAAACAAAAGATAAAAATCGAAATGTGGAATAATTTTCAGAATTCAAATATCAAGTTCTAAATTTAAATAATAAAATTTTCTCAAACTCAAATATCAATTTTCAGAATAGAAATATCAATTTTTAGATTCTAATATCATATTTTAATTCGAATATAAATTTTTAAGAATGCAAAGAACAATTTGCGGATTGAAATAACAATTTTTAGCTTCAAAAATAATAATAATTATATAATGATTTATATAATTGAAAATCAGTTTTTTATATTGAAATTATAATTTTCAGAATTGAAATATGAACTTTCATATTCAACTAGAAATATTCAAAATTAAAGTATAAATTTTCCATTTCAAAATAACAATTTTGAAAATTGAAATATGAATTGATTTCAAGTTCATGTATCGTGTTTGAAACTCTAATTGAAGTTTTAAGAAAATTGGGTGTAATGGGTATGAATCACATATTCCATTGCATCTTGCATTGTGATCATTGTATTTTTTTGTCATGGAACAGGGGTGTCAGACTATACTTGATGTTTCAAGGACAAAGAAAGGTGAGAAGGTTGTTGAGAATATCAAAACCAAAATAAAGGTTTTGTTTTTTTGTAAAACAATATTGCCAAATGGAAAAAATTCACCACAAAAATCACGTTGATAAAACGCTTAATATGTCACAACATATAATTAATCTACCCATAATTAATGTATAATGTACTCTTAATAAACTCTTTAAATATACCTTTAATGCAACCCTAATACATCATAGAAATGCACTTCAAATTTAGTTATAATACATTTTGGTGTATGTCAAAGGGCATGTATATGGCATATGGTTGCAAGTAATTTGATCCCAAATGCAACTAATGGAACATATGAGCCTATTCTTGGATGAAAACAATCCAAAAAGTTGTCCAAACAAAAAGATGAATATGTCAATAATTGCATGGTAATTGCAACATAATCACATTTCACCATGTAAAGTGTGAACATTGATAATTAGTTGCAAAAAAAAATCAAATATAGTCACAACCAACACATAGTTGCATGTAATCGCAAAAAGAATGGTTACATATAATAAATCTTGGTAATTTAAATATTCTAAGAAATATATATAATGAAAAAAATTAGCATTGATTTTTTTTCTCATACACCAAATGAATAACATGGGAAAACAAATTTAAAATTATTTTTGGGGTCTTTTGGTGTGGATCATGAACATTCATAATAAAAAACTTGTCCATGATACTTAAAATAAACTAGGGGAAAAACATACATTCTAATTTACATAATTATACAAGAATTTAATATTGTAAATATCTATAATTTAGAGGTAAATATGCACTTCAGAATTTGCAAGCATGAACATTTTGACCTAATTAGTAACCCATTCAAATATAAATATGAAGTATTAAATTGTATGTGTTTCAATATATATTAATAAATACAATATGCAACATTTGAATAATGATTTAAATAAGTTCAAGGTGTATAGATGTGAAAAAACTCATTAAACTATTCAAATATAATTATAATAAATATGAGTTATGTGTATTAATTTTAACATATTAAAAGTGTATGGTTCAACTCATGTACACATGTCAACAATTGAAAAAATGTGGAAAAAATCACTAACGTAATGTTAATCTCAAGTTTTAAGTTATTACATGTGTTTTAACAAATTATTGTAATGGTAAAATGCAACCCATGAACAATGGTTTCAACATGTTAAAAATGGATGGTCCAATTCATGTACCATGTTGACAATTGAAAAGATGTCAAAAAAACCATTAACCATTATAATGCATTGTGTAAATAAAGTTAAAGGCTACCTCAATTTACACATCAACAATTTGAAATAATAATAAATAAATAAAAAGGTTCAAATTATGCTCATAAGTGAAATGTAGTGAATGTTATAAATATACACAATATTGACCATTAACTAATGCAACAAGTCATTTGCAAAATTTAACTCTAGTTATCCATTTATGGTTGATGAAAGTGATGTTATTTGCATAAGCATGTTTAGCTGAACAATTCTCATGAACAAAATAATTTTCTTTTTATGACATGTATCAAATGTCATTAAAATGTAATCAAATAAAGAAGCAGTTGAAATGTGTGAAGGTGAAAAATGACAAGATTTCTTCTTGTGATGGTTTAAAGCATTTTTAATCCATCATAAAATGAAAATAATGCAAAATTCATGGATTAAAAACCTCTACTTGTCACTTATGAAATTAATTGTGTGGTTAGATTTAATGTTGTTAATGTAAACATAAATAATAATATAACACACCATGTAAAATCATTTACATTTTCACACTCAAGTTTTACACTTAAAACTTTTTCCTAGGCATAGTTTGGGCTTTACATTTGCATGGCATGCATAAATAAATTTATTAAATACACTCACGTGATCTTGTGTATTTTTTTCTTCCTATAAGATCATGCAAGTGTAAATTATCATATAATACCTTTATTTTTATTTTTAAAACCATAATCTTAATGACATTAGGAGATGAAATGCCTTATTCTATTACAAACTTTTATCTTTTGTTGAAGAATGAATGACTTAACACAATGCACAATACCGTCTACATATGCATATTGCATTTTCTTTTTTGTTTTATCTTTTCACATGATTCAAGATGATAACTATGGAACCGTGTTGAACAAAGGAAAAAGGAAACAAAAGGGTGAAAGGAGGAGGGAAAAGGGACTAGGTGTGAAGGAATTATATTTTGCAAAGACTTCTATGTTGTGATCATACAACAATGGATAGGTCCTACTTTAACAACATGGGGTTTTGGAAGGTGTGGTGATGACTAAGTTAAACATCAATCAAGGTTTTAAAATAATCATGGGGAAGTCATTTTTTGTATATTTTATAAATCATGTGATATAACAAAGTTTTTTTGGTGTGCTTTTTTAATATATATAATTAATTATATTATTTAAATCAATTTTAAGCACCGTATTTACATTTAAATAAATTTTTATTTTTATTTTAAAAAACTAGTTGCACCTTTCCTTTGGTACATTGTTTAAAAAAATGAAAAAAAATTCCCCAAGCAAATCATATATGGGGAGATGTCAAACCCTAATGTGCCAAATTGATTACATTTAACATATCAATAACTTTATGTTAACAAAAGTATAATATTTCAATTAGTCATTGAATTGTCACCAATTGAAACAATTTTGATTGTTGTTGCACCTTAATTGAACATTTGCCTCTTCAATACTTGTTGTGTCTTTTTCTTTTTCTTTTTTTTGTAAAAGTGGTTATCATCTTCAACTAATTCACATTTCACTAATTTTGTATTCATCAAATTTCATGAACATAATCCAACCTTTGTTTTTATTAATCGTGGTCAAATTACATATTAAGATCCATAGGCACAAAAGATGGTAAAATGTTATACCATATTGGATATGGTGGATAAGGTACAACCTTAGGTTGTCTTGCGATGAGTGGTGTAATAGGTTGTTGCCAACCTAGTTGTTGACTAATTGGTGTTGAGCTATTAACCAAACCCGGTTGTGGTCAAAGTTGTTGCATAGGTACACCAACATGTGTTGACAATGTGTTTGGTACAATAGGATGTAAAGAAGTTGTGAGCTCTTCTTTCATCAACAATTTTAGTTTATCATCCACAAAGGGACAATCTTTGAAGTCATGTGCAACTTGTTGACAATATGCACATAATGATGCAATTTCAACAACGGGATGTATGCTTGGAACCAGTAGACTTCATTGAACATGTGATCGTTCAATAATTCCCATAACCTGTACATTTGGCCAAACATTTTAGTCGATTATATTGAATCACATGGTCAATTACAAATCCCAAAATTGTACAAAAATTGCCTTGTGACAGCATTTTATGGACAATGTAGTGTGCTTTCACCCTACAACTGCTTCCAATGGTTCCACATGCAGTTGAAAATTGGATCGATGTGGAGCTCTTCATTCAAATTTATGTAGTTGTTGGACAATCGGTTTAGAAGTTGGTTGTGTTCTAGACAACTTTAAATTTGTTGTGGTTGGATTTTAAATGGGAACTGGTTTATAAATATAGTACCTAACAACAAATGTTGATCGTGATGGTACAATAGCTTTGGAAATGTAATACTCAAGTGTTGTAGATTACCACCTTTGTCCTACAAAAGTTATTTCATTAGCATGTTGAATAGGTGCAGTGTGATACCCTCCCAGTTGTGCATTTGACCTTAATTTTTAAGACGAATGCTAAGGTATTAAAAAGTTATTAATTGAAGGTACTTGTGGTTCCCTCCATTCCTTTTATTATGTTGATATTTGATGAAGAGGTATCATTGTTATCACTGGCTATTGAAGCTCAATGTTGGGAACATCAACCAGTTGAATCCCCTTGAATTGAAAATGTTGTTGTTTTTATGGTAGTACTATTTCGGGCACAAATTGTTATGGTGCAACCATTTGTCATGACATGTAGTGTCATGATGTATGATGTTGTAAAGGTTTAAATTCGTAGTAAACTTTACTAAACAAAAAGACTAAAGCCAATCAAAGGTATAAACTAATCAACCAAAAAGAGATGCATGCACATATATATATATATACAATGCACAAGAGGAGGCTGAGATGAAATTTTCATGTATATTAAATGAATGAAAGAATTGAATTGCAAAAAAAGAAAAACATGTAATGTATGTAGACGGTGGCCATGCAATGGCCGCCGTGAGCATCTAAAAATCCTATCTGATTATGGAGGAAATTTTCTTGATAAAAGAATTTTAGAAAAAATAAAGGAAAAAAGAAGGGCTTGGCCTTTTAT
>Ga0209611_10013735_pt1 | contig 11032 bp, 11 predicted proteins | sample S1TSphgellanicum_3_FD_187693 | JGI IMG/M metagenome (GOLD analysis project Ga0209611, IMG submission 187693) | Host-associated microbial communities from peat moss isolated from Minnesota, USA - S1T2_Fc - Sphagnum magellanicum MG (SPAdes) (version 2) | ecosystem: Host-associated > Plants > Peat...
TGTTTGAGGGCGAAGTCTCACTGTCCAATGGCGGTGGATTCGCGTCATTCCGTGCGCCCCTACGTTTGCCGCCCGACGTAGTCGCCCTGCAGATCGCCGTGCGCGGCGACGATCGGCGGTACCGCATCGTGCTGCGTACGGACGAAGATAGCGGCACCGCGCAGTACCAGGCGCCCTTCGTTGCGCCGCGCACCTGGACGATACTGCGGTTTGTATCGGGGGATTTCGTCGCGCGCTTCCGGGGCCGGCTCGTGATCGCGCCGCCGCTGCAGTTGGCTGATGTCCGGGCATTCGGTCTGCTCATCGGCGAAGGGCAGTCCGGGCCCTTCCGAGTGGAACTGGAGTTGCCGCGTGCAGGCTGAGGTGCAGTTCGTCGACGCGGAACTGCAGCCCGCCGTCAGCGGCGAGCGTTTCGATACGCAGGGCGCCGCCGGGCGTGTGGCCTTCTACGTTGCCGGTTCCGGTCCGCCTCTGCTACTCGTCCACAGCGTAAATGCGGCCGCATCCGCGGCGGAAGTCAGGCCGCTGCATGAGCATTACCGTGCGTCGCGCACCGTGTATTCAGTCGACCTGCCCGGATTCGGGGCCTCCGAGCGCAGCGACCGTGTTTATTCGCCGCGGCTGATGACTGATGCACTGCTACAACTGCTTGATGCCATAGCCGCGCGCGGACAAGCTGGCCCACTCGACGCGCTGGCCGTATCCACCGGCTGCGAGTTCCTGGCGAGAGCGGCATCGGAGTTTTCGGAGCGGTTCCGCAGCATCGCCCTCGTGAGCCCGACGGGCCTGCGCGGAAATGTGCCGCGCCGCGGCCCAGCGGGCGCGACGCGCGCGCAGCCGTGGCTGTACCGTGCACTGCGGGGTCCGGGCTGGGGAGGCGCACTGTATCGCGGCCTGACGCGGCCGGCAGTGATCCGCTACTTCCTCCGACGCACTTGGGGTTCGAAGGCGATCGACGAGCGACTGTGGGCCTATGACGTGCTCACCGCGCGGCTGCCGGGCGCCGAGTACGCACCGCTGTACTTCCTTTCAGGCGGCCTGTTCAGCGCCGACATCATGTCAGTTTATGAGTCCCTGACGCAGCCGGTCTGGCTCTCGCACGGCGTACGCGGCGACTTTACCGACTATCGCGGCCGTCGCTGGCTCGAGGCGCGCGGCAACTGGCGCTTCGCCGTCTACCCGACCGGCGCGCTGCCGTTCTTCGAACTGCCAGAGCGCTTCATCGCCGACTACGACGGGTTCATGGGCGCAGGCTTGCCGCCCTTCGCAGCACGTTTTCCTCAAGACGGTTCGACACCTCAAGACTTCTGAACGCACTGAACTGTGCGGACCGGATGAAAGCCCGTCTTGCGTCTTGCACTATTCTCAACTTTCGAAATAGGTGAGAGCTAGGCAAGCGCCCTGGCCTGGTCACTCCCACTCAATTGTATCCGGCACTTATGAGCATCTGACAATGCTCGCTTTTTCCCCAGCGTACGACGAACTTACCGTCAGATCTACCGCCGGATAATTCCGCTTGGGGCCGATAGACGGCGATAGATGCCGAAAGGTTCGCATTGCCACTCCATCTGGAAGAGAGTTGCCCGCGTCGCTCATGCGACACCAAGTATCCAGCCCTCAACGCCGGCCACCGCGCGCTCGGCGGGCGTCAGGCTCGGTTGCAGGAACCCCGCAAGCTGCCCCGAGCGGTCGGCTTCTCTGAGCCACGACGCCACCGCGAAAGCGTCCTGCTGGTCGGGCGTCCGGTTATGCGCGGGAAATGTGTGCTTCCAAAGCGACGGGTAGACCTCGACGACCGCAGACGTTCCCGCGGGGATGGACCAACCGTCGAATGGCCAGAAGTGAAGGCGGGCGCCGATTTGCGCGCGCAGAAACAGCAGCCAGGGTATCCCGGCATGGGTTGATTTGGCCACCGAGCCCTGGACGTCGAAATGGAACACTGACTTCGCCGACCCGGCGCGTTGTTCGGTCACCCGGCGCCAGCGGGCATTACCGGTACGTGCGGCGCCATTGCCGGCTGCACCGTCGCGTACGAAGTCGACGTAGGTATGTTCGGCATCTGTCGGCCAGTGGCGCTGAAAATCCTCGAGGAAAGTGGGCCAGTCCGGCGCCAACTGGTGCGCTTCAAAGTAGCGCAGCGGAAACGAGAACCCATGGTCGATGCCGACAATCGTCGGGACGTCTTCGGCGAGCCGCGCGGCCAACCAGTGCGCGATGCCGCGTCGCGTCCAGTACTTGCGAGGACTTGGCGGCGGAGGCACCTCGTTCGCCGCGGATTCACCGACGGCGCAGTAGACACGCAGGCCCTTGAGACTGGCCTCTGGCGTCTCAGCGCCAGAATAGTCAATGCCAATGTAACGGGAAAAGGCGGACATCGAGAGCTCACGGAGACTCAGGTCACCTCAGTCAGCAGACTCTCATAGGGAATCTTCAGCCCGTCGTGCAGACGCTTGACCATACGCAGGCTGAGCGGCCGCTTGCGGTTCAGCACCTCGGACACCCTCCCACTCGGACCGATGAAAGGCTCCAGGTCACGAGGCGTCAGTCCGTCTTGCTCCATGCGGAACTTGATGGCTTCCACCGGGTCGGCGGGTCCGAAGTCGTAGTGCTTGTTCTCGTAGGCCTCGATGAGCGTCACTAGGACATCGCGCTCGTCAGCCTGTGCACTGCCCTCCCCGGCCTGGAAGATTTTTTCGAGGCGGCGAAGAGCCCGCTTCAGGTCGTCTTCGTTTCGAATCGGCTTAATAGTCATTCACGGTCTCCACATCGATGCGGTCGTATTGCACATGTGTTCCGACGAACTTCACCCAAACGATTCCCGCCTGATACTGCACTTCGACGACGAGCCGGTACTTGTTGCCGCCTACGTTGAACACGACGCGGTTGTTACCGCAGATGCTCGCGCTCGCGAACTGGTCTTTGATGTCCTGCGGCCTGCGCCACTTTGCCCTCAGAGCCTCCTCGTACCAGCTGTGGAGCGGGCCTCGCGCATCAGCGCAACCGGGTCGCTCCCAGAATTTCTTCAGGCTGCTCTTGGCGATCACTCTCATCGATCAGCAGTATCTCCCATTTTGGGAGATCTAGCAAGATCCGCGTTTTCCCGGAATTTTTGCCAGTTTTGCCCAGAAACTCAGGGTTCACTGCAGCGAGCGATCGTGCCAAAATGGGATAGCGCCCTGCTCACTCCCACTCAATTATCTCCGGTAAGTATAAGTATCTGAAAACGAGTAGTTTTCTGGCGGAACGTGCTGAATTTACCGTCAGATACACCGTCAATTCATCTCGCTTGGGTACGATAGACCGGTATAGATGCCGAAAGGGTGTTCTCTTTGGAATGGCCTGACACCGCGGAGTTGGCGCACGCACCTGCCAGAGGTATAATAACTATACCTTAATTATACCGGTCGGCGCATTGGCAGAGCATCATGGGTTTCGAATACGACCCGGACAAGAGCGCTGAGAACAAGCGCAAACACGGCATTGACTTTGAGGTAGCTCAGAGACTTTGGGCCGACGCCAGGTTGGTGGAGATTCCCGCTCGCACTAGTGATGAACCCCGTTCGTTGCTTATCGGGAAGATCGACAAGAAGCACTGGTCCGCGATCATCACTCGACGCGGCGATAACATTCGATTGATTTGAGGAGGTGGAACTTTATGAAAGCGAAGATCTTTGATCGAAAATTTGAGTCTGGCGGGAAAATCCTTGACCACGTTGATCTCAGCCAGGCTTCGCGTATCGGTACGGATGCGAAGCGGGTAAATGTGGACTTCCCTGCTTGGATGGTGGATTCGCTTGACCGTGAAGCGCGTCGACTTGGGGTGACGCGGCAGTCGCTGATCAAGCTCTGGCTGGCGGATAGGCTTGGTCAGCCGATCGTTGCCGCGAAGAGGTGAGCCCGCGGCTACCAGGAATGGGCATCATTGACCCGTTGCCGTCCGTGGCCAACGGCAGCTTTCAGGTTGGAGAACGGAGGGCGGACGCCCAGACTTCCGCGCAATCAGCAGTTATGGACGGCGAGGCAGCGTTTCCAGCCAATTAATGACCAGCGACTCCAGAGCGATTCTGTGGTCGGACCAGCTGTGATCCGTGGCGACATACTTCTCGGCGATTGTAGTACCACCGGCGGCCTTGACGTCATTGATGATTTGCAGGGAATCAGCCTTGACAGAATCGTTACTGTAAAGAACGAGCAGGTTTCGGTGGATCAGCTCCGGGGCCAAAGTCTTGAATGACCAGTCCTTTCCATGACCCTTGAGTTCATCCGCCATGGACTCGCCCGTGACACCAGCAAGGGATTCTCTGTTGTCGTTCATACCGGCAATCACTGCCTCTCGATTTTGTTGCGCCCGCAATCCAATTGCACCGAAATCGCCAGAGGAAATGACAACAGCGCCGAGCAGGTTGGAATCATGCGCGAGAGTTTCCGCCGTGACCCACCCGCCCATACTGTGACCTCCCAGGGCTATGCGAGTCGGGTCAACCATCGATGGACACGAGTCGAACATATCCGAAAGCAGGAGGCTGGCTCTCACCCTTTAACGACGGGCCCTGACATTTTGCTTGGACAACCAGGTTTTGACCTTTCTTCAAGGTCTCGGATTCCAACGACGATGCCTCATCGTGGCGATCGAAAACGATCTGCGTGGGTTCGCGCTCAACATCGAGCAACACACCTTCTACAGGTTCTTTAGGACTAAAGATGACGTACTGAAACTTTCCTTTGACGGCTTCTAGTTGTTTCGCTGCCACGGCTTCATTCTCCAGGTTAACGTACCCGAGCACCTATCCTGGAGACTTGGATCCCAACGGTCCGTACGCGGCCGCACAGAGCCATGTACGGCGCCGTGAGATCCTCATACGCTGGGGCTTGTTAAGCTAACGAGTAACCTTCCACGCTTCACAGTCAATATCGAGACCACTCTTGGCGGCTCAAGATTGCAACGGCCCCATCGCCACAGACTCGCCTGCAGCAACTGAGGTTGCACCGAATTTGCGCGGAACTCTGCGAGGCCTCGACTGGTTAAATTTCTTTCTCGCGGACGTTCAGACCGGAGTCGGCCCTTTCCTAGCCATCTATCTAGCGGCTTACGGCTGGAACGAAGAGCGCGTGGGAATCGCACTCACGGTCGGTGGAATCGCCGGAATCCTTACCCAAACACCTGCAGGCGCGCTCGTGGATTATATCCACGCCAAGCGCACGCTGATCGCCGCCGCCGTCGGCGCGCTGGCACTGGGCGCATTGCTCGTGGCATTCATACCGACCTTCTGGTCGGTGATGTCCGCCCAGGTACTGATCGGTGCCATCTCGAGCATTTTCGGGCCAGCGATCTGCGCCATTTCGCTGGGAATCGTCGGCCACCACCTGTTCGATGCACGGCAGGGACGTAACCAGTCGCTCAACTCTGCGGGTAACGTCGTGGCGGCCGTCTCGATGGGTCTACTCGGGTACTTCGTCTCCAATCGCAGTATCTTCTTCTTCGTCGCGCTCTCGACGATTCCGACACTACTTGCGTTGCGCCGGATCCGTGGCGACGAAATCGACTACGATCGAGCTCGTGGCGCGAAGCAGGATGGTCCCGAAGCACATGCTGTAGGGGCCTCGGCGCTGTTCAAGGAGCGCCCTCTGATCGTGTTCCTGATCTGTGCCGTCATGTTCCATTTCGCGAACGCCGCCATGCTGCCACTCCTTGGCGAAATGCTGTCCAAGGGCCACGGACGGAGTTCAATGATGTTCATGTCGGCGTGCGTCGTGACCACGCAGTTGGTCATCGCCATTATCGCATCCTGGACTGGACGCAAAGCGGGCACGTGGGGTAGGAAGCCACTGTTACTGATCGCGTTCGGCGTTCTTCCCGTACGTGCGGTGCTCTACACGCTGACCGACAACACGGTGGAGCTGGTGGCGATCCAGATCCTCGACGGCATCGCCGCCGGCGTATTCGGCGTGGTTTCCGTCCTCGTCATTGCGGACCTGACCCAAGGCTCAGGTCGATTCAACGTGACCCTGGGAGCCATCAGCACCGCGGTCGGCATCGGTGCGGCTCTCAGTCAAGCGATCGCCGGCACAATCGTTCATCATTTTAGCTTCAACGCCGGATTCCTGTTTCTCGCAGCGATTGCCGCAGCAGCTTTCACTATCCTGTACTTCTACATGCCAGAGACGAGAGACAATTCCTTTCTCAACGAGACCCTATGAGCACGATATTTTTATTGATGCTGTCAAACGTCTTCATGACGTTCGCCTGGTACGGTCATCTGAAGTACGGCCACGATTGGCCGATGTGGAAGGCAATCCTCGTTTCCTGGGGAATCGCACTGTTCGAATATTGCCTGGCGGTGCCTGCTAATCGGCTGGGGTTTGGTCAGTTCTCGGGCTTTCAGCTCAAGATCATCCAAGAGGTGATTACGATCTCGGTGTTCATTGTGTTCGCGATTTTCTTTCTCAAAGAGAAGCTAGCATGGAACTATCTCGTGGCGTTCGCGTTTCTGGCTGTCGCTGCATTCTTTGGCTTTGCGTTCAAGACACCGGGAACCGTCGGCTGAACGCCGGAAGCGACCTGGGTGTCCACCGATGTTCTACCGCCAACGCCAGCTTCGGCAACGCAAGCTCCGTTAACGGCCGCCGGGGCGAAACGAAGTTTTTTGCCACTCTTGCCCAGAAACTCAGGGATCTCTGCCGCGGCCGATCGTGCCAAAATAGGGAAGCGCCCTGGTCCGGTCACTCCCACTCGATCGTCGCGGGCGGTTTGCCCGAGATGTCATAGACGACGCGCGAGATCCCGCTCACCTCGTTGATGATGCGCAGCGCGACCAAGTCGAGGAAGTCGTAAGGCAGGCGGGCCCAGCGGGCCGTCATGAAGTCGATCGTCTCGACCGCGCGGAGCGCGATGACGTAGTCGTACCGCCGCCCGTCGCCCATGACCCCGACCGAGCGCACCGGGAGGAACACCGCGAACGCCTGGCTGACCGCGTCGTAAAGATCGTGCCGGCGCAGCTCCTCGATGAAGATCGCATCCGCCCGCCGCAGCAGGTCGGCATACGACTTCTGCACCTCACCGAGAATTCTGACACCGAGCCCGGGGCCGGGGAACGGGTGGCGATACACCATCGCCGCGGGCAGACCGAGTTGCACGCCGAGCTTGCGCACCTCGTCCTTGAACAGTTCCCGGAGCGGCTCGAGCAGCGTCAACTGCATTCGTGCAGGCAATCCCCCGACGTTGTGATGCGATTTGATGACGTGCGCCTTGCCGGTCTTTGCGCCCGCCGATTCGATCACGTCGGGATAAATCGTGCCTTGCGCGAGCCATTGGATGTGCGGGAGCTTCGCCGCTTCGCGTTCGAAAACCTCGACGAACAGGCGCCCGATGATCTTGCGTTTGGCCTCCGGATCCCGTTCACCGGCCAGACCCGCGAGAAACTGCTCTTCCGCATCGACCCGGATCACGCGCACGCCCATGTGCTCGGCAAAGGTCGCCATGACCTGTTCGCCCTCCCCAAGGCGCAGCAGTCCATGATCGACGAACACACAGGTGAGCTGCGGCCCGATTGCACGGTGCAGCAGCGCCGCGAGCACGGAGGAATCGACGCCGCCCGACAGACCGAGCAACACGTTGTCCGTGCCGACCTGTGCGCGGATGCGGTCGACGCTGTCCTCGATGATGCTGCCGGCAGACCACAACGCCCGGCATCCGGCGATCTCGCGCACGAAGCGCCGCAATATCTCGCCGCCTTGCCGCGTATGGGTCACCTCGGGATGAAACTGCAGTGCGTACCAGTGGCGCGACTCATCCGACATCGCGGCGATCGGCGCGTTGGCGCTGCTCGCGATGGCCGTGAAGCCGCGGGGCAGCACGGCGACGCGGTCGCCGTGACTCATCCAGACGTCGATGAGCCGGTTGCCCGCGGTATCGTGATGATCCGCGAGCCCGTCGAGGAGACGCGAGGACGCAGCCGGGATCACTTGGGCGAACCCGAACTCGCGCAAGTCGGAGGATTCGACCCGGCCGCCGAGCTGCGCTGCCATGGTCTGCATGCCGTAACAGATGCCGAGCACCGGAACGCCGAGCTCGAACACGTCCTGCGGCGCGGCCGGGCCCCTGACGTCGTAGACGGATTCCGGGCCGCCCGAGAGAATCACCGCCTTGGGTGCGAATGCGCGCAGCGCGGCAGGCTGCATGTCCCAGGCATGCACTTCCGAATAGACCCCGAGGTCGCGCACGCGACGGGCAATGAGCTGCGTGTATTGGGAACCGAAATCGAGGATCAGGACGCGGTCGGCATGGATGTCGGACATCAACCGATCCGATAGTTCGGAGCTTCTTTGGTGATCGTCACGTCGTGCACGTGGCTCTCACGAACCCCGGCATTGGTGATGCGCACGAATTGCGGCCGGGTGCGCATCTCCGCGATGCTGCCGCTGCCCGTGTAACCCATCGCTGCCCGCAAACCCCCGGAGAGCTGGTGCAGGATCGCGACCAGGCTGCCCTTATAGGCGACGCGTCCCTCGATGCCCTCGGGCACGAGTTTTTCGAGTTCGGTCGTCGTGTCCTGGAAATACCGGTCGCTCGACCCGAAAGACTGAGCCATCGCCCCGATGGATCCCATGCCCCGGTACGCCTTGTACGATCCGCCTTGATACAGTTCGACTTCGCCGGGCGACTCCTCGGTGCCGGCGAACAGTCCGCCGATCATGACCGTGTGCGCACCGGCCGCGAGCGCTTTCGCGATGTCCCCCGAGTAGCGGATGCCGCCATCGGCGATGATCGGCACGCCGGTGCCCTCGAGGGCTTTCGCGACGCGCGCAATCGCGCTGATTTGCGGCACGCCGACGCCGGCGACGATTCTCGTGGTGCAGATCGACCCCGGCCCGATGCCGACCTTGACCGCATCTGCCCCGTACTTGACGAGATCCAGGGCTGCCTCGGCCGTGACGATGTTGCCGCCGATGACCTGCAGATCGGGATGGGCGGCCTTGATCTTGGCGACCGTGTCGAGCACGCCGCGCGAGTGTCCGTGCGAGGTGTCGACGACGATCACGTCGACGCCGGCATCCCGCAGCGCCGCGACCCGTGCGAGCGTGTCGGGTGCGGTGCCGACCGCCGCACCGACCCGCAGGCTGCCGACGTCGTCCTTGCAGGCATGCGGAAACTCGGTCGCCTTCTGGAAGTCCTTGACCGTGATCATGCCCTTCAACTCGTGATCGCCGGCGATCACGAGCACTTTCTCGATGCGATGCCGATGCAGCAGCGCCAGCACCTCGTCCTTCGGCGCATTCTCGCGCACCGTGATCAAGCGCTCCTTGGGCGTCATCACGGAGGAGACGGGAGCATCGAGCTTCGTTTCGAAGCGCAAATCCCGGTGGGTCACGATACCGACGACCTTGGTCCCGAGTACCACCGGCACACCTGAGATGTTCTTCGCCCGCGTCAGATCGATGACCTCGCGGATGCTCATCTCGGGATTCACGCTGATCGGGTCGCTGATGACGCCGCTCTCGAATTTCTTCACGCGGTCGACCTGGCGCGCTTGATTGTCGATGGACATGTTCTTGTGAATGATGCCGATGCCGCCCTCTTGCGCGATCGTGATCGCAAGCCGTGCCTCGGTCACGGTGTCCATGGCGGCAGAGACCACCGGCAGGTTCACGCCGATGCCGCGGGTCAGGCGGCTGGAGAGCGAGACTTCGCGGGGAAGGACCTCCGAATACGCCGGCACCAGGAGCACGTCGTCGAAGGTGAGTGCCTCTTCAAGAATACGCATAGGTTCGCGTTCACGCAGGTTCGTCTAAGAGGCGCGATATTCTACCCTAGCGGGTGCAGCGCGGTAAACCGCAGTATGATTTCCCCATGGAAAATGACCTCGAAGACGCCGCGCAACGGAGGCCCGACCGGGACGTCTACAGCGTGTCCCGGCTCAATCGCGAGGCGCGCGTGCTGCTCGAGCGCGGGTTCGGCAATCTCTGGCTCGAGGCCGAGTTGTCGAATTTTGCGCGCCCCGCGTCGGGACACTGGTATTTCTCGCTCAAGGACGCCTCGGCACAGGTGCGTTGTGCGATGTTCCGGCAGCGCAATATGTTGGCGAAATTCACGCCCAAGGACGGCCAAAAAGTGCTCGTGCGCGCGCGGGTCGGACTCTACGAACCGCGCGGCGAGTATCAACTGCTGGTCGATCACATCGAAGACGCGGGCCAAGGGGCGCTCAAGCGGCAATTCGAGGAATTGGCGGCGAAGCTCGCCGCGGAGGGCTTGTTTGCGCCTGAGCGCAAACGCAGCATCCCGCGCCTACCGCGTCGTATCGGCGTGATCACTTCGCCCACCGGTGCGGCGGTGCGTGACATCATCCATGTATTGGCGCGGCGTTTTCCGGCGGCGCGCGTGCTGATTTATCCCGTCCCGGTACAAGGCGCCCAGGCGGCGGCCGAGATCACGGCGGCATTGCGGCTCGCGGCCCATCGCGCGGAGTGCGACGTGTTGATCCTCGCCCGGGGCGGAGGCTCGCTCGAGGATCTCTGGGCCTTCAACGACGAGGCGCTGGCACGCGCGATCGTGGCCTCGCCGATTCCCGTGGTCAGCGGCGTCGGGCACGAAATCGACGTCACGATCGCCGACTTTGCGGCCGACGTGCGCGCGCCGACACCGTCGGCGGCCGCCGAAATCGTCGTACCCGATGCCGGTGAATGGCTGAAGGCCTTCACGCACTCGGGCGCACGGCTTGCGCTGGCATGGGAACGCCGCCTCGCGGAACGCCGCGAACGCCTGCAGTGGCTCGAGGGACGCGCGGCCCTGGCCAATCCCGTCGCCCGCCTGACGCAGCAAGTGCAGCGGCTCGATGACCTCGAACAACGCCTCGACCGCGGTCTGCGCCGACATCTGACGGAGATGCGTGCCGCGTGGATCGAGGTCCGCAGCCGCTTGTGGCAGTTGAGCCCCTTGAGCCGCGTGCATGCCGGTGGCGCCCGCCGTGACTCCCTGCTCGCGCGGCTGACGGCCGCCGAACTGACCCTGCTGCGTCGGGCGCGGGAGGAACTGCTG
>Ga0209611_10013736_pt1 | contig 11031 bp, 15 predicted proteins | sample S1TSphgellanicum_3_FD_187693 | JGI IMG/M metagenome (GOLD analysis project Ga0209611, IMG submission 187693) | Host-associated microbial communities from peat moss isolated from Minnesota, USA - S1T2_Fc - Sphagnum magellanicum MG (SPAdes) (version 2) | ecosystem: Host-associated > Plants > Peat...
TTCCATGCCCTTGGAGATTGTTTCAAACCATACAAGGACTTGTGAAGCTTACACACGAGATGTTCACCTCCTTGGTGCACGAACCCTTGAGGTTGCTCCATGTAAATCTCCTCTTCAAGCTCACCATTGAGAAATGCGGTTTTCACATTCATTTGATAGATTTCCATGTCTTCCAAAGCCGCCAATGCAAGAATACAATAAATAGATGTAAACTTTGCAACGGGCGCAAAAGTTTCATTGTAATCCACTCCATAGGTTTGGGTAAACATCTTGCCATTAATTTAGCCTTGTAGTGTTCCACCTCCCCATTTGCGCCTTGTTTGATTTTGAACATCTATTTGCAAGAAACGGGTTTCCTACTGGCGGGAAGTGGAACCAAAGTCCATGTGTTGTTTGTCATGAGGGAATCATATTCTTCTTGCATCACACACTCCCATTCCTTGGAATTGTCACGTGTTAATGCTTCTTCAATATTTTGGGGCTCCTCCAAAAATGCAACGGTGGCACGTTCCACCTCCTTCGTAGCAATCCACCAATCGCGAGGCCATTCCCTTCGTTGCCTTTGAGGTCTTTCCCTCGGCACATCTTGTGAAGGTTCACAAGATGGATTATCATTGGAAATAACAAATTCTTCTTCCAATGAAGAACTTGGTGTGGATTCACTTTGCACACCTTCCATTCTTGTGTCATTCAAAGGTGTATGTTGACGAAAGGTCAATGGTTCTTCTCCTTCAACTTCTTCATGCACAACTACATTTTCTTCTTTCTCAGGATGAGGTACACCACCTATTTCCTTTGAGCCTTCAATGAACACGACATCTCTTCTTTTGATGATTCTCTTGGTTTTCACACACATCAAGCAATATGCTTTGGTGCCTTTGTAATATCCTAAAAAGACACAAGGCATGGACTTGGACTCTAATTTGGTCTTCTTCTCATTGGGGACGTGTGCAAAGGTTTTATAACCAAAAACTCTCAAATGAGACACATCGGGTTTCCTACCACTCCATGCTTCTTGAAGGGTCTTGGAATCAAGAGCCTTGGTTGGACATCGATTTTTGATGTACACCGTCATGTTCACCGTTTCCCCCCCAAAATTCAAGTTCCAACCCTTGTGCAAGAATCCTGCTTCTTGCACATTTCATGATGGTTCTATTGGCACGTTCCGCAACACCATTTGTTGTGGGGAATAGGGCGCACTTGTTTGTCGTTGAATTCCACATTTTGCAAGAAATGCGTGAAATTTCTTAAACACAAATTTTCATCCGTTGTCGGAATGTAGCACTTTGATTTTGTGACCAATTTCGTTCTCCACCCACGCCTTGGATTGTTTGAATTTTTCAAACGTTTCTCCTTTTGCCTTCAAAAGATAGACATGAGTTTTCCTTGAGAAATCGTCAATGAAAGTGAGAAAGTATCGCGCTCCACCATGCGATGTAGTCTTCATTGGCCTGCACACATCGGTGTGCACAATCTCCAAAAGTTGTGAAACCCTCGTTGCTCCGTCCTTGGGAAATGATGTTTTTTGATGTTTGCCTTTGACGCATCGTTCACAAATGTGATGCAACGACACTTCTTTCAAATTCATGCCATCCACCATGGCATCTTATTCCTTAAGGCTTGCCATGCTGAGATGGCCAAGTTTTTCATGCCAAAGCATCGCACTTTCTTCCAAAGAATTTGCAATGTGTGCCATGTCCTTACGCACCTTCACATTAAGAAGGTACAAGGTCTTGTTCCTTCATGCTTGCGCCACAACAATTTTTCGAGCATTGTTGACCTTATAACCATCCTTGTCAAACTCCACTTTGAAACCTTCCGAAATGAGTTTACTCATGGAAATAAAATTATTCTTCATTTTTGGGAGATGAAAAATTTGGGTGATGGTTGTGTGTGTTAATTGGCCTCCCACTTGCATTGTGGCTTTGATGCTCCCCTTGCCAATGGCCTCCAAAACAGTGTCATCGCCCATGAACAACCCTCCTTGGGGAAATGCGCTCGTATGTGGTAAACCATTCTTGTTGGAATGTCATGTGTTGCATTGCACCGGAATCGACAATCCAATCATACGTGGTATGATCATTGGCACTCAATGCAGCAACAAACATTTGCTCATGATCTTCACAAGCTTGATTAACTTTTTTTTTTCATCATTTTTCTTCTTCAAACAATTTCTCACAAAATGTTTGGGTTTCTTACAATAGAAACAAAGCTTCTCGTTTTACTAATGAGTTTTGTTGACTAATGCAGAAGTCTCGGAGCTCTCACATTCTTTTCTTTTGGACACTTCGTGAAGCAACCTTGCTACAATGAATTGAAGGTCTACATCTTTCGTGGACATGGACTCCAAGCTTGTGACTAAATTATCAAAGGATGGAGGAAGGCTCACGAGGAGTACAATGTAAACAACTTCATCTGTAAAGTTCACCTCGATGGAACATAGTTGGTCCGCGAGGGCTTTCACCATGTTGATGTGCACAAGCATGTCATCTCTTTCTTACATTTTGATGGTGAAAAATCTCCTTTGAAGGAACAATTTGTTGCCAATGGTCTTAGCTTCATGCACACCACAAAGAGCCTGTTACGCATTTTTCACATTGTCACAATATTGAATGTGTGCAAGTTTGGCATCCGTGAGATGTTCACAAAGCAATGCAAAAGCATTGGTATTTTTTTCGTTGTAATCGGCCCTTGCAACTTCTTCACTTGGTAAGGTAGCACTCCCATCAACAAATTTCCAAAGCCTATGTTTGGAAAGCATCATGCGCTTTTTGAACTTCCAAAGGTGAAAATTGCCACCATCAAATTTACACAAGGTTGAAATTTCACTTGAAACTTGCAACAATGCGAAAAACTCTCTTTGACACACTTGAAACTTGACACTTTCAACAACTCAAAGAGACTTCTTCCACACACCTCAAACTTTCAATGAATCGAAGAACTTTCTTGCACACACTTTCACTTTGAAACTTGATACTTTCAAAAAACTTGAAGAACAAGTTTTTCACACTTGAAAAACTTACAAAACTTTGAAGAAATCTCTTCCACACCTTTCACTCACTTATAAATGGAATTCTACTCTCTTTGTAACCTTGCAAACTAAAAAACTTCCCTCAAAAGGATTCTCCCTTTCTATGTTATACACACTAAACCTTTGACTATTTCTTATTATAACACAATGTCCTTTCTCTTGCTTGGTGTGCGCCCGTAACCTATTGGAAACAACTTAAAAACAAGCAAGAAATGAAACATTCAAAGTTCATGAATTAGAACAATCATATTAACTAACAAGAAATCACAAAGGTTGTATGCTTCAAATGCTACAATCACAAAACTATGGCTTTTAACTACTAACAAGGCTTGAAGGTTCAACATGCACTCAAAACCATGAAAGGAAAGAATGAAAGACAACTCAAACCACTCCATTATATACTATTTCCTAACCGTAAAGTAGCTGCCACTTAACCTTAACCTAGCCGCCACCAAACCCTAACCCTAGTCGCCACTTAAACTTAGCTGCCACCAAACCCTAACCCTAGCTGCCACCAAACCCTAACCTTAGCCGCCGCCAAACCCTAAGTAGTCTCCACTTCTAAACCTTAACCTAACTAGTACAAGGATGTGAATATTATTTATTCTTTTGATGAATGTTTAACACATTCATCAACATTGGGAATTAGAAACGAATAGTATTTCTAACACTTTTCTTGAATCTGCATATATGTGTTTTTTCTCCTTTGAGAAACTATAAGACATAATCTCCAATTTGGAACTTCTTTTCAGTATTTTTTTGTTGATTCCACAAAAAATTGCTCCACTAGTTGGCTCCCACATTGTTCTAAGCTTTTAATATGTTCTCCTACAACTTTTTTAGTTCTATAATTTTGGTTGTTAACACTCTGGTTGGTTTTGCATCTTTGTGGTCCCCATTTATAACCGGTAGAACATATTCTGTTGGCATTAAAGGATGCAAACCATAGACTAATTGGTAAGGTGTATAACATGTTGTGACCTTGTAAGCAATCTTATATGAAAACAAAGTTGTAGAAATATGTTTATCTTAATATGTTCTTTTCTCATGAACCAACTTGGTCAATAGTCTATTAATGACTTTGTTAATAGTAACTACTTGTCCATTTCCTTGTGGATAATACGTAGTAGAACTAACATGCTTTAGCAGAACCTATTCTGTTAAATGTTTTATTATGTCATTAATGAAATGTACTCCCTAATATGTAACTATGGTCAATGGACATCCAACTATGGTTAGAATATACTCATACATATATCTGGTTGTAATTATTGTATTATTGGTTTTGAGTGCCTTTGCCTTTACCCACTTGGTTGCATAATCTATAGCTACCAAAATGTATTTGTTTCTCGTTAATCTCTCTACTAGTTTAATTGAACCTATAAAATCTAGACCCCATTTCATAAAAGGTTCCTCTTAAACTGTTGTTACCAACTTGGCCAAACTCTTTGTTTTGAATCCTCCAATTTTCTAATAGCTATCATAGCTTTTGCAAAAGTCATGAGTATCCTTGAATAACGTTGGCCACCAATATCCTACATCTAAAATTTTCTTTGTAGTAAGATATGTAGCAAATGTCCTCCAACCACTCCATGTAGTTCCTTTAAAACAATCTTTGTTTTTAAGGTGGTCAAACATCTATGCAATCTGTTGTCTTATCCCATTCTATACATGATTCCCTTTTTTAGAGCGAAAGGTTCTGCCTTTCTAGCCAACTTCTGTTTTTAAACTAGGTTCAAATTCTTGGCATTTGACTTATCTTTAAATAGGTTTTTATTTCCTACATCCATATAGGTTCTACAAAAAATAATGATGCATCCATAGTCTAATCTGGGACACTCAATGGTTTTGAATTGTTTAGTAATTTGGATAAAACATCAACAACTACATGTGTTTTAATTGGTTTGTTAACTACTGTGAATTCATACTCTAACAATAACAACAATCATCTTGCTATCCTTCTTAACACCTATGGTTTGGTCACCAAGTACACCAAAGCCATATGGTCTTTGTTTCCCAATAAAAAATGTCTAAACTTATGCAAGGCATAAACCATTGCCAAGGCTTTTCTTTCTATAGTAGTATATTTATGTTCTACTTTATTGAACAATCTAGAGGCATATATTATAGGCTAGTCATACTTACTACTTGGGTTCTATGCCAAAATTACACCCATTGCCAACAATGATGCATTTGTGTGCACATGAAACTTTAATTTCCAATTCGAAGGTATTAAAATCGGTGCTTCCATGTACTTCTACTTGATTTGATCCTAAGCTTCTTGACACTATGTGGTCTAGATAAAGGGTTTTGTTTTCCTCGTCAACTTAGTGATTGGTGCCATGATAAAGGCAAAGTTTTTGATGAAACATCTATTAAATTGAGCCATACCATTAAAAACCTAAATCTGTTGTGGATTGGTAGGTACTAGCATATTCATTATTGCCTCCTCTACTAGTTGAATAAATAAGTTACTAATAGTTTGTTAATGTCATGTTTGACCGTTGCAAATCTGTACCTTGCTTGATGTGCTAGTAGAATTTTTTGATGTATCTAATTCAAGTTTGTGTTGAACTAATTTTATAAGTCTGCCTTTCAAATCTTTTTAAGTCTAGGCAAACACATCCTTGAACTCCTTAAGTAGCATTTGAAGTTCCTTAGTCTTCTACTTTGTCAATTGTGAATTAACATTGATGTATTGTGGATTTGCTGATTTGCCAAGATTTAGTTTAACAAATTGTTGTACTTCAATCAAAGTCCAACTTGCTATTTGAAGTTTCTATACCTATATTTTTGTTGGTCTCTCATCCATTTGAATATCATCCTAGCTATGATGGTCATAGGTTTCTGGAGAAATCTTGTCTTCTAATGAAACCTTTAGTCTAATACAAGAATATTTTGATTTCACAGTTAAAGGCTCCACTTCTACAACTATTTGATTTGATGTCCCTCATTCTGGATCAAATTCGTTAGTGCTTCTAATTTTTGACACTCCAACATTCAACAACGAAACCATTTTTTTTGTGAGAATAATTGTGCCAATTGAAAATAATTCTATTTTTGTCTTAAAGATCAGATCTTCCTCTTCATCTATTAAGCCTTCCATCAAGTCATAAGGAACAAGTACTTGGGGCCTTCTAGTTTCTACTCCCAATTTCTTGTTAACTAATATTGTTCTAATTGTTTCATTACCTTGAACAATAATGACATTGTTACCCTAGTTATGTGTAACCTTTGCATCTTTGAACCAAGGTCTTCCTAGCAACATAGAATGGTTAAAATCTACCACATTTTTTTTCAAAATAATAAAAGTAGCTATATATGGAATACCATGTATGTGAATCTTCAATTTTTTTATGATTCTTACCTTTTACAAAAAACCAATTGTAATTATGTAAAAGTACAATTTGGGTAATCTCCCATATAATTGTTACCCCAGTTACTCATAATATCTTTGAAGGTAAAATTTAACAGATTAACAATTTATGCATCATCTGTTTCACTATTTGCTCTGATGGCAGCTTTAAATATTCTGACATGAACATCTAGGTCAGAATCTTTAAGATACCTAGGATAATTAAGTGGCCAATGATAAGATCTATTTGGTGGTAATGGTGGCTTGCCTAAATTCACCATTAGCAATCCAAAATATCCTAAAGGTCCTAGTGGTCGTGGTGGATATGAACTGCCTCCTCTTGGATCTAATGGTTAACTAACAAAAACTATGTTCACTTTTCCAAGTATATCTTCATGCAAATTCACAGGTAAATGTCGCCCTTGGAAGTTGTGGTTTGGATTTGACACCATCAATAGTATGAATTAGTGTTGATACAAATGGAGCTTCAATAACTATAATTATAGACTAGAGCATTGCCATAAAGTGTAATGGCACAGATCTTATTAGTTCCATTCTGAAATTTGAAGTTCCTACATAGGTAATTCTAATATGGTTTTGATGTAACAAACTTGGTACATGAACTATAGAAATAGGTACTACATTTACCACAATTTGAGCTTTCATTTCCATTTTGTTTTTTTTTTTAGATATGTTCTTTGAATCTATTTAAAATTTTGACCTTCTCATGGTACAGGCCCTCTAGCTCAATATGTCCATGATTCCCTACTATTGCAGGTTCTGGATTTAGATTTTGGAAATGCTTAACAAATCCTTGTTCACATTATCTTTAATAAATGGACATTCATTGACTGATGTCCAGTTTGATGGCAATATGTGCAACATGGAGAATTTGGTCTTGGAACTTTATTCACACTATGAATCCATCTACTCTAATCCCTTAGAACTCTTTTAACTATGCTTCCATTATACTGATTAAATCTATGTTCACTATATTTCACTCTTACAACCACATGAACATGTTCCACCACTATTGGTTCTACTTTTGGGTAAGACTACAATTTCTTGTCTAGTTATAAGTACCGACTCAACTCCTTTGGACATTCTTGTTAACAAATAGGAGATCTACTCAAGTGCAAACATAAACCTTTATTGAAAGGAGACTACAACATAATGCTCACAACACAAAACACAACATCAAGAACTTTCAAAGGTTCTTGTCACATGAAATACAAAAACTTGTGTAATGAAGAAAAAAAAGAGCTAAACCATCAACACCAAGGTATTCAACTACAAGACCAAACCACAAATAACCAAACTAAAATAAGTAACGAAAGTAATTTAACCTTGTGAAAGTAACCTAGTTACTTTCCTACTCTAGTAACTAATGAAACCTAACTAGTTGAGCTTGAATTCTCAACACTCCCCTTCAAGCTCAAATCCACTTCTAGTACACCAAACATTTTTCTAAACTTCTTTAGCTTGTCTATATTTAAAGCCTTTGTGAAAATGTTAGCAACTTGATCTTTAGTACTGACATGAATAAGGTCAATTTCTTTTGCTAGAACTTTTTTTCTTATAAAGTGGTAATGCACCTCAATGTGCTTTATTTTAGCATGATAAATGGGGTTGTTAGCAAGTAGTATGCTACTGATGTTATCACTATAAATGACAACAGGAGCATCCACTGACTATCCCAAATCTGATAGTAGTTTTTGTAACCAAACTTCACATGCAAAATTGTTGCACCTCTGTATTCTGCTTCTATGCTTGATAATGCGATTGTTAGTTGTTTCTTACTGCTCCAATTAATAACACCACTTCCAAAAGAAAACATGAAACCACTAGTCAATCTTCTATTTGAAACATTGCCAGCCCAATCAGCATCCATGTATCCATGTATTTGTAACTGGTTCTTGGCTTCATAAATTATTCCACACTGTAACGTATGTTTTATGTACCTCAATATGCGCCTCACTACATCCAAATGTGGCTTTCGTGGTGTTTGCATGAATTGACTCACCACTCTAACTGCATAACTCAAATATGGCCTTATGATGGTCATGTAAATCAAACTCCCCACTATGCGTCCTGTACATAGTGGTATCCTCCACGAGGTCTCCTTCATGTGCACTTAATTTCACATTTTGCTCCAATGGAATTGAAATGGGTTTGCAACCCGTCATCCCATATTTGGCCAATTTGTTCAAGGCATATTGCCTTAGTAGTAACCATATTCCTTTAGAACTGGATTACCTCAATGCCGAGGAAATAATGCAACTCTCCCAAATCTTTCATCTCAAACTTTTGCTTCAAAAGCTTCTTCAAATCAGAGATGTCAACATCACTATCTCCCATGATAATCTACTCATAAACATAGAAGACTATGACTACAATCCCATGATATGTCTTTTTCACATATAGTGAAAAATCTGCATCGAATGTTTGAAATCCACTTGTGACAAGATACCTATATTGTCTGACCAAACTCTAGGTGCTTGCTTCAAGCCGTACAAAGTTTTCTTCAATCTACAAACCAAATTAGGATTTGTTTGGTCCACATAACTTGGTGATTATTCCATGTACACTTCTTCTTGTAAATCTCCATGAAGAAAAACATTCGTTACATTGATTTGATGTAAAGACCATCCTTTTGCTATTGCCATAGCAATGATCGCTCTTACAGTTGTCATTTTGGCAACTGGACTATAGGTCTCCTCATAGTCTATGCCATAAGTTTGGGCATAACCTTTGGCAATTAATCTTACTTTGTATCTGCTCACAAATCCATCAGCATTGTGTTTGACTTTGTACACCCATTTGCACCCAATTGCTTTCTTGTCCTCTGGTAAAGCTACCAATTCCCAAGTAACATTCGCATCCAAAGCCACCATCTTTTCATCCATGGCATTGTCCCATTTAGGGTTTCCAACCGCTTGTTCAAAACAAGTGGGTTCAACCTCTTGTATAACTCTCATCATGTATGCGTAATGATGAGCTACAAAGCCATCATATGTGAGTTTTTGTACAGGGCACTTGACTCGTGTGGATCTTTGTACTTTAATGTTGTTGTCAGGTGTTTTCAAAGCTTTCTTAGCCATCCGAACTTAAGAAGTAATAACTGAAGTGATTCTTGATTCTTCACCCTCACTTTTCTTTGACTCAATTCACCATCTACATGAGAATTTTTAGATGATGTTTGAGAACTACCATGTATAATGTTTGAAGATCTTAATCTTCCTTTCCATGGAGTGCTACTGGACCCACTAATTGAAGACTCTTGTGGTCCATTAATTAATTGTGATTCTTGTTCCAAATTTGATGAAATACCACCATTTCTAACCTCTCCATCTTCTGCAATCTTCAATGGTGAGTACCAGCTAACCATCTCATCAAACACAACATCTCTACTCACTTGCAACTTCCGAGTGGAGGGATTGAAGCATCTATATCCTTTTTGTTCTGAGGAATATCCAATGAAAATACACTTCTCAGCTTTTGGGTCTAGTTTTGATCTTTTCACATTAGGAACATGCACGTATGCAATGCAACCAAACACTTTGAGGTGTGAAACATCGAGTTTTTTGCCTGTGAATTTTTCTTTAGGTGTCATGCCATGAACTGCCGCTATGGGTGTTCGATTCATGATGTAGACTACAATTGCTACCGCTTCAGCCCAAAAGTAATTTGGCAAATTCTTCTCATTCAACATGGCACGTGCTATTTCTACAATGTGCCTGTTTTTCCTTTCAGCAACTCCATTCTGTTGTGGCGAATAACTACATGAGTATTTCTTTTTAATCCCATGCTCTTTCAAATACTCACTAAATTCATTTGAAAAATACTCTCCCGCTCCATTGGACCTTAGGCATTTGATGTTTACACCCTTCTCCTTCTCCACCGTTGCTTTGAAATTCAAAAAATGTTGAAACATTTCACCTTTGTGTTTCATGAAGTAGACCCACACCTTCCTTGTCACTACTAGAAATTTGGCATTTTGCAACTGTCTTATGCAACTAGTTTTCAATTGCATGCGACACATGCAATTGGAAATTCGCCCAGTTACGTAACACAAGTTGCATGCGATAGTCATATAATACAAGTACATACGGTTGGGTTATACGGTTTCATCCACCCATACTCTATACTAGCAGTTGGTCGTGCGACTGCATGCAACTACAAGGGTTGCGTTCACACTACATTACATGTTAATTAACTAACCCAATTGTATGCGAACACGTGTACTTTTATTTTGTAGTTAAATATTTAGTTTTAAAAATTACTTTGATTAATTTAGATCGTCCAAGTCATAGCCGTTGGGGTGCGAACACATGTTGGGTTTAAGGCTATGTCATTGTACACGTGACACAGATTAGGGTTAGGGTTATAGGGTTTAATTATCAGGATCATGCCATGTGGCAACCTAGTGACCGCACAATGTAATTGCAAATGTAACTAATATTTTGAGAGTTTGAATCGCCATGTGTCACATGGTCCCATTTTTAGGGTTAGGGTTAAGGTTAGGGTTTAGGGTTTTCATCTGCTTTGTTCAATGTGCTATCTAGAATTGCCAAGAGTGCCTGTCAACAACAGATCGATCAACAAAACTCTACAATCACTGAGAAACACATGCACAAGGCAAAGA
>Ga0209611_10013738_pt1 | contig 11028 bp, 9 predicted proteins | sample S1TSphgellanicum_3_FD_187693 | JGI IMG/M metagenome (GOLD analysis project Ga0209611, IMG submission 187693) | Host-associated microbial communities from peat moss isolated from Minnesota, USA - S1T2_Fc - Sphagnum magellanicum MG (SPAdes) (version 2) | ecosystem: Host-associated > Plants > Peat...
TGAATTTTTAACATACTAAACTAATTTGGGTATTGGAATAAAATTCAAATTTATATACCATGGCAATATTGGTATTAAGGTAAAAATTTGAAAATGCATACTAGGTGGTATCAATATATTAAAAAGTTCAAAAATTGTACATAAGGGTATGAATATCAAGGTATTAAAACTTTGATACCAAAAAAAATTGAAGTATGAATATGAGTTTATTGATTTAATGTGTGATGTCACAAAACAAGCAACTCTACCACGAAAAGCTTTGTTTTAAAACTAAGGTATGACATTTAATGTTATACTATGAACTCAAGTTAGATCAAATGAAAGTTTGTTGGTTTTATGAAAGACCACGAATTATTTTTTTTCATTTTGTATTAAGAAATAAAAATTAAAAACCCTCTTGGAATTCATTAGGGATATGTAGAGATTGAAACTATAGTTCCATTGTCTTTCTTTTAACCATACAAATGAATATAAAATTGTAAATAATCATATTGTTTAAGAAAATCCAAGTTATCCAAACTTGAATAATGTAAACAATCCCAAGTGGAAGAGATCAACATCTAACATTAAGGAGGTTGGAGTAGTATAATGTTTAGTTTCAAAAGCTTCAAAGGGAAAGGGTAAGCAAACCTTCATTTTGGGAAATAAACATTTAATGTAACTTGTAAGTGAGCAGATTGTAAGGATTCTTGTGGTGAATAATCGTTTTTTAGTCACCTCCATGAAAAAGTCTCAATTTTGAGTTTTTGTAAACAAACATATGTGCATATGTTGTACCCATGTCGAAGAATTGTTTGTGATATATAGACCTAGAAGGGAATGACCATTCAAGGTGGTGATCAAGTTTGCCTTGCATCCATACCTACATCACCTTAAATAGTTATTAGTAGGTGCCCAAGTTAATGTGCCATAGGAAGCCCTATAGGTTTTGGATATCATGCTTTGATATCATGCTTTGAGAGCTTCCTACTACACATTGGTAGTTATTGTTGCCCACCTTTTACTGATAGCTCTTTGGTTTGCTTCTCATAAGAAATGATTATGTGGGCACCCACTTGAATTTTCTAACAAATTGTTATGTTATATCATTAAGAAACTAAATTAAAGAAATATGGAGTTTTTTCTTAGGACAACAAGCACTAACAAGCACTACTTTGTGACTATTAGTGGTGCAATTATTTATTTTGGTTGCTTGAATTCTTTTGTTGTTATGCATGTATCCACCAATAGGGCGCTCATTTTATTCACCCAATCTTGGTTTGACAGTACCTCTTGGTGATGGGTTAGAAAGCCAGTGGGGTTTTTCAAAGTATATGCCCAATTCAAATGGGCTTGTCCTTCAACATTGGTAGAAGCCATGGTGTTCAACACCCCCTTCTTCAATTTGGGTTTAATTATTCATGCCTACCGAATGTGTGTGATTGACTATTGATAATTTTTGTATTGTTGTGAGGAGTGACATGTTGTCACATATGACTATTTCATATTAGCACTTGAAAAGTAGTTGGGATTATCCATTTTCATATATGTGGGTTTTTTCAAACATGTTGACAACTACATTCATCGAATCAAAGCCTGTTTTGGATTTTGTTCAAACTCTATTTAATAGGCATGTACTTGGCCCCCTATCTAATTTTAATTGAAACAAGGTATGTTTTTAATGTGGAAGCTTATCAAATTCTTCTTATTGTGACCTTTGTACAGTGGTCACACTAGATGCCTACCTATCAAAACCATGAAATTAAGCACCTTAAAGTAGACAACACCTTAGGCTGAAAATGGTCTTGGGATGGGTGATTCCCAAGATAACATCACACTTCCTAAATGCATAATGTACCTATGTAAAAGTTGCATGTGGTTGTAGGGGAAGATATTATCTGTCATGCTAGTTTTGTGGAGTTGAATTGTTGAAGCTTTCCTTTAAGTTATTGCCTAAACATCTTTTGCATTGTAAATGATTACTTCTATAATGTCTATATGCCAAAGTTTGAATTGTATATGATTGTTCGTGAAGCTTAAACATGTGTCTTTGGCGTGGTGTTGTTGTTTGTGCCATTTTGTGATTTGGTGTAGATCAAGAAGGCATTACGTGGTTTGAAGGTTGAAGTGACCCATCATGGAAGCATGCGGTGAAAGTACTATATTACAGATACCAAGCAGCCAATAGAGGAGTTGCAATATGGATCTTCTTTCTACTTTGATAATTTTTTTGTTGTTGATTTGTAGTTTTGTTGGGTATTGTTATTAAGTTGTGAACCCAGAAATCCTTGTGTAATAACATACCTTTTACCTTTGTATGCAAATTCCTTATTGATGACAAGGGCACTATGAAGTATGTGGTTGATTATTAAGGAGATTTATAAGTTCTCTATTTGGTACCCAAAACATATGTAATGGAAACTTAGGATGATGCATATTTTGTACAATGGTTTTGTTCTGATTTTAGGTAGGTTTATTATATAGTAATCTACACCCATAATCTATCATTGGGAGTTAACCATCATCTATCATTGGGAGCTAATGATGATATCAGTGGGTAGTTTTGGTAGTTTGTTTCGACTACCATTCATGATGAAGATGGTGGTCTAGTACTTTATGAACAACTTCATAAGGGTTATGACTACAATCATTTGTGCGGAGGTTTTTCTGTTTTTCATAGATATGATTAGTGAGGTGTGGTTTCTACTTTATGGTTATCTTGATGGTGTGGCTGCCATGCACAATTGAGAGCAGCTCAAAACATTGTTTTTGTTTTGTCTTAAATATGTGAATACCCATGCCTATTGTCTAAATCACATATGTTATTTCTTGTTTTTTGTTTCCTCTCGCCATGTTCCCAATTAATATTCATTTGGAAACTAAATCTAAGAAAATGTTTTCAAATCACAATCATGTTTTTGTTGAGATTTTCCTAAAATTTCATGATATGTTTTATCATCATTTCATGGTATAAGTGTTGCAAGATTACTACATAAGCCATGTTGATGCAGCAATTGGACCACCAAGGCCTCTCATCATTGGCGAAACCATTTAGTAATTATAGGACATGCTTGATTCTAGTATTTGAAACAACTTCACCCACCTTAATTTGCTTTGTTAGAGAAAAATGTGTACCTTTTTTTTTAAAAATTAGTAAGATTTTCTTCTTTCCATTGTTTAAGGGTATGATATGTGGTTTTATGGAAGGTGCAAAAATTAGTTTGCTCCATTCTGTTATTTCTCACTATTTTTGGAAATATTCAAATTGGGGTTATCAGACCTTTGTTTTTTACCTGTTAGGCTTAACACCTTTTGCAACAAATTGCTAAATCACATTGAGCCAATGTCTGTTGCCTCTATAAATTTTATTTGTATACATAAAAGTGAGTGAACACTGGGGGTAATCTTTTTCACATTGCAATTTTAAAACACATTTTCATATAACACCAATAAACATTGTTGTTTCTTTCTACTGCACATGAAATGGTTTTGGCTAGTTGTGTTTTTTGAATGGTTACAATTTTAAAACACATTTTCATATAACACCAATAAACATTGTTGTTTCTTTCTACTGCACATGAAATGGTTTTGGCTAATTGTGTTTTTTGAATGGTAAAATGCAAGGCCCCACCTAGTTTAAGAATCATATTAATAATTTTTTGTGAGATATATATTACACAAATTCAATGGTGTGATTTTTCAAGGTTTTTATTTATTAATTTTTGTGAGATCCAAAAAAAATTTCCTTATCAAAATTAGCCAAATTTGAAGAAAGAAATAAAATTCTCCACATAAACATATTTGGTACCAATCTGTTGTCTTTTGTTTTTTTAGAAACATACAAAGGGCCTTTGACAAAGAAAGCATAAATCAACAACTGTTCACATTCAATAGCTAGTAAACTTACCATATTGCAATTTTTGTTGCCACAATGCTATAATGCTACAATGCCAAAAATACAATAGCCAATAAAAATTAAATATTGAAATAATATTTAGCCACTTGAACATACAACACTTTGCAATTTGTTGTTAGCAAGTTATGAACATACACAAATTATGATAGCCACATCTAGAAACAAATATTTTCTTTGTAGCCAATCAACCTACCTAAAAAATTTGAAAAAAAACCATTGGTGCTAACCTTCATTGTGGCCTAAATGAGTCTTTCAATTTTGTTGCATGTCACCATTTGTCATCCATTAACCCCACCCTAAATCAAGTTCATAAAGGCTTGTATAATTTTAATAAACTATAAAAAATATTTTTATGTAAGTTTATTCTAGTGTTGTGTAGTTCTTTGATTTTGTTAATAATCCTCAATTTTGGATTTTTGAAAATTTTGAAAAAGCTAGCAGTCTTTTTTGAAGAATAGGTAATTTTAAAGTAGGTGATAGGAATGGTTCTTTGATTTTTGAAACCCATGGTTAAATATCAAACCCATTCTTGAATCTTGTAAGAACCATGGTCAAGGGTCTATATACCCAACCTTTATCCAATTGTTCCTTCCGATAAGGAAAATCACACAACATTGGCTAATTCATGATTCATGAATATGATTAATCCATCATCATTGTTTCCATCCATATTAAACAAAAATTCATCTATTTGAATCCCTTTTTCATTTGTAATGGATCCCAAAAACATTCCTAGAAAGGGTTCTTGGATAATGGGACTTTTAGAAGAAGTATTAGAGTATGGCCAATAACATCGCCCCCATTTGAGCCCATATTGCTTGGCACATTTAACATAAGGTGCAAATTATTTATTCATCTTTGCCCATATAAACATGAGAAATTGGACACTTCTGTATTACCTTGGCACTTCAACACTTGTATGTCGAGTAATTAATTAAATTTGAAATTTTCATTTCAACAAACATTATATTTTTGAAGATTTAATATTTGATTTACAAAGTTTTGTTCTTTGAATTTATTTTTGACACTAGGGTATAAAATGGGAGACCATTAGATTGTCACAAGATGGGTTCAACTTTATGATTGGCCAAGATCCAAAAACATTTAATTGCTTTTGTGGCAGCTTTTTGGCAATCCATGTATCCTCAACATATTTGCACATGGGGTTGTTCCTTGGTAGCACTAAATTCCCATTTACGTTCACCGTGTTTACAAATTTTGTCCATTTGTTGTTGTAGTTGTTTTGAATTGATCTTTAAATGAACCACATCCTAGACTTGTTTATGAATTCTTTTCATTGGTTTTCAATCAATGAAATAGTTTTTTGGTACTTTCAATTTGGTTAATTAGCTTTATTGTTCACTTCACAAGAGGAGTTTGATCTAAGATTAAGGACAATGGTATTCTTTCCTCTCCCAAGTTTCCCACCTTTGCCACTTTGCATTCCTCTACCTTTTATTGTAGTTTATGTTCTATGTAATCTTTTTACAATTTCTTAAAGTACTTGATTCTACTCATGATGAAATTGAGTTTATTTATTAACATTTGGAATTTTGATTTGAGATTCTTGTTTGTTAGTTTGAAATAAATACATTGATTTCATTTTGTGAAACAATGTTAGTTTGCAATGGAATCAATGCAACTTGTCAAACCATTGATCATTAGTGGATCAAAAAGTTGTAGGTTAGAGGAAGTAATGAAGTTGTGAAGTTGCTAACGAGTTGGAGGAGGTTGTGAATTCATGAAGCTATTTGAAATGTTGCAAAGTTGTAAAGATTCTAGAGAGTCAAAATGAATAACAAAAAATATTATTCATAATAGAACTTCATAGTAAAACACAACTTGTGTGCAAAGTCTAGAACTTGTGCAAACCTTAGAACACAAAGCTTCAAAAAAAAATTTGCACAAGCCTTAAAGTGCAAAATTTTAGAACAAAACTTGCACACAATTTAAAATTCATTGCATGCTCATAACTCCAAATTCATGCACAACTCAAAGTGTGACATTTAAAAAAAATAAAAATAAAATTAACATTCAGTTATCTCATCAATTTTTAAACAAGCAATTAACCATTGCAATTTTAGTTTGTTTTTATAGAACTTCATTATTTAAATAACATTTTTTAAAGACTTAACACACTACTAACATTACATTAACTCTAATTACCATGTAAGTTTTAGTGGTTACTTTAACATTAAATGTAGAGATCTACAACTTGTGAGTTTTTTGACATTTGATTAACATCATTTTAATAAGTGTGGATACACCTTTAAGAAAGTATTGTAATATATGGCTCCTAAGTCAATTATGCCCTATTGGGCTTACATTCCACCTTGGAATGCATCTAGCCTTATAATATGAGACCCCATTGTATTAAGTTAAATAGTAACTCGTTCTATGAGGGCTTGTTCTAGAGTGTAACCAATGTTTCCCATCATTGACTCACATCTTGATTGAAATTAGCAAATGGCCATTGGTCCCATCAAAGAAAAAGCTTGAATACATAGTAGAATAAAACACCAAAATTAGTTAGGCTATAAAGAAATGCATATGGCAAATGAGATTTTTTTTGTTTTTTGTTTCTTGATCTCAATGTGTTCCCATCAAGTTCCCAATATGTTAAAACAACCCTCAAAGAAAAAGAAAAAGAAAAAAGAGACAGGTTTGAACCCTTTTGGTAAATATGAAAATTGGGCAGTTTTCTTTTTTTTAGGGCAGAAGTTTAGGTAGACAAGGAACAAATTTTAGGCAATTGGGCAGTTTGTAAAATATCTAATTTTGAGCAGTTTGAAGAGCTTTGGGCAATCCACAAGATGACTTGTGGACTTGGCAAGTTGACAACAATACTTTTTGTTGGGGTGAAAATTTGCCAAAAGGCAATACTAACTCATTTTTTCAGCAAAAAATTCTTTAAATTTTTTAAAAAAAAAAAGTCACCAAATTTTGCCTATTTTTCTTAATTTGTTTTAGGGGAGAGAATTAAACCCACTTCTTCATAAAGTCCCCGAATGGTTCATAGCCATTCATGGTCTGGTGGGGGCAAATTGTGGAGTGGAGACCTGGACTCGCTCGTTATGCATTAAACTCTTGAACTAATTGGTTGATGCTACTAGAAATCATATGTTTGATTCAAAGATTAAGCCATACAAGTGTAAGTAAAAAATTATTTTGCACTATGAAACTGCAAATGGCTCATTAAATTAGGCTCATTAAATCAATTATAGTTTCTTTGATGGACCAGCCTTGCTACTCAAATAACCATAGTAATTCTAGATACATGCATGCACCCACTTCCAACCCCATAAGGGGAAGGGACATACTTATTAGATAAAAGGCCAACCAGAGGTCAATTGTTATTATTGCAAGCGAACCATGGTAACTTTGTCAAATGGCATGGCACTAGACCCGCCCATGTTTCATTCAAATTTGGCTCTATGAACTTTCAAGTGTAGGATAGAGGCCACAATGGAAAATTAGGGTTCCATTCCAGAGGATGATGTAGACTTGGTGAATTGGAGAGCTGGATATAGACTTGGGCAATTGGCAAAATGAACTTGACAAATGGGAAAAATCAATAGATGAACCTCAAATTTATATGGTTGCATGGGAAAATCAATATGGGTCCTTGTGTCTCTATTCAATGGAAGAAGTTCTAGTAATTTTAGGATGATAAATACTATATAGCATAGAATTGCTCATCACCCATCATTAACCGATCACCAAACACTTCTTTAAATCTTTGTCATGTGTGTTTCATTTTGAGTGATTTAAATTGTTATGGGAGTGCTACCTCAAGCTTGAAAAATCATCTTTGAAGTGCAAAGGAAAATGAGTAATGAAAAAAAAAATAGCAAGAAGAAAAATAAGCTTTCCAACTCACAAAACATGTTTTGTAACAATCTGCATTGACAAGCTTCAAGACGTTACGAGTATTGCTTTTTGGTGAGCTGTTATTCCACGATTTTTGCTCCTGCAAGATGTGCAATTTCACTCAAGAGCAGCAGCAGCAGCCATCATCTTTGATCGATGGATGGTTCAGTGTATTGGACAAAGTCAGATTTCACCAGAGGACTTGTAAGCGGCTGTGTCATCTTATGGTTTTGACATTGGTTTTTATGCTTTGGACCTTATTTAGACTAAGTCTTTTGCTAGGATAATGTCAATCTCAATCTACATATACTGAACTGGATAGAGCTCAAGGTGGGTGCTTGCAAGATGTGTCACTTGGTTCCAAATCAAAGGCCATCACAGGCTGCGAGGAATGGAGATAGTTTTCCAGACTCAATAACAGGACTTCATCGCTGATAAAAGTTTGAGGGGAGTGGGAGGGAACAGTATTTGGAGGCGGTCACTTGATTTGCTATATGGCATGTGTGACAGCAGCAATGCAAAGGATATTATGAACTTGAGCTCTTGCAGGTTTCCAGACTCGTTCCTAATCAAGATTCTATTGGTGACGTATGCAAATGCAGCAATATAATGGGGGATCTGTTCTTTCTTTACTAGTTTTCTTCTTCGGGATATATATTGCAGTATCTGACTATAGCAGGCTTTGACATTCATGAGGAGCTTGTGTTGCATAAATCTTGCAAATCTTTCAATTTTCCCGAGAATGCATGTGATGTGTATGCATGATGCAGCCCATTGGGAGTATTGCTCAGTGAGTGATTTTGTTACACTACACTGGTGAGCACTTTGTTGGTCCACCCACAGAGCTTCAAGATGCAGTAAGCTATTCTGGTGTTTCACACTCCCTGCCTGATCCACTGGCTCTTGAGCTGGTTTTAGCTCTTATAGAATACTTTTTCCGACATCATTGATGTATGGATTGTTGTTGAGACAGAAGAGATACAGGCTTATAACGACGATTCCTCGTTTTCCATCAGTTTTTAAGCTTTGAATTTCACAGATTGGAGGACAGCCCAATTTTTAGGTGGTGGCAGATTTGATGACAAACACCAGCATTTGTGTCTTTGCAGGATCTGAATGCAAATAACCTTGTGGCAGCAATGACTTTGGGATGGCACATGCTGGAATGCATGATATTCTAAAATTCAAAAACATTGTTTAATTGACATCAAGTTGATGGACTTTTGGGTTATATTGTGTTACTAATAAGTTCAATGGAAATTTAATTGAATTTAGTTTAAGAACTGGAGAACAAAGTCTTGGTTTAGGGTTTAGGGTTTGAGGTCTGTTCATTTGCAAGAAACCTTAGGCTATTTGATTGAGCATTGTATTTTTCAATTGAGCCATCAATCTTAAGTTTTGTTTTCAAATACCCACATTGAACTGATACAACTTTTGTATAGTGGAAGAAGTGTTGTCAATCAACTCCGATTTTATGGAATTCTTCTTTCACAGAATTTAAGTAAATTATCATTTGATTGTTGTTTGCCATTCTTTACAATAAGAAGTTGTGCATGACATGCTTTAGAGCTTCTTGAACTTGTGTTGTGTTAGGAGGTTTTTAAATTGATCTGAACAAAATTTGCCTGATGATTTGGGGTTGGTGATGACAATGGATTGATCTCTTGAAATTTTCTTATTTTGTTGTTATGCCTTTTGTTGAATGCTTGGTGATTTTGCACGGGTTTTGCACATGGTTTAAAAAAATCCAAATCATTATTATTTAAACAAAATTATTTTTGAAAATTTATTCTTTGAAAAAAAACTAATTCACTTTATTACCAACTTTTCCATGATTGGAATGCCATTCTATTTTGTGGGCAAATTCATGAGTTTGATTATATTCCTTAAGTTCCCATATTTTCCAATGAAATCGAAATACAATCCCAAAGTTTCAATAATTATGTGCACCCCATGAAAATTTGAAGAAACAAAAGAGTCCTTTGCACCATACATAGTCAAATGCAAGTGCATGTCATATCATGGCTTTCACAATACGGAAAGATAGCAAACCTAAAGAGTAGGACTCCTATCACAACATTCTTAACACCATTCTTACTCAAATGCAAAGTAAAGTCCTTGTTAGATCGATGAGTTTGCAACATAAAAAGATTGTCAACTTAGCAATTGAGTCACCTTCACAAGTTGTATAATTTTTAGTCAAATTGGAAAACCCTAGACCTCAAGTTGTTTTCACAATCTAAAGAAAAAAAAAACACTTTCACACCTATTGAAGAACAATATGCAATCACACCTATTTTCGGTCACGTCTCTAGGGAGGCAAAGTTGGGATCATCATCTCGGGACCCAATATTGCATGGAATGCATTGCAATGGGAAGTGGCCCTACTAGCATAATTTAATTAGCAAGTCATTAGACTAATCATCATTCATGCAATTTTGTTTTATGCTTTGGTAAGTAGGCATAGGGTTCCACCCATTTTTAAAGGAGTACTTATAGGCAAGAGATTTAAGTTGATAATTTTTTTTGAATGAAGATTTTTTGCCAAAAATCAGCACAAATTGCCAACTATATGAAAAGGTGCTTAAATTTTTTATATTTTCATATTTTGAATATCACCAAATTTGGCCAAATGTACTTATGGACTATCACCATTTGAGCAACATCACAAAATTGAAAAAAAAAAAAAAACCGTTTATCCCACCCACTTTTTAATATACTTTGCTAGGAGGGGGATATTCATGGATATAATGTGCTTTCTAAATACAACAAGAAATTTCTCCAAGTGCTTTATGTGTAGGGTAAAAAGCTTGCGACCACATGCTTTACCAAAATCACGCCTCACATGAGCAAAACAAAAGTTGAGTAAAGCCCTTGGCCAAGGAAGAGCTAAATGTGAGCAAGCCCAATTCCAATAGATCCCTAGGCCAAGAAGGGCTTTACCGAGCATAAAGACTTATGCCAATTCTATTTTTAAAAAAAAATTCCCATGAAGATACCCGATGGGTATCATCAAGAAGGAGGAGAGGAAAAAAAACAAACCAAAGCAAAACATTTCAAAACACGAAAACACCCACATACATAATAAGCATGCATTCTTATGTTTTTTTTGGGAAATGCCCACCTTTTGCAAAGGAAAAATTTCAACCATGCCCACCAACTACACTAAGAAAACCAACAAAGGTAAGGTCTTTTTTGTTTACAAAAACAAAATTGAAGTGTAGTTGTGAGAGAGAGAGAGAGAGATGTGTGTGTGTGTGTGT
>Ga0209611_10013740_pt1 | contig 11027 bp, 10 predicted proteins | sample S1TSphgellanicum_3_FD_187693 | JGI IMG/M metagenome (GOLD analysis project Ga0209611, IMG submission 187693) | Host-associated microbial communities from peat moss isolated from Minnesota, USA - S1T2_Fc - Sphagnum magellanicum MG (SPAdes) (version 2) | ecosystem: Host-associated > Plants > Peat...
GGCCGCGCGTATCTTCCGCGTTTTGGTATTGCTTAACCGCACATTGGCGGCAAGCGCCGACGCTTCCCAGCGCCGGATGCCAGCAAAAATAAGGAATATCGAGGCCAAGAGAGAGGCAAGCCTGAAGTAGGTTGTCCGCTCCATTTACATCGTATTCTTTGCCGTCTACATGAATCGTAGCCATAGTCAGCATGCTTCCACAAGGCTCACCTTTCAGTGAGCGTTAATCAAAAATTCTGGCCGGAACTGCCCGATTTCTCAGGCATAAATTTTCAAGTCGTTACCATCGCTCTTTGAGCAGGTTATTTGGCTGTATGCCGCCAATTGCCCGCGCATTGTTGTAGTGTTGCTTGGCGATGCCCGCTTCAAACTCGTCCCGGAAATATTTAATCGCACTCTGCAATGGCTCCACGGCACCCGGCGCATGTGCGCAGAATGTTTTACCCGGGCCAAGCTGACGGCAAAGTTGCTCGAGGGTTTCGATGTCCCCGGGCTGCCCTTCGCCGCGCTCCAGTGCGCGCAGGATCTTGACGCTCCACGGCAGCCCGTCACGGCAAGGCGTACACCAGCCGCAGGACTCGCGCGAGAAGAACTCTTCAAGGTTGCGCACCAGAGAAACCATGCCGATTTCATGATCGACGGCCATCGCCAACGCGGTGCCCAAACGGCTACCGGCCTTGCCGATGGTGGCAAATTCCATCGGCAGGTCGAGATGCTGGTCGGTCAGGAAGTCGGTCCCTGCCCCGCCCGGCTGCCAAGCCTTAAATTTCAGCCCGTCGCGCATACCGCCCGCGTAGTCTTCGAGAATTTCGCGTGCCGTGGTGCCAAACGGCAATTCCCACACGCCCGGATTCTTCACGCGGCCGGAGAAGCCCATCATCTTGGTGCCGGTGTCTTCGCTGGTCGAAATGCCTTTGTACCAGTCGACGCCGTTGGCCAAGATAGCCGGAACGTTCGACAGGGTTTCAACGTTATTAACGCAGGTCGGCTTGCCCCATGCCCCGACAGACGCCGGGAACGGCGGCTTGGAGCGCGGGTTGGCGCGGCGGCCTTCCAGCGAGTTAATCAGCGCGGTTTCTTCGCCACAGATATAGCGGCCCGCGCCAGTGTGCACCATCAGCTCGAAATCGAACCCGGTGCCGAGAATGTTTTTGCCAATAAATCCGGCAGCACGCGCTTCTTCAATCGCGCGACGCAGGTTAACGGCGGCCTCGATATACTCACCGCGCAGGAAGATGTAGCCACGGTAGGCCTTCAGCGCAAAGGCGCTGATCAACATACCTTCAACCAGCTGATGCGGCATTTGCTCCATCAACAGGCGGTCTTTATAGGTACCCGGCTCCATTTCATCAGCGTTACACAGCAGGTAACGGATGTTCATGGATTCGTCTTTCGGCATCAGGCTCCACTTCAGACCGGTAGAGAAGCCCGCGCCGCCACGCCCCTTCAGACCAGAGTCTTTGACCAGCGCGACTATTTCGTCAGGCGACATGCCGCCGAGCGCTTTCTCTGCACCGGCGTAACCGTTTTTGCTGCGGTATTCGTCAATCCACACCGGCTGCTGGTCTTCGCGCATGCGCCAGGTCAGCGGATGCATCTCCGGGGTACGGATGATTTCTTTAGGCGTGTAACCATAGATATTCATGAGTAACGCTCCAGTAACTGACCAATTTCTTCTGGTTTCAGGTAGCTGTGCGTGTCTTCATCGATCATCATCGTTGGGCTCTTATCACAGTTGCCCAGACAGCAGGTTGGCAGCAGGGTAAAACGTCCGTCCAGCGTGGTTTCACCCGGTTTGATATTGAGCTTTTCTTCGATAGCAGCCTGAATACCCTGATAGCCGGTGATATGACACACCACGCTGTCGCAATAGCGGATCACGTGGCGGCCCACAGGCTGGCGGAAGATCTGGCTGTAAAACGTCGCAACACCCTCTACGTCGCTGGCAGGGATCCCCAGCACGTCGGCGATGGCGTAGATTGCACCGTCTGGCACCCAACCGCGCTCTTTCTGCACGATTTTCAGCGCTTCAATCGAGACAGCACGCGCATCTTCGTAGTGATGTTTCTCGTGTTCAATCGCGTCACGTTCAGTCGCGCTCAGCTCAAACGTCTGCTTGTTCGCCTGAGCAGCAAAAGCCGCAGGCGTAGAGACGTTGATGTACTGAACCTCTGAGTCTTTTTTAAGATCTGTCATCGTTAGCGGTCCACATCTGACATTACAAAATCAATACTGCCCAGGTAGACGATCAGGTCCGAAACCAGGCTGCCACGGATAACCGACGGGATCTGCTGCAAGTGCGGGAAGCTCGGCGTACGCACGCGGGTGCGGTAGCTCATGGTGCTGCCATCGCTCGTCAGGTAGTAGCTGTTGATCCCTTTCGTTGCCTCGATCATCTGGAAGGATTCGTTGGCAGGCATAACCGGCCCCCACGAAACCTGCAGGAAGTGGGTTATCAGGGTTTCGATGTGCTGTAGCGTGCGCTCTTTCGGCGGTGGCGTCGTCAGTGGGTGATCGGCCTTGAACGGGCCAGCCGGCATGTTGTCGACGCACTGTTGCAGAATACGCAGGCTCTGACGCATCTCTTCCATTTTCAGCATAACGCGGGAATAAGAGTCGCTGATGCCGTCACCGACCGGAACTTCGAAGTCAAAGTTTTCATAGCCGGAGTACGGACGCCATTTGCGCACGTCAAATTCGATGCCGGTTGCTCGCAGGCCCGCACCGGTGGTACCCCAAGCCAACGCATCTTCTGCGTTGTAGGCAGCAATACCTTTGGAACGACCAATCAGGATGCTGTTTTTCAGCGCCGTCTTCATGTAGGAATCGAGGCGTTTTGGCATCCACTCGAGGAACTCACGCATCAGGCGTTCCCAACCTTTCGGCAGGTCGTGCGCCACGCCACCGATGCGGAACCACGCCGGGTGCATACGGAAACCGGTAATCGCCTCGACGACGTCATAGATTTTCTGACGGTCAGTGAAGGCGAAGAACACCGGCGTCATTGCGCCAACGTCCTGAATGAACGTAGAGATATAAAGCAGGTGGCTGTTAATGCGGAACAGCTCGGAGAGCATCACGCGAATAGTGTTAACGCGATCGCCGACGGTGATTCCGGCCAGTTTTTCAACCGCCAGCACGTAAGGCATTTCGTTAACGCAGCCGCCGAGGTACTCGATACGGTCGGTGTAAGGGATGTAGCTGTGCCAGGACTGGCGCTCACCCATTTTCTCTGCACCGCGGTGGTGATAACCGATGTCCGGAACGCAGTCGACAATCTCTTCCCCGTCGAGCTGCATCACAATGCGGAACGCACCGTGGGCAGACGGGTGGTTAGGACCGAGGTTCAGGAACATAAAGTCTTCGTTTTCGGTGCCGCGCTTCATGCCCCAGTCTTCAGGCTTGAAGGTCAGCGACTCCATCTCGAGGTCTTCTTTCTGCTTGGTCAGCTCGAACGGGTCAAACTCGGTCGCGCGCGCAGGATAGTCTTTGCGCAGCGGATGCCCTTCCCAGGTCTTCGGCATCATGATGCGCGTCAGATGTGGGTGGCCGTCGAAGGTGATACCGAACATTTCCCAGGTTTCACGCTCATACCAGTTGGCATTTGGGTAAACTTTGGTCAGCGTAGGCAGGTGCAAATCGTTTTCAGCCAGCGCGACCTTGAGCATGATGTCGCTGTTGCGTTCGATTGAAAGCAGATGATAGAAAACGGAGAAATCCGCGGCCGGTAAACCGTCGCGGTGGTTACGCAAACGCTCATCCACGCCATGCAAGTCGTACAGCATGACGTAAGGCTTCGGCTGTTTGCGTAAAAAGGTAATGACTTCCAGTATCTGCTCGCGTTTTACCCACACCACCGGGATACCGGTACGGGTCGGCTGAACAGAAAAGGCCTCAGGCCCAAAACGGTTACGCAGCTCGCCGATAACCGGATCATCGAGATGATCGCGGGTTTGCCATGCTGGCTGCGCGAGGTCTTGCGTCGTCAAATCTGTCATATTTTCTCACCACACTAAATGGTCATTTATGCCCAAGGGGAAAAGCGTTTTAGTGCACCGTCGTCTCTAATAATCTTGTCCTGACGGCCTTGCCCCTCAGGGTTGACGAACAGTGTTAAATCTCGTCAGGGGTGCGCAAATTCGTCACGGCAATACGCTCGGCGCGTTTACGCTCTTTTTCAGACTGCATATTGGCGCGATAAACACCCTGGTCACCGACCACCCATGACAGTGGGCGACGCTCTTTGCCGATCGACTCCTGCAGCAGCAGCAGTGCCTGCATATAGGCCTCGGGGCGCGGCGGGCAGCCCGGAATGTAAACGTCTACAGGCAGGAACTTGTCAACGCCCTGCACCACGGAGTAGATGTCATACATGCCGCCGGAGTTGGCGCAGGCACCCATCGAGATAACCCATTTAGGTTCGAGCATCTGGTCGTACAGGCGCTGAATAACCGGCGCCATTTTGGTAAAGCAGGTACCGGCAACCACCATAAAGTCAGCCTGACGCGGTGAAGCACGGATAACTTCCGAGCCAAATCGCGCCACGTCATGCACGGCGGTAAATGACGTTGTCATTTCTACGTAGCAGCATGAGAGACCAAAGTTGAATGGCCAAAGCGAGTTTTTACGACCCCAGTTCACCACGTCATGTAAAGCGTGTTCGAGTTTCCCCATATACACGCTGCGGTTCACTTCCTGCTCAAGAGGGTCGGCAACCGTCTCTTGTTTTTGCAGGGGGTAACGGTCGTTCTCACCGTTTGGGTCTAAGCGGGTGAGCGTATAGTCCATCTTGATGCCTCACTTTTTTATTGGCGATTGCCTTGCGGGTGATTGCTGGTCTTAATGACTGGGCTCGGGATAACCGGGCTAGCTTTCACAGGACCTTTCGAACGAGTCGGGGTCCAGTCAAGCGCGCCGATGCGAACCAGATAAAACAGGCCGGCTAAAAGGATAAAAATGAAAATCGCGGCTTCGACAAAGCCGGTCCACCCACTCTCGCGAATCGACGTAGACCATGCATAGAGATACAGGGCTTCCACATCGAAAATAACGAAGAACATGGCGACCAGATAGAATTTTGCCGAGAGACGCATATGAGTCGTACCCACGGGGGCGATACCCGACTCGAAGGGCGTTTCCGTGTTGCGTCCGCGAACCTTCCCTCCCAGGAAAGCTGCGCCTAACAACATCAGGCAACACAGGCCGACTGCGATTATTAGAAAAACTGCGAGCGCCCAGTTATGAGCGGTGACATCTGTGGCTGTTGACATACTCTATGCTTACTCATCAAAAGTGGCGTGATGCATTTGCTCTTGCCCGGCAACTTGCCTGCCACATCGATTCAAGGGAAGGATTAAGAACCACCAGCGTTCACGGGTTCCCTGCTGACCGATATCACCCCAAACTGGCGGTAATCTCATAGACTCAGGGGTTTAAAAGCGATTATCCAGTGAATTACTGTGGGCTTTTTACCCTTTTCTATAACCTTTTGTCAACTTTGACAAAAGTATCTCTACGTTATTTTACATCTTTAGCATTTTATTAACATAACATGCGAACTTCGACAGCTAAATCGAGTCAGTCAAAAAGTTAAAAAAAAAGGATGGTGGTTAACGAGAGTCAATGCTTTAGCGCCTACCCCTACTATTGTCGCAGGTATGCCCCATTCTTCCACTCTGGAAACAGGGTTATTTATTGATCCAGGACACGTTTTAGGCAAGATTGCTAAAAAATAAGACAATTATTGAATGAATTTTGTTTAATCATTTAAAATAAAAATGCATTTCATCAAAAAATCTTAGTATCACGACGGAGGATTTGGGCCCCAAAAAGTCCATGATTTGTGTGAGGTGATAGTTGCGTAATGAGACAATTTAAGGGAATGATTAAGCGGGGTTAAGTCGGGGAAATAACAGATTGGTAAAGAAAAACTAATGAGTTGGTTATTTATTGGTCTTTGTAGTTTTCCTGTCCCCGGCCCTGAAGCGTTAACAGGAGGGCGGGGAAAAGGAAAAAAACATTTAGAACGAGTCTACGGCGCTTCTTCGTATTCGTCGTCAACGTTGGCGCGCTGGGCGTAACTATTGAGCGAATAAGGATCGTTGCCTTGTTCAACAGCGTTGAAAATAGCCAGCGCAAGATCGTTGTCACAATGCTGGTTCTTGTACAACACGTATTGCGTGTCCGGCAGTCTCGGCAGGCCGTCCTGCTCACCCAGAACTCTGAGCTCGGGGCTCATCATCTCAATAGGCCGCACCGTAACGCCCAGACCCGCTCGCACCGCAGCACGGATGGCTGAAAGCGTAGAGGCCACGTAGGCAATGCGCCACGGGATCCCGGCCTTGTTGAGGTGCTCAATCGCCATAGAGCGATAAGGGCTAGGTTCATCAAGCAGCACTAACGGCACGCTGTCGCCCGACGGATACGAGAAGTCGGCAGAGCAATACCACAGCGTGGGTGACGTTCTCAGCACGATATGTGGATGATCGGTGGTGGTCATGGTGGTGATCGCCAGATCAACTTCGTCACTTTCAAGCATCGGTAACATAAACGGGCTACGCTTAACCCGCACGTCAATTGACAGCTTCGGATAGATAGAGGTCACTCGGCTCAACAGATAAGGCAGAATGGTATCTGCGGTATCGTCTGAAGCTCCGATGGTCACTCCACCCTGAACGTCGCTATACATTAATGAAGTGCAGGCTTCGTCGTTAAAACGTAATATTTTTCTTGCGTAGCCAAGTAACTGAATACCGTGTTCCGTCAATAACTTATTGCGTCCATGCCTGGCGAACAGTTCTTTACCGACAAGTTGCTCTAGACGTTGCATTTGCTGACTGACAGCCGACTGGGTACGACAAACTGCGGCGGCGGCGGCGGCGAAAGTATTTAAATCAGCGACTGCAACAAAGGTCCTAAGCAGGTCTAGATCTAGATTAAGAATTGGACGATTTGCATTTGTCATAGTTTTTCTTCACTTTTAAAATCTAATAACAAGCTACCCTGGATAGTGCGGAAAAAGAGCCCGCATAATGCAGAATACCAGATCTGAAAGACACTCACTCATTAGATAATGAAGAAATGAGAAATATTTCTGCCTGACAACTCACAATAAAATGATCAGGATTACCGTGCTTTTTCAAATAGTGATTAAATTCAAAGAAATATAATTTCCCATCTGGAAAGCTTGATAATTAGAATCATTAACCTAGCTGTACAATAAGGCTACTAAGGCTCATTTCAACGGCTGCCGAGGCAGGTACGGCGCAGCGCTAGCAATTCGATATATAAATAATTTCTCAAAGGTAAACGACTGAAATCTATTTATTTGGTCTACATGCGGCAAATTGCTTTTGCCGATGTGTTATATCGACGCTGCCTAATAGGACTATTCCTAATCGAGTTTAGTGGGGCTAATCAGCTTCTCGACAGAATATTCATTTATTTAATTCATACTACGCAGACTAATCATCAGAATTATTTAACTAATTACTTACGTTATTATATCGTAAACATGGCTACGTGTTTACCTTTCTGATAACTGTTCAAGTTTCATTTATACACTAATGAAAAACAGAAAAACCGCGATGGCTCGCAGTTTAAGATAAAGCCCATAGCGGCCTAATATTGCTAGCATTGTTCTAATTTTCAAGAAGATGGAATTTATGTGGAAGTATCTTTTTGAATAAATTGAATTATCAGCTGTACACAGTCGAATACACTGTCAACCTGATATTACCTGCCCTTTCCAGATAATCACACCACAGTAAACGCAATGGGAAGAACTTAATATCATACATAAGGTTATTTTAGGTGATAGATGTCATAACCCGCGCAGTGCCTGTTGTTTTACGCCAAAGCCCGCATTAGCCCTTCAAAATCCGCCTCTGGAAGAGTAAATTGACGGCTTCGCTATGTTCTACGGCACCTCATCCAGGGAAGAACAGGCTTTACCGCAAAAGGTTCACACTGACTATGTCCCCCATTGAAAAATCCCGCAAACTGGATAACGTTTGCTACGACATTCGCGGCCCAGTGCTTAAAGAAGCAAAGCGTCTGGAAGAAGAAGGCAATAAAGTCCTCAAGCTGAATATCGGTAACCCCGCTCCCTTTGGTTTCGAAGCGCCTGATGAAATTTTAGTCGACGTCATTCGTAATTTGCCGACGGCTCAGGGATATTGTGACTCTAAGGGTCTTTTCTCTGCGCGTAAGGCCATCATGCAGCACTACCAGGCGCGTGATATGCGCGACATTACCGTTGAAGATGTTTACATCGGTAACGGCGTGTCGGAGCTTATCGTCCAGTCGATGCAGGCGCTGTTGAACACCGGCGACGAGATGTTGGTGCCAGCCCCAGATTATCCTCTGTGGACCGCTGCGGTTTCCCTGTCCGGCGGCAACGCGGTGCATTATCTTTGCGATGAAGGGGCGGACTGGTTCCCGGACCTCGAGGACATTCGCGCCAAAATCACGCCGCGCACGCGCGGTATCGTGATAATCAACCCGAACAACCCGACCGGCGCGGTCTACAGCAAAGAGCTGCTGATGGAGATTGTCGAGATTGCGCGCGAGCACAACCTGATCATCTTCTCTGACGAGATCTACGACAAGATTCTTTATGATGAAGCGCAGCATATCTCGATAGCCTCGCTGGCACCTGACTTGCTGACTGTGACCTTTAACGGCCTGTCAAAGACTTACCGCGTTGCCGGTTTCCGTCAGGGTTGGATGGTGCTTAACGGCCCGAAAAAACACGCTAAAGGCTATATCGAAGGCCTGGAAATGCTGGCCTCAATGCGTCTGTGCGCCAACGTACCGATGCAGCATGCGATTCAGACTGCGCTTGGCGGTTATCAGAGCATCAGCGAGTTCATTCAGCCGGGCGGCCGCCTGGTTGAGCAACGCAACGCCGCCTGGGAAATGATCAACCAGATCCCTGGTGTGTCCTGCGTGAAGCCGAAAGGCGCGCTCTACATGTTCCCAAAAATTGACGCCAAGCGCTTCAATATTCACGACGATCAGAAGCTGGTGCTGGATCTGTTACTGCAACAAAAAGTTTTGCTGGTGCAGGGTTCAGCGTTCAATTGGCCCTACCCGGATCACGTGCGAATTGTCACACTGCCGCGCGTAGACGAGCTGGAAATGGCCGTCGGGAAGCTAGGACGTTTCCTGGAAACCTATCGCCAATAATGCCCATCACCTTTCAAGGTGCAGAAGCACGACGCCCTGCACCTTGAAATCTTTTGGGCATCTGAATTATGTGTAAGAATGGGGCTCTGTTTACTGATGTAAGAGAGTCCTATGAGTCAAAGTCACTTTTTTGCCCATCTTTCGCGCCTTAAACTCATTGGTCGCTGGCCTCTCATGCGCAACGTGCGCACGGAAAACGTGTCGGAACACAGCCTGCAGGTTGCCTTTGTGGCCCACGCGTTGGCGCTCATCAAAAATCGTAAATTCGACGGTAACCTCAACGCAGAGCGAGTGGCGTTATTGGCCATGTATCACGACGCAAGTGAAGTGCTGACGGGTGATATGCCGACGCCCATCAAATACTACAATCCACAAATAGCACACGAATACAAAAAGATAGAAAAAATAGCCCAGCAGAAACTCATCGAGATGCTGCCGGAAGAGTTTCAAGACGACTACCGAACGCTTATCGACGAACATCACTTTAGTGAAGAAGAGAAGAAGACGGTCAAACAGGCTGACGCACTTTGCGCCTATCTGAAATGCCTGGAGGAACTCTCGGCGGGCAATACCGAGTTCTCGATGGCCAAAGCCAGGCTAGAGAAAACGTTGTCGGAGAGGCAGAGTCCCGAGATGGACTACTTTATGGCGGTCTTCATCCCGAGCTTCAGTCTGTCGCTTGACGAGATAAGCCAGGATTCCCCGCTTTAAGAAACGCCCTTTTGCTCCCCGAGAAATTGGGGAGCGATGCTTACATCGTTTCAGGCATTAATAATGCGCGCAATCTCTACCGCACTGAGATGATACTGACGTGGGCAACCGTGCCAGACCGCCAACATGCGCTGATACTTCTCCCACATTTTGGTCTGTGCATTGAAACCATGCGTTCCCGCATCGAAATCAGTGTAGCGCCCTTCACTGTTTACCATAAAGCGCACATAGCTGAGGTAGCGGGATTCAGTAGCGGCATCAAAGCCAAGAAACTCCAGCCGACGGGGATCGACACCCGGTGCGTCTTCAAGATTCGAAAAAGATACCTGCATCGCGTGGTGCATTTCCATGATATCGATGAGGGTGCGGCAAGTGTCCTCGGTCAACGCACCAAAGTCTTTGTCGAGCTCGCGCATTTGCAGCCCGAAGCCACGTTCAACGATGGTTTGCAAACGGCGGTAGCGGTCCGCGTTTGCGGGATCCATGATAGTCATCATTTGATACTGATTCGACAAGATCAACCGCTGAGCGTGGGTCATTTCCATCATCGTATACCTCAAAAAGCCAGAATGAGCAAAGCATGACACAGCGCCGTCATTGGCGAAATATCAACCAGCTCATTCTTTGATTTGAACCACGATTCAGAACGAATTCTTTCTTTAAATGTCGTCCAGGAAGGTTTTATCCAGCTGTTTAAACGCGCGCTTGAGCACCTCGGCGAGGGACTGATAGGTGGGTACGCCCTCGATCGGTGCTAATGCCTGGCCGGCTTCAATCAGCTTGTGGCGAACTTCGTGGAACCAGCCGAGCAGCGTAGGCGGCAGAGGAGTTACAGAGCGACGTCCCAACCACCAGAGTCCCTGCATAGGCAGGCTACAGGCGAAGATAGAGGTGGCGACCGCAGGACCAAGCTGTCCGCCTAACGCAATTTGCCAGGCCAGCGTAAACACCGCCAGAGGCGGCATGAAACGCACACCGAAACGGGTGGCCGTAGAGATTCGGTTTTCCGGAAACACAGGAGCAAGGCGTTTGTCTGAGGGCCACGTCTTCATGTAGTGCTGACCGCGCTGGAAAATGTGAAACCAACCGACTGAACCCGATGGCTTACTAGACATGCTGCACCTCAA
>Ga0209611_10013741_pt1 | contig 11027 bp, 11 predicted proteins | sample S1TSphgellanicum_3_FD_187693 | JGI IMG/M metagenome (GOLD analysis project Ga0209611, IMG submission 187693) | Host-associated microbial communities from peat moss isolated from Minnesota, USA - S1T2_Fc - Sphagnum magellanicum MG (SPAdes) (version 2) | ecosystem: Host-associated > Plants > Peat...
GCAATGAGCGTTGGAGGAGGGAACCCCGTACGCAAGAGCCGCAAAAGCTCCCAGACAGCATGAGTGAAGACACAGGAACAGCAGCAGCAGCAGGTTGAGGGACTCGCCACCCTTCTTCTTCTCCTTTCAAGTTCCTCCAATTTCTGTAGCTGTTTGAACCTTGTTTTGGTTGGAACACACAAGGGATTGATATTTGCACAGATGGAATAAGGGGGCGATTACAGCTATAAAAAAAGATTGCAAAGGATTTCTACTGCAGACACATGGGAATAACTTGATAGAAAGCCCTGGATAGATAGATACGACTATGCTGCTGGAGCTTGCACTGCTTCTGTGATGATTCTATCTGGTGGTTGCATCACAAGGTCACTGGCAACAAAATTACTGTGCCCAGGAAATTATAGTGTTGACTCTGCCTGAGATTCTGTATCATATAGCCAGCTTGTGCCCTCAAGTATCAGTACCCGTAAGAGCAGGGTTTGTTGTTTGCTCATTCCTGGAATCAAGTCTTTCCTTCAGTGCAAACTTTTTTTTTCCAGATTGCAATTTGGATACACCTTGCCCCTCAATGCCAGTGCAGGTATCCACTACTCTGGATTAATCTAGTGGATGGATACCCAGTGTGTACTGTTGCTGACTGCTAGTTGTCAGTAGTCTGAGTACTACTTCCCTTCAATAGTCTGTGTTATATTGGTCAATTATTTCTGCAACGACAGACTATTGTGTATTACAACATTTGAAGTTTTGATTTAGTTTACGGTCTCATTCACAAAAGTTAGTCTTTTCTATATTCTGGGTTCGTATAACACTTTCATCATGAGCCCTGAACTCTGTGCAGACCTATGACAGTTTGTTTACCAGTATTCAAAGCTATCTTGCTGATATGGCTTGCACTAGGACACATGATGTATATAGGGGTTGAAGTGCACCCATTGTGTTTGCTACTCAAATGGGTTTGTAACTTACTCTTTCTGGATGAAGTATTTTCAGGGTTTGTGTATGGTTCCTTCTGCACATTAGATTTCAATGACAAAAGCACTTGATGACTTCCATTGAGTAGTGCAACATCTACCCGTACAGGGGTCTAACATCAGTTTGTGCACTGCTTGTGGCCTTTGCAGGTTTGACCTACCGAAGCTCCAGGAAAGAGAGAGCACATGAAACAATTGCACTCTTAAGAAAGGTCAAAGTAACATCTAAGTACTTGTTGGCACAACAAAAATGAATATTACAAGTGTGTGTACTCGGGTTGGTAAGTATGAGCTAGGCAAAACACTTGGAGAGGGTACGTTTGCTAAGGTTAAGTATGCCAAGAACATGGAGACTGGTGAAAGTGTTGCCATCAAGGTGCTGGATAAAGACAAGGTTCTCAAGCATAAGATGGTTGAACAGGTTGGACATCTGACCTTTTGTTCCACTAATGGACCTGTTGTCAATGTAGTGGGAAATTTGCAGCTAATGCAATCTGCCACAGACTTGATCTCTTTCCTTTTTTAGAAGGGGAATGTGCAATTTCCCTTCAGGGACTGTCTCTCATGAGTAATGGAATGCCTTTGCACTACTAAGTGTGAATCCAAGTGTGAGGCTAGTTTTGCAGGGACCTGGTGTTTCAGAGCTAAAATAGCTCAGAGTGATCATGCCTGGGTAGCATAGATGGTTGAATTTTGTTGCTGTCTCTTGGACAGATCAAGCGAGAAATTTCCACTATGAAGCTTGTGAAGCACCCAAACATTGTGCAGCTTTTGGAGGTACACATATACTTAAACTTATAATAATCAGCCATGGTTATATGGAAGAATTGTATAGGTAGGAGGGTCCCACTGAGTTTTGATGTTTTCTTGATGTGTGGATCAGTACCAGCGACCTTTATTGTTTTAATTTTTTGTGTCGTTTTTTAATCCTATTGATATGCTGTTATCGTTATAAGCAGTGTGTTGATAACTGTGGTCTGGCAGGTGATTGCAAGCAAGACCAAAATTTATATTGTGTTGGAGTATGTTACAGGGGGTGAGCTCTTTGACAAAATTGTAAGTATATCCTTGGTCTGTTAATAGTGTCTTTCTTGATGTTCTGGTTATGCATGGTTGTGTGCAACAATTCTGGGAACCATTATTTATAGATGTTGACATCTAGTGAGAGTTTCTGAGAGACATGAGTCTGTAAAACAGATAAGCTAAAGTGTATTCTGTACTGCTTACTTTCTTTCACCTAGTAATGTGGAGTATTGACATGGATTGTCTTGATTATGTTTTATGTTTTATCAGCTTCATCAAGGACGATTGAAGGAGGATGAATCAAGAAAGTACTTCCAGCAGCTGATCGAGGCAGTTGACTACTGTCACAGTCGAGGCGTTTACCATAGAGATCTCAAGGTCTGTCATTGACGGTTTGTGAGCTTGTAATCCTGCTTTTTTCTTTTTCTCAAATGAAATTTGAAGGCCGTAGTCTGCTCTTTGTGAGTGACCCACAAGCCTAGGACTCCACTCATTCTTGCCATGTTTTTTTTTGGCTGGAACTAACATAAAACGTTACATTCTAAAGTGTTTGCAGATCTTTCTCTGCAATCTCATAGATACCATAGTACCTTTACCATTCTGGCAGTTATTAAATTATTTTCAATAAATGCTGATTTCTCTCAAAATTAGCTGCTCACATTGCTGGAAGTTCTAGAAATGTGGAGGATCAGGATTAGTTCCTGGAAGAAAGGAGAGATCCAGCTCAAGGTAGCAGCTGCATGTGGTGCCCCAAGTTTGGATCACTATCATTATGTACCTAACCATGAAAGGTACATAATGATAGTACCTATTTGTTTGACATTACTATCAACTGCTTGCCCTAAAGCTTGGTGGTGCAGTGTGCTTAAGTAGTGTAAAGCATTTTCTTGTTCCACCGCAACTGTAGGAATTTCAGGAGATTTTTATTTGTATTGCTGGAGTGGAAAAAAAAAAGAAGGAATATTTGTCAAGAAGGTGCCAGAATAGCTAAGGTACTATGGTATGTGTTTTCCAGTCTCTCTTACACCATGCACATTTGCATCATGACTGGTAATCCAGTGCAGGAAAGGCTTCTATATTAGAGGGTATGATTTGGTTAGACTGTCTGGAGGTAGAGGTCTAGTTTTAAAGAGTGGCCACAGTTCATTTGGTATGCAGAATTACACATGTGACACCAAGTTTCTACTGAGTATGTTGCCACACTGCATCCTAATCCACAGAGATGTGTGCACTGGAAGCAGGGTTATATGTGCATGGTGGGAGATAGTCTACCTTCACCTGGAGTTGTCCACTGTAAGACATACATGTGAAGCTTACTAATGGCCATTTTGTTGTGGGGGTTGAACAGCCTGAGAACCTGCTGTTAGACACTGATGGGAACCTGAAGATCTCAGATTTTGGCCTGAGTGCTTTACCTCAGCAAGTTAGGGTATGTCTCTAATACAAATTCTGTGTATTGTCAGCATTGCTGACCCCCTTGTCAGTTTTAAGTTCAGATTCTCTGTGGTGATTTGTTGATTTATTGATTTGTTAGTCATGCTCAGAGCGATGCCAGATATACATCACGACTTGCAATGTGAAATCACCATTTTCTTTTTTCCTCCTGCTGAGGTATGTGGTCTAGTCAAGCAGGTTGGCATTCCATTGTAAAATGAAGTCAAGGCCTAGTCTCACTGGGCTGATAATTCTTGCAGGAGGATGGGTTGCTGCACACAACATGTGGAACTCCAAACTATGTGGCTCCAGAGGTGAGTGTCTACCTGCCCTGCAAGCCTGTAGACATCCTTGGAAATATGAATGTCATTGTCAGTTCTCTACTTCATTTGTCCAGCAATCCTAACCCTTTGGGAGTTACCATAGAATCATGTTTTGAGTATTTAAACTCCAATAAGTGTCTTTGGGTCAGCAAGGGAGTTTGGAATGCTTTCAGAGCACAGTGTTGGCATGATCACTTTAGGTTTTCCTTGATCTGACATGAAGAATCCATTGAATGGACATCTGATTGGTTTGCTTATGTAATGGCTAATGTTATGTGATTTTTTCTTTACAGGTGATTGATGACAAAGGCTATCATGGGGCATCAGCTGATATATGGTCCTGTGGTGTCATCTTGTTTGTGCTGATGGCGGGCTACTTACCTTTTGATGAACCAAATCTCATGACTTTGTACAAAAAGGTATCTGGCCATATCTCCATCTCTCTTTTTATCTTAGTGTTACCTATGTCACTGGTGGTCTAACTTTTGCTGTGTGCGTAAACCTACCATCTGATGGATTGTTCTCTTTGTCCTCTCTGCAGATACATCGAGCAAATTTCACCTGTCCTGCCTGGGTCTCATCAAGTGCTCGGAAGTTGATTTTGAAGATACTAGATCCAAACCCAAAAACTGTAAGCCTCTGCATTTGTTGTCCAATTTTGGGTTTCTTGTTGGCATATCATTATGCATACAGCTCTGGCAGGTGTTCTTTTGTATATCTGTCATGGCAGTGTGATGCATCAGATGACTTCCTGCACTTAAGATAGCAGTTGTATAATGGCTGCTGCTTGCATTCTACTAAGCTCAAATGTGTGTTGGTGGCTGCAGCGAATAACAGCAGCACAAATTTATAAGAATGAATGGTTTCAGAAAAACTACAAACCTTCCAAGCTGAGTGAGAAGAAGGATGTCAACCTTGATGATATTGATGCAGTTTTCAATGAGTCAACAGTAAGATCTTCACTAAGTATTTCCCTACCCAAATGCTGGAGATGTTTCTTATCATGGATGTGGCATCATCAGTCACCTTCGGTGATGTTTGGTGTTGGCTTAGAGTTTGTTGGTATGTTTAATCACAGCAACAGGTTTTAATGAGATACTGGTTTCTATTTGGTTGGCATAGAAGTGTGAGGAAGGAGGTTTGCAGTAGGACACGGGAATTCACTCCCATGCTTTCATACATTCTTCATGTTCTGATTAAGTGACATGTCAAGGAGAGGCCCTCATGCTTGATGTTGTCATTTGGAGAGCAGGAGTACATGGTGACAGAGCAGAAAGAGACAAAGCCAGTGATACTGAATGCATTTGAGCTTATCTCACATTCGCATGGACTCAACCTTTCTGGCCTTTTTGAGACACCACAGGTTTGTCATATTGGTGGCAGATCCTCCCCTCCCTCCTTTTACTTTTAGTTGGATGAACTTCTGTGCTATGTTTGTAGATATCCCATTATTAAGTACAACCTTATGAGGTGCTGGTTTAGACCTGGCAGCTTATCTAATGAGGTAACTAATGTGGCTGCTGTTGTGGTGTCTGTGCTGTTATTTTGCAAATCTGTGTATAGGTGGAGAGGTAAGTTGGGTTGGTCAAAGAAGTTTACTGTTATGTTTGGGGCACTGCAGGATTTGGTGAAGAGGGAGACACGGTTTACAAGCAAGAGGCCAGCAAAGGAGATCATCTCTACCATTGAAGAGGCTGCAAAGCCACTTGGCTTTAATGTACAGAAGCGGGATTACAAGATGAAACTGCAGGGAGATAAGCATGGCAGGAAGGGGCATCTCTCTGTGGCCACTGAGGTATCAACCTGTCTTTACCATTCCTGTGTACTATTTATCTCAGTTTGTTTCTGAAAACTGCACTATTTGATTGAACTCACTTCATTTCCAGATTACTCAACCAGGATTGGGTGTGACTTTGCTGGCAGGTGTTTGAGGTTGCACCATCTCTTTACATGGTGGAACTGCAGAAATCCAATGGTGATACACTGGAATATCACAATGTAAGTGTACATGTGCCAAATGTAATTTCATCACAAAAATTGCTATCCATGGCATCTGCAAATGTTATGTTGGCAGCTTTGTTTGGACATAAGGGTCAATTCAACACATTAAGGGTATTATTCTTAGTGGGTCTATTTGATACATTACTGATAATATTCTTAGTTGCCATAACATTCTGACAAGATTGTGCTCTCTAAAGTGTGAGTGGATTGGCTCATTTCATGTCTTGCAGTTCTACCAGAATCTGTCCAAGGGTCTGAAAGACATCATATGGAAAGTGGAAGAGGATATGAGCAAAAAGAAAGTGATGGCAGCTTGAAGTATTCAAAACCCAAAGACCATTTCTTGCAGAAAAAACTGTCATTTTGCTTCATATAAAGGCTTGGCAGATTGGCCAAGTGCTAGACCCATGCTACCAAAAAAGAATAAAGGAAAAAACAGAAATCAGAGGATGAAGAATCTGAGCTTTTGGGGTGCACGGAAGTTCTGGTTTACAACCACAACACTTGTTCTCCAAAACATACACCATTTGAAGGTCAGTTTCAAGCTAGCAAAACCTTCTTTTTAGTACGCACGTGATCTGCAGGATCATCAATTGGGGTCTAATTTGCTTGAGGTGATTACCATGATTGAGCAGTAGCAGATGTAGAAGAATGCTTATTGGAACCATGTGTTAGTTTTGATTGTGATTCTTCAGGCTTTGAAAGACTGCCATCTAAAATTTATTTAAAAAGTTTGTGTATTGTGTGTATGTTTTAGTACATGTTTAGTAAATGTTATATTTGCCATTTCATATTCAATCTATCTGCATTATAAGTATAGGGTTTTACAGAAATATCATGGGGTAAATGGTGCTAATTCAAATTACAAGGGAACATAAAAAGAACATGCTGAGGGCCACTTTGGGATGGATGGGGAGTACTTAATGCCTGAGGATTGGGCTCTTGCTGAAGTAAGTGCCCACCTGAGGTGGACTTTGGGACACTTTGGGAACACCTGGATATAAGGCTGTTATCGGTGTGAAATCCTACCACAAAATCTTTAAATATTTTATGTGTGATACTTGATGGGCATTATGGGGAAATGAAAAAAGAAAAAAAGGAGGTGAGCTTCCTTTGCACATGAAGTATATAGGTTTTCTTACACTCGACACATGTTTTTATATTTTAGTTGCACTAATGGGTTTTATGTCATTTGTGAAGTCCTTTGTTATAAAAGCATTTTAGGAAGATTTCAACATTATAGTTAACGTCCTTATGTTTGTAAATTTGCAAGCAACTTTTGAAATTTTTTCATTTTGCTATGCCAGGTGCCTAGGCAATTTATTGCATATCATATTTTCGTCTCCAAGTATGTTGCAACATTATGCCAAATTTGATTTGCATACTATGAATACATTGGAAAGGCTATTGGGTGTGGGTTCTTTCAGCATTATGGTGGGTCATTTAGCTCATCAATAGGTCACTTTTCTTGTTTATTCAAGGGGGTTTGGCCTCCCTTCAATGGTTCGACTTGTTTTCCTTGCCTTTTTGGGATGTTAGGCTTTGATTGTTCTTGCATTTGTCATTTGTTTCCAACAAGATGATCACCCCATTCTTTTCAATGTAATGGCACATGTCAAGATTGGCATTTTCCCCTTCTAGTCAACATTACAAGATAATTGAACTTTACTACTTCAAGTTCTTTGCTTTTAGGTCCCTCCTTTTGAAAGTATTGTGATATAAACCGTATCCTCATTTATAAGCTTCTCTGATGGATTGCTTACATGAGTAAAAAATTGCCACATTTCAAATGTCATACAAACACATTTTTTATCTTGTGCAAGTCCAGTTGTAAGCGTTTGGCTATTAATTTCTCCTACCATGCTTGCATTATGTTTGTCCTCGACTCACTTCCACATAATGTTACATACTCGCCTTGGTTTGCCACATCCTATAGTTGTAAATCTTTCATGTTGCCGGTATCCATTTGCATCGATGCCTATGTAAGATTGAGTGCATTGCAACCCATGATACTCTTCAAAATATCGTCGTAACTACCATTTTGGAGAATGGAACACACATACAAAAAGAAGTTTCCCGCCTTTTTCTTTGCCACATTTAACGACCAGTTGATATTAATATCACTAAAAACAATTTTTAAACTTCAATAGATGTTGTTAAATATAGCTATCTAACTCACCCACATATGGTACAACATGCACCATCCATGACAACGCATGCAACGACTGTTATCGAGTAAAAATATTTAGACTAGTTAATTCCATAGGCCTCCTAATAACTAATAATTATTAATGGTATATTTACTACCCCTTACCCAAGGGGTGAAGCTAGTGGGATTAAGTAGCTTAGATTAATAAATGATTGGGGGGTAATGCACCCAATCATCTAGGAAATTTTTAAGAAGGGATTAGGATAAGGGCCCTATTTTTTAGGGGTCAATGTGGGCCTTGTGTGATGTGTGCAAAAGGAAGATTAAAAGAGGTGTTGAGGGACTTTTATGGCATTCAAGACTTTTATAGAATGTGGGAGGAATGGAGAAGTGTGTGTGTACTTTGTGTGTGATTTTAATGAAAAATGGTTGAAGGACTTGAGTTTTTTTCATGTGTTGTGTCTCTATTCTATTAACAAGTGTGGAAGGTAGGACAATTGGAGATTATACAAATAAGTTTGCCCCTTTGACATGGTAGTTTGCATTGCTTTTAAAATAGAGAGCAAGAGACATACCATTTTAGGGTAAATGCATAGTACACTCACCCAAAAAGGGTAGATGAAAGTCCATTTTTATAATCCAAATCCAATGATTTTTCAAAAGAAACATTTATCTAATGTTAAAGTTCACATTTTTTTCCATTTCCAAGTTCATACCACCATAATTTTTTTTTTAAACCTCTAAAAATATGGGCCTTGAAAATTTTAATTTAGATATCGAAATGGACTTTACAAATTAAAAATTTTCATTTTATATTTAAAAAAATTTGAGAGACTTTTTCTTGCTTCATCTTAAGCGTTATGATATTTCAATGTGTGGTGGTACAAAGTTATAGGCTTAGTTTCCAATTCCACTAAAAGTAAAAAATCCATAATTATAATTTTTTTGGGGTAGTTTGGATTGTGACATTGGATGTACTATCCTTTGTAAAATCCACCTTGAATTGAACATTTGTCCTTTTGGTAATTTTTTTTTTAGTTTAAAAGATTAGAATGTAGGTTTCAATTTTCCATCTCACTTTTGCCAAGTTTCTCAAATAGATTTGAATACAATGCAACAATATTTGATTAATTAAAAAAATTACAATTACGACTTCCAAAAAAATCCACTATAATGTGTTTTTACCTTTTAGTAGCCTTCGGAAGGGTAAATGGCTAGTTGCCACAAGAAGGTAACAACTTATATCAGGGGTAGAAATTTAAACGAAAGAATAAGAAAGTAGCTACATGTAGACTAAAGGATTATATTATAAACAATAGGCATTGGCTAGGAAGGAATACACTAACTACATATGGCAGAGAGCAAAAGGGAAACCTTTCGAGGTGTTACAGGTGGCAAGTAAAGCCACTAGAGGGCTTATAGGCATGGAGAAGATGGGATAGTGGCGATAGAAGGTCTACAAACCCCAACATAATAATGTCTAGGGGCATAGAAGGTATTACAAACCATTGGAGAATAGCCACCTTTGGGGGGTTGCTCTTTCCCATGTTATTTTTCTTCCCTACTTTCTTGGACTAGACTACCTATAAGAGGATAGGTTTGTTATTGGACATCAAACCATTACTTTCTTCCTTTACTCTTTGTATGACTTTTTACTCACTATTTGAATAGTTGTAATAAAGTAAACTAGTGAGGGTAATTCTTTTTGTGGAATAATAAGGTGTTGACCTTGTCTCCTTGGTCTTACCCTCTAGAAGATAGTAATGATCAAGGGCCACAATTTCACCCCTTAACAACAACAATTGTCATTCAAGAAAAAAACACATTCATACACAAAGCGCACATCAAGAGACAACTTCATTCCCCTTGCCATAAAAACTTCTGGTTGTTTTCATTCTCATTTCAATTTTTTTACTACTTATGTCAAGGCCCCTATAACTCGTTGTCAACAATCTTTTTTTGTTTTTGCAATGTTTATTTCTTATTATTAGTAGCATGTGTCCATAGCCCTTTAGCATGCGCATGCCATTGCAATTATCCATCATGTTGCCATGTTCGAGAAGCATTCCTCATCTCTTCTAGACATTGTAGTTAGTGCATTTATGTCATTAGTCGATTTATGGCAGATAACACCTTTTTTGTTTATGATCTTCTATACACAAATAGAAGATTCTATTTGTGTATTATTGGTGTCTTGACTGTCATGTTCCTTAGTGGCTTGTGTTTTTATAGTTTTATTTGTCTTGTATTTACTTCTTGTGGATGGGCTCCCATCTTTCCTTTTTTTATATACATGGATTTTTTTCTACCAAGCCACATACATTAGGAAAATTTTGGTAGGTTATTACATGTAAAGTAGAAGGAAAAAGAAGAAAATGTGGACAACAAAGGGAGGGGCAAAAGACAAGGGGAAGGGGAGTGGGTGGAGGGCTTGGAAAGAACGGTTGTGACCACAAAACATTTTTATTGTGGATTGTTTAAGTTGTTTAGGGTTATGGTTATTTTCTAAGCCCTTTTGGCATTTTGTGTGTGAAGGAGTGTAGCTTAAAGGGTCAATGGAATCACAAAGGTGTGTTTTTTGCAATGTTTGCTTGTGTTAATTCAAAAAGTGGTGTGACTTGTTGTCAATGATAGAAGAGCACTTGTATTGCAAGGCATTGCAACATGGAACCACTAGGATGTGGTTTGTGTGGTTGGGTTGATGTGTTTGGTAAGAAGGTTTGGCATTTGTGTGGAGTGGCCAATGTTGCACAACAAGTAGAAATGGAGGACCAACATTGGAGACCGGGCATTGTTAATCATTTGGTTTTTCTGATAATGGAAACTAAATGACTTCTATTGAATGTTTTGTTTTCTTTGGTTTTTGTTTTGATTTTAAAAATTTAGAGATGAAAGTTTTAAGTGGCATGTTGATGTAGATCTCCAACTTCTCATTGTGTTGGAGGTTATAATGTTAAGTCCTTGTGAATTGTGTAGGATATGGGATAACGGTGAAAATGATGAGGAACCTAGGGGATTTGTGGAACAAATCAATCATTGGCATTTTATATTCACAAGTGGATGTGCTTGAGTTTGTGTTCAAGTTGAAAATTTGGAGAGTGATGATTAAGGAAATGAATACCTTGG
>Ga0209611_10013742_pt1 | contig 11027 bp, 8 predicted proteins | sample S1TSphgellanicum_3_FD_187693 | JGI IMG/M metagenome (GOLD analysis project Ga0209611, IMG submission 187693) | Host-associated microbial communities from peat moss isolated from Minnesota, USA - S1T2_Fc - Sphagnum magellanicum MG (SPAdes) (version 2) | ecosystem: Host-associated > Plants > Peat...
TTGGAATCTAGATGCCACTAAAATGGCACGGAGTCCAATGGCCTCAGATACATATGGAACTGGACCTGAAAATTTGATCCCCAACATCATATTTTAATCTGATAAATTCTTAACCAAGGGCTTTTCTAATGGCCTTTTTTCCTGCATTATACAACTATTTGTAAAGTCATCTTGGCTGTGGGCATTAGTTTAACCCTTAAGTCATTGTTTCATCCTTAATTCAAGTGTAATTGGAAAAAGTTAGCAAATTTGGGTACAACAGTACCCAGGCAGCTTCGACACATGTTTGTCAAACAATTCACTAATTTGGAAGATTTCATATTAAAGAGAATATTCCTTATTACTCTAAAATTGATCTTTAATCCTTTACAAAATTTTGTTCTTTGAAAAACATATTGTAAAAAGTTTCAAGATTTCTCTGAAAATGTTACAATTAGTGTGAAGCTGCCTAAGTACTCCAGCGTTAGTGAATGAAACTGAGCATCATTTCATAAGCTTTTAAGGATTGGATTCTGACAAGATTTGATTTAACAAAACAGTATATGCAGTAGTGAAGGTGTAGGAAAATTTGGGGGTGAAACTCTTGTGAGGACCAATGTAGGCGAGAAAAATAATTTAATCCCCTTTTTTTCTGCTTGTGTATTTTCTTAATTTTAATTTTTCATTTGGTCCCCACTATTGGCCAAAATAGAGCTCATAACCCCAATTTCTGGTACAATTACAAATAGCTCTATTGTAGTACCTGGGTCAGTTCAACACTAATTATATTATTCATAGAAATGTTGAAATTTTCAAAAAAATTCAGAAATATTTTTTTCTGAAGGAAAGTAAATAATAAATATTTGAAAATATATCATTTTTCTTAATGAAATTCTCCAAATTAATTAATTATTCAACAAATAAACATGTGTTGAAGTGACCAAGGTGCTATGGTATTTACTAGTGTTGGCCAGATATATTGGTGAGTGTCGGTTATCAACATGCATAATAGCTTCCCATATCTAGCATCTAGGTAACGACATATCTAGATGTTATTATATCCTTATGCATATGTATAGCAATGTAGGGCGGGTATGAAAAAATTTTGATACTCATTAGATTCGTTTTCACAAAATAATTTGCAAAAAGGTTTGGTTTTCAGTTTTAATTTTTAAAAAAATTATAAGTCAAGATAGGGTATCAATTAAAAATATTGAACTAGTTCTCAAAATGCTAGTTTTCATAAATTTGAAAATAATTGATTATTATTTAACAATTCTCACAAACCAGTTATTATTTTTTTTCAAATAAAACAATTATAATCAAATCTTCAAATTATTGATTTTATTTCTTTTCTTAAAAGTAAAAAAAAATATGAAGTTTTATCCAAAATTTTAATAATAACCAAAAATTTATTTTTTATATTTTTATATTTTAACAATTTCATCCTAGTAGGTGGCAATGGCCTACCCAAGCAAAAACAACAAAGAGAATAGAAGGGGGAAAGATAATGAGCCACTTGGGCCTATTGCCTTTTGGTGATTGGAAGAGGCATGAGGACAATATGAAGAAATATGTTTTAAGGATAAATTATTGATTTTGTTTCAAAGTTGAGATAATCAAAATAAGGAAATGTAAAATGAAAAATGTGGGATGAAGTTTTCCAACAATAGAAGACACAATTTAAACGAAACTTACTTGAAGTGATTGGAAGAAGTAAGAAAATGAAACAAAATTGAAACAAAATGAAGGAACTTTGCATGGTTTTAATAATTACAAGGTCATGGCCAATTTTGGTTTAACAACATTAGTTGCAATATTTTCATCAAGTTTAATAGAATTGCTTGGACATTATATGATGCATAGCTCTCCTTGTGGTAATTGCCATAGTTGGGGTCATTGGCCATGAAACTTTTGACAATAAGTTCACCTTAGAAAATTTATGAGGTTTTGTTGGTTTGGGCATCTTCACAATTTGTCCATATTGTTCCTTCTTGGAAGATAGATTCTCATTCGCAACCTCAACTATAACCAAACTAGTGGGTTTCAAGTTATAACGAAACAAATGCTCAATTACAAGCTGAGACTTTGAACTTCATGATCTTGTGCCTTGTTGCCCAAAAGGTTTATCACCACAACTAGGAATATTTTGTGAACTCATGGGGTTTTTTTGTAGCATTCCACTTTTCCAATGTTGGCAACGTGGTGGCTTTAGGCTTCATAGTTGATGTATTTGAAATGAAAGAAATGGGTGCCTTAATGTTTGACCTTGATTTAAAAGGTTGCAAATTCCATGGTAAGGCCTTACTAATCTTTGGGTTGATATGATTGCTAAGATCAAGAGATCCTAAAACATGACCACTAAAAGGTAATTTAATTGATGGCAAACTAAAGGCGAATTCAGCCATTTGGAATGTGGACCAACACAATGTAAAAGTGGGAACCTCATATGGGTCTCAAGGCACACAAAGATGAGAAGACCGTCTTTATCTTTTGTGTGTTATGCTCATGGCACAAAATTTACATTATCACAACAAGTTAGAGGGAATTGTACAATGCATTAAGGAGCAATTGATTATCACCTTTCTATGCATAATGTTTTCTTGTCCAACTTGGGGTTCTATCATGATTGAATTGCCCAATTTTGTTTTATCTTTTTCTTAGTCAACAATCTTGAATGACTTGTGACCATTGTCAAAAGAGTTTCATCACTAGCCATACAACTTTGAAATGTCACAATATGGAAGGCAAAACTTCCAAACACATTCCCAATTGTCATAGATCCTCAAAGTTTGCAACATAAAAATATTTTTCTTACAACTCTATTTCTAGAACAACTTTCGTAAGTCTTTTTGGAAAAATAAAGGTGCCTACAAAAGAGTGTTAAAATGATCACATAGTTTCCAAACTTTTTAACATGGTCCCAATGAAACCCAAGACGCCGAAAATCCCTAAAAAAGAAAATCTTTGAGGAAATTATACTTGTTTGATGCACATAATTTCATCAGTCATCAGTGGGGATGCTTTCATTTGCAGGACCTCCTAGAATCTGATCCACAAATCAACAACATACAAAGCAGGAAATGATGTGCATATGATATTCTCATTATAGTGTGTAGGACTTGAAAAATAGAATTCACCTTGACAAGATTATCCATAGATTTTCCAACACATTGTCTTCTTGGTTGTAAGAATCTTTTCAAAGGAAGCACCTTCTCTAGCCTCCAATAGCCTCATTGAATTTTCCAAAGACATTTTAGAAGGAAAAAGATCATTAGCCATGGAATCATTTGCTTTTACATTTAATCACAAGGACGATTATTGTTGTGAATCCTTGTTCTTGAAACATGGTTTGGAAAGTTTGGTTCTTCACATGGGCCAACCTTGCAAAATGTTACATGTTTTGAACATGTCTCATAACTAGAATTCTTGGTTTTTCAAACTATAAATTCTAGTAAAAAAAACTAAATTTGGATAGGGGTCAAAAAAATCCCTTGTCATTTTGAACAGGTTGATTTTAACATGTATAGTGTGATTGGAGTAGTATTTTTTACTAGTAGATTAAAAACCAGTTGATTTGTTATTTTGATTAATGTATAGTGGACCATTTGAGTACTCAAATTATTTAAGTATTTTATTTTTAAAATTATTATTAAAAAATTGTAGGGAAGTAGGTAGGTAAGTCAAGTAGTTTATGTCATAACCTTAACATTGTGTTCGTGATTAAATGTGAAGTGTAAAGGCCCATGAGGCCAATAATGTGTTTAGGTGTGAAACAAACTCTCACAAATGGGGGAAAGTGCAAGGGATGAAGCCCAATGGCTCCCAAGTGCACTTTCACTTTAAGAGTTGCATTTGTGCGGGAGTTATGAATGTTTAGAACCTTGGTTAAAAAACCAAACAAGTACCAAATTGGGCCCCCAAAACACCATTAAAAAGGTCTTGAAGGATAAATGTTTAAAGTGGCCTTGCATCGTTCATTGCATGAGTTATGATCAAAAGAAAAGGCAAGAGTCAAATTGGGAATTTGATTCCTAACCACAAATCCTTGGAAAATAGGTGTCAAATGAGGTCCGATTGGGGTGTGTTATACATTGTTGGAAAGATATTTTTGAAGGCTAGAAGATATTCTTGTCAAATTTTCAAAAAAACTTGATTTGAAAAAGATATGAAAGGTCAAAGTTTTGGGATAGCAAAAGTCCTATTTTTGGGACTTCCACTTGGGAGTCCCAGGGAAAAATGATATTCGGATGTAGTCCCTGTGGAAACGCACAAAGTATACTATGAGGAGAGGAGTGGTGCTTCCTCCCAAAGGTTGCGGGTCGTGTAAAACTTGTGCTTGAGGTTGTCTTTACTAAGTCCATCACATCACTTCTGTTCAATTTGCATTAACCACCCTCTTTTCTTAGTTGTGTAGGTTGATCTCATCTTGATCTCTCACTTGTGAGTTCATCTTAACCCCCATTCCAAAACTCTAACATGCCCTTTTTACCCCCAAAATGCTACGAGCTAGGGAGCATACCGAATTCCTTCTTCTTCCGTTTTTTTCACCTTTAGACTTGCATTTGAATCTTTTAAGGAATTTAAGGGTGCATTAGCTTACTTTACCTTATTTACTTCACCTAATTTAACCTAATTTATTTTATTTTATTTAACGTATTGAACTTAGTCTAACCTACCTACCTTAGCCCCCTAAACATGTACATAGGTTACAACTATTAAGAATTGAACCCTTGACCTCCCTAATGATAAACCAAGTTTTTAACCAATGGACCACACCATCAAAAGGTGTTCAATTTTTGTCAATATTTTAATTCCACATGTTTATTTTGACACATCATTATAAGACTATGAGGTAAATAGGTAAGTTGTTGTAAGTAGTTAGTAGGTCAATGCATGGGTGGTTAGGTAAGTTGTAGTAAATAATTAATTAGTATGTGGGTGGGTGGGTAGATAGGTAAGTGGGTAAGTAATAATTAATAGGTAGGTGAGTGCAAATGCAATAAAAGGAACCATGGGCTACAAGGTTTAAATTGTTTCCAAGGAATGCATTTGATACATGGCATTCTTGTGTTAATTAATTTTTTTAATTTTTAAATTTTTTATACCCAATTTATAATTGAATTTTGAATATAATTATTATTTTTATTATATCTTGGTCTATTTCATTTATATATAATGCATCCATGCTTAAAATAACAAAAAAATGAATAACTTTTGTCAAAGACACATTTTTAAAAATTCATAATTTTCAAAGTCAAAAGCACGTTTGAAACAAATATGTTCAAATGCATTTTAAAATGAAGTTTACCAATTTCAGTGCCTTTACTTTTATAATTATCAACGTTAAAGTCCTCTTCAATTTTGAGAATTTATGGTGCACATTTGATAGAAAAATAAAACATTTGAAAAATAAAACCATTATGATATTTGCTTTGAACATGTAAAAAGGCTTTTGAAACATCATCAATTTGCATCAAGTTTTGAAAAATAAAACTTTACAAATAATGGAATTTAAAAGGAAAAAAAACTAAAAATATAATTTATGATGTTCCTTTTGTGATTTTTTAAAATATAAAATTACAATTTTAATCAGTTGTGACACACCTTGTGGCTTTTTTCATTGTGGTTGCACCCAGGTGGGTAGGCAAATAGGTTGTAGTTAGTAAGTAGGTAGATGGGTGGGTAGGTAGGTAGGTATGTTATCATAACATTTGTAATAGGTAAGTAAGTAGGTAGGTAAATATGTGGGTGGGTAAATAAGTAGGTAAGTATGTAGTAATAACATTGGTCATCTTGACTTAATGTCTTACTTCACTAAAACTTCATTAGCCATTTTGATTAAAAGTGACGCGCTCCCAAGTCACGGGGTGAAACCCACTTGAGGGTTTCACAAAGTCAAGTTGCGGAAAGTTGAGACTTGGTAACACGCTCCCGGCTTCCAACTCTAAAAAAGGGTAGAGGGTCGAGTTGGGAGCTCAGGGATTAGATTACGAAGAGGGACTAGCTTAGCTCGTGTGAATTTGCATCCAAAAACCAACCAAATCGGATTAGTTTAGCATTCGGGACACCCTTGGGTGTTGGAACTTACCACGGGCACTTGGACACATAAGACTCACCACGGCCCGAACTCGGGGGAAGCCACCACCTTCCCCCCTTATAGTATTCTCTGCGGCTGGTCGCGGAGGCTACATCCGAATGGCACATTTTGTTGGGACTCCCGAAATGGAGTTCCGAAAGTGTCCCGGCTAGACTCCCGGAACTTTGAACGGCCATAGCTCCTCGCCCCAAACTCGGATCGAGACAAGTCCTAAATCAAAGTTGTAGCTCTCGTCGAGAGCTTTCCAATGCTGTGTCGCACTCTTCAAGGCGACGTCGGAAAGAGGTCGATTCCCGACTTTTAGTGGTCGGGAGTCAAACTGCCAGTTTGACTCCTGGCCCTTCTTTTGCCCATAACTTGGGCTGTAGATGTTCGAATGGCCAATGTGAGGCCATTTTTGATATTTACGTTTCAAGACCTTTCCAATGACACCAAGAACGCCTCAATGCAAGGTGTTTTGGGCCTTGCTGTCGAGCTCTAAACAATCGGGAGTCCCGGAGGACCCCAAACCTCCAACTTTTCCAAGTGTTGGGTTTCACCCCCACACTTGGCCAAAGTGGGGTTGTGACAAAAAATGTCATGTGTTTCTTCCCAACTTGATTAGATGCTCCATTTGACTAAGTGTTATTAGCCATTTTGACCAAGGTTGTCAATTTTTTGTTCAATTTGACTAGATGTCTAGTTGACAAATAATTAAATATGTCATTTCAACCATGTTGATTGGTCAAAAGATACATGTCATTCAAGCCCCTAGCTTCTGATCAAAATGTACACATGTTCATTAGTCAAAAAAGACTAATCAATCAACTTAGACCATTTGAGAAACCAAAAATTCTAATAGTGTCTTTAATTTTTTACAATAGTTTTTACGACCCATGGCCAATTTGTGTCCAAAGGCATTTCCCCTTGGATATCCAACAACAAAAGTGTCAAGGAATACCACAAGTTGGAAACCTTGATTTGCAGCCTTGGTTATTAGCCTTTCCATTCTATCTATGGTTAGATAGATAGAAATGTAGTGAAGAAGGCAGCAAACAAAGGAAAGCACATGGTCCATTTATCAAGAATGGTCTGAATATTATAAAAGATACTAAAAGCCTACACCACAGTAGCTTGAATAAATTTACATGAGACATTGGAAACTATGTTGTTTGAAAGTAAGTTTTATGAGCGATGAAAATACAAGTTGTCCCACTTCAGGATTAAGTTGAACCTACCAAAGCTATTGAAATGATAGTCCAATAATGCATGAAAAGAAGGTTCATAGAAAAAAAAAAATGTTACGATTTAACATTGTGATGAAGACAGAAGTTGGCATTATGTGCAATGGCGAAACGATCATTGCTAAACATTTAGTTTTTTTTGTGTTAATCTTCTTTCACCACTTGCTTGTTTGCTTCCTTTCTTTCTTCCATGATAGTCATAAGAGCGTGATAGCTTGTTAGGAGATGGGGTGACTAGTAGGTAAGGCAAAAGACGTTAACCCCAAGTGGGTTAGATGGGTCAAGCACATGAAGGAAGAAGTGCAGTAAACTGTTGCGTGAGAAGCAAATTTGCTCATGATGTTCCACAAAACTTGTTAAGTAGAAAATCCTAACTTTCTACTTTGCTACACCCAATAAACATTTGCTTGCCACAATAGTTCCCCTTTTGGCCTACCCACAAACTACTCTAGTTAACATTCAACATGAATCTTTCACTAATCTCATTGTTCAACTTCGTGCTCACCTACCTATCCTCCATAACGATGAGAACAAAAGGAATTTGATGGGAACAAGAACAATTTCATGGGAATTTTTTGGGAACTTGATGAATATAAAGGATATTGATAGATTATTGAATGGAACAAGAGGAATGTGATGAGAACTTTTGGGGAACTTGATGGGAACAAAAGAATTTTGATGGGTTATTAATGGGAGCAAGAGGAATTTGATGATAATTGTTTGGGAACTTAATGAAAACAAAAGGATTTTGATTGGATATTGATGGGAACAAAAGGAACTCGAAGGAAACTATTTGGGAACTTGATGGGAAATCAAGCACCCACACCTTCAAAAAAATAGTGTGAAGCACAGTTCTAGGAGAGGATTGGTGCAAAGCTTGCAAGGACTGAAGGAAGGTGGAGAAGGGAAAGCTATATGAAGCTAGCTAAAGAGAAGGAATGAAGACTTTTGGCGAGGGGAAGAAGCTAGGTTCCTAATTTTTTTGCTAATTAGGATGTGTGGAGTTGGTTTGGAATTTCATAGTGATTAGTTGGGAGCAAAAGTTGATTTAGACTTCTTTTCACAAACCTGATGCTTGATCCTTTGCTGTGCCAAAAGCATCAAGAATAGATTAGGAGGTCTAGCATTTGCATTTTAAGGACCAAAACAAGGGAAATGATGAACGAGTCTAGGATTTGAAGAGTGGTTGTTGTGGCAACATCATCTTTGACAGTTTGGGGGTCTTAATGTCAGTGTGCAATGTGGTCATTCTAAGAAGAGAATACTTGTTGGATAGTGGGAGTTTCGGGGATTTTAGAACAATAGGATGTTGAGAAGTGCACAAGATAACACCCACCTATTATGTTTTGAGTCTCTATCCAGTTTTTGAGAGGAACCATATAATGATGTTGGGATTGCACTTGTGGGATTTCCATTGTTCAAGTATGAGCTACCACACTCATTAAGCAACCAGTTGGGTCATTGAGAGAAAATCAAGAGAGATTTGATCCCTTGAAGTCCATAGAACTAGAATAACAAAGTTTGATGTCTATAAGGATTTAGATGTAGAAATCACACTTGTAGTAACCTTCTTTCTACTTCAGAGGATTTCAAAAAATCCTATTGAGTTTGTATACCCAAAGTTAGGGGTTTCCACACTAGAAATCATCCCCCTTCTTTTTTGGTGACACACCATTGTCGCATATTATTGCTAATGTATGCAATTGTTAGTAGTCATGGCAAACATTAAACAAGATCAATGAACTAAATGTAGCATTAATTTCAACATAGTTGCAATATCTTGCCCAACAAGAAAAATATTTTTGAAATATTTTGATTATATTCGAATTATGATTAATATTTTAATTATTTTTTATTACACAATATTTTCAAGGAGAAAAAAGTTTTTTTATGTGATTAGAATCTCCCCTTCTAATCAAATGGTTCACCGTTCAATTTTTTTTTCAATTTTTTTTTCCTTTCCATGGATGAAATGGATGAAAAAAAACTTTAAAACAAGTTTTTCAAGTTGAATGCCTTGGGGAGAAAAGGATTTTCCTTAGGAATGAAACAAAATAGTATTCCAACCATGTTTGTTGGGGAGAATGGGAGCAACTTTCTCATGGAACAAGTTTTCAAATGTTTGGAAAAAAATGTAAGAATAATCTTTGTTCAAAACAAACATTTTTTATGCCATTGAAAGCTCTAAAAACGTAGATATCTAAAATGGTATTGCATTTTTTATTTGAACCTATGAGTTAAATTTTATTTTTAAAAAAAAAGTTGAATGTCAAAGTTTTAAATCCTTTTTTCCCTTGGGAGAAAAGGATTCAATCGTCTTAGGGAGAAAGGGCATTTTTGACTTGCAACTTTTCTTTTTGTCATAACTTTTCACACATAACCTCAAATAAAAAATACTGGATGGCCAGTTGTAGATGAACCTCGATTAAGTCTTAATATTTAGTTTCACCTTGGTAACCTTTATGTTAGAATTAGGTCTTAAATATAGGTACAGAGTTGTGTTGGCTGGTTATTGAGTTTTGACTTGGTTATTAAGCCAATTGTTAATAACATATCACTTGGCTCTTGAATTTTTAAAAATCTAATAACTCACCTAGATGACCCAATTATCATCTAGGTAGGTTATCAATCTTTAAAACATTAATACAATTTTTTTTTTAAAACGCACTGGATTTTTTTTTAAAAAAAAGCCTTTATGACCAACTAATTGCCAACAAATTTTATAGCAATTATCAGATTGCTTATTTGATAAGCTATCCTTATGCATAATCAATGATTATTTAAAAAGCAATAACCAACCAACACTAGTACATAGGTAGGGAAATAGGTGAATTTTAAATAAGTAGATGGTTTATAGTTTACACATAGGTAAGCCTTGTTTTTCCTACCTATTCACAAGTTACAAACTTGAAGCTTTTTTGATTTTTTTTTGAACTACGTATATTGTATATTCCCTATTTGTACTTTCACACACTTTCTTTTCACAAAATTTTGACCGTTTCTCCTTTTCACCCTTACACTATCCATTTTTCAATGTCTTTTTTCTTACTCCAATTGTCTGCCAGTTGTGTGGTGGCCTAGAAGAATGCCAATACCTAGGTGGACATAAGAAGTTTTTTGTGATTTTATAAAAATGGATATAACATAAAAACAAGGACATAGATTAGGAGGTTATTTCCAGTGTGGCCCACTTCTTACTTTTGCCATAATTGAAAGGGCATGGTCTTTGTGAAATTATTTCTTCTGTCCCACACAGGTTATTCGCTTAATGGATTGAAATTATTGAAACTCATTTATTATCAATTTGCTTATCTAAGTAATATCCCATGTTGCCAAATTTTTATGCATAAATTTCCATTTTGTATATTACCTTTTTTTTTTAAAAATCCACTTGTTATGCATATGGGCTTGGTTTTGAAATGCCTAGCTTGAGAATCATTTAGTATAACATCAAGGTAGGTTTTTGGATGCAAAAATTATTCCAAAACTCAAAGAAAATCGTCATTCCATCTTCATTTCTCACAATTGCAAATCACACCTATCATATTCAAGTTAAAAAATAGAATTGAAATTGGAGAAGTGCAACCACATGAGAGTGCCCGTTTAAAGGTTTTTAATTTCAAAAGGAAGACATGGAAGGCTACAAGTTGGATTTTGATTTTCATCAAATTAGTAGAGTTATCTATAAAGTAAGTGAGTTAGGGCTTAGGGTTTAGTTGAAATAG
>Ga0209611_10013744_pt1 | contig 11025 bp, 9 predicted proteins | sample S1TSphgellanicum_3_FD_187693 | JGI IMG/M metagenome (GOLD analysis project Ga0209611, IMG submission 187693) | Host-associated microbial communities from peat moss isolated from Minnesota, USA - S1T2_Fc - Sphagnum magellanicum MG (SPAdes) (version 2) | ecosystem: Host-associated > Plants > Peat...
TCTAGAAAATAATTTAGCCAAAGTTGGCTACATACTAAATATGAAAGTAGAAAAAAAAAAAAATCATTCTATATTCCTGACTACTTGCTGGAACTCATCATAATTTTTTTGCTATTAGAAAAAAAAAAAAAAAAAAATCTGGGGAATTTGGGCCATTTTTCAATGAAAACTCCCTTGTGGAGGTCAAAATTGGGGGTAAATCCATTACTCTCTGTAAAACACCCTGGTAGAACCTGTTACTGTTGTAGCTTTTCAGGTTGGGCTCCCCAGCGCTGAAGAAATTATTTTATTTTTCAAATTTCACTCTGGCAGTAAAATAGTAATTTATGAAATTTTGGCATTGAAAATAATAAGGAGCCTTCTTTGGCAGGTTTTCTAAACTCTGAATCTTTTTAAAGACAATGAGACCTTTTACAACAATTTCTATTGCTTAATTTTTGCAAAATTGGGTAGACATAATTATTATAGGATAGAGAAAAGTTGCCATTATTAGACACTTGCTCTCCAATGGTAGACTAGCCTGACCCAAGAAGCTCCACCTGGGTTTCCACCAATTTTGGTAATTTTCCCTCCCTTATAATTTCTTTAAATTGCAACATTTTCAACAAACAATTTCTATAATTATTTTTTTTGCATTTTCAGAAATAACTTAATTACTGCCAAACCTGAAAATGTCCTAGGGCATTCACCCAGCAACAGAATGCCAGTTCACCATAACAGACTTATCACGTGGAACATGGCCTAACCATAGTACAACAACTTGTTTTTTTGTATTTTCCGATTCAAAGGAGAAATATAAATAAATAAATAAATAAATAAATCTAGTTTTGTTATTTTCTCTATCATGGATGATGAAAGAGCATTTAGGAATATTCGGGTGAAATTATCGGGTTTTTGTTTCCCGCTGCATTTCATTGACTATGCACATGTTTGGTGCAATAAAACGTGTGAATGCAGTTCACTAGTCTCTGTTCATAAATCCATGAATTCACTCACAATCTAGTGAAATCACTTGTCGTACATACCTTTTGTTGTAATATATATATATAGTACAATGCGACATGTGATCGTAATATCCACTAAAAAGGAAATGGGTCAACTTTTGATTTTTCCCTTATCTTGTAAAGACCCCAAAACAAAAGATTGCAAGCAAATGAACTTGGAAAGACTGACTTTTTGGCTTTTGGGAGGGGGGGGGGATAGGGGTTGGATTTTTCCTTTTCTCTAGTTGGCTTTGCAAGTAGGATAATAAAGGGAAGAGGAAGACAATGAAAAAGCAAAGGGTGGCGGGCTATGGTAGGCAAATGGACCACCAGTTCTTTCTTTCACCAATAGCAATTGGGTGGGGTTGTTGTTCTTTTCGTCCACAATGGCGGATCCCATTGGTTCCAGCCCTTTGCTTCAACAAAGGCCATTAGTTCATCTCCAATTCTTTCCTATCCTGATCCATCAATCTGCCTGAAATGCTTTTTGTTTATGTGAGAATTTCTGACAATGGATAGACCAATGAAAGGGACGAGGCCTCTCCACCTTTTCAAGGAAATCCGGAATGTGTAAAAAAAGATGCATGACCTTTAATTTATTGAGACGCTAGTGTTTCTGACATGTGCCCCAATAAAGATACCCTCCGGTTATCATCCTGGGCACATACCCAGTTACTCGCTCAGACCATTCTAAGAACCGGCTCTGGTGTCTATACACACGGTTCTTTGAAAAAAGAGAGGAAAAAAGTCAAAGAACTTGCCAGAGAACCGCCTCCTTTTCTTTTCAGATTCTTTCATGAAAAGTTGCCAGTTCTTCTTTAAAGGTTTTTTGAAACAACTGGAACCGACAATTCTTTGATTCTGGAATATTTAATGAAGGAACCCAAAATCGATGGTTCTTTGAAAATTTTAAGAACAGCGCACGCACACACTTGTAGAAAGCCAGGCCTTTTGCAATCTCTTACTAAAGCCCAAAAAAGGGTGTGTCACACTGTGGCCTTGCCATGCCATTTACATTAAAAAGTATCTTAAGGCAAAAGAAGAATTATGGAAATTCAAATATTTCACCATGCAAAAATATAATCTTCAAAAAAAATCCTCTGAAAGAAACCAAAATCGTTCAAGATATCACAACTCTATAACTAATCTCCAGTTTCAACACAAGCCAAAATAACATCTTTCAAAAAGCTTTGTATAAAAATACACCAACTCACTACCTAGGGGCCAAAATCCATTAAGATACTATACTCTCTCTAATGAATCTAAGCACAATATCCTTGCCTTGGTAGGCAAACCAACAAAAAAGAAATCATTTTCTTCTAGGAACAAACATGAGAACCAGGAGATTGGGATTCTAGTAGGCAGGACACTGACCTCCCCCACCCCCCCCCCAATGAACTTTGTGGATGTCAATGCTTGGAAGTTGGAAAAAGGTTGGGGGCCTGTTCTTGGGTTTGGGGGATGGCAAGCCATAGCAAGACGTGTATTGATGGTTGGCAGAACCATGTGGGTGCTGCACAGGGTGCCAGACTGACATCCCTGAAGCTCATAGTGGGGTGTTCAACATCCATCCTCTGGATGCTAGCTCAATAATTGCCAAATTCTACATCGAGTTCTAATAAGTAGGGAACAATATAGAGGATGTTTAAATGCTTTTACTCTCATATTCTGTTTATAGCCAAATTTCACTAAATCATGTTATGGATGATTGGCACTTGCGCTGCTACATCACAAGATTTGGGGGAAAAAAAACATTGCTCCTAACATAAAAATCATTCAGCAACATTATTTGGAGCCAGACCAAAAATTCCAACAGAGGAAAATTTAGTTTCCTTGGCTATCCATATACTTTACTCTTGAAAGGAACTTCAAATCATATTCATAAGAGCTCTAAATGCTTGAAATCAAAATATCTACAAACTTCCATTGCATGGTAACATCTAATATTCTACATTGACATCAAATATGTAACTCTACAATGTCTTAATGCTAGGACCAAGTGCTACCAAAAACAAACCACTACTCAATGTGGCATTGAGGTTAGTAATGGTAGTGAAAGTCTTCACCAAATGGAATAAATTTCATTGCATCCTCCTCTTCCTCCACAACATCTTGTATTCTTTTCAATTCTTCTAGATTTTTTTCAACAAAATGCATCAAATGTCCTTGTGTGACATTGTGTAATGTTATTGTGTGACATTGTATTCATACTTTGCCTCTCCTTCTTCCTTTTACAATCCTTGGAAATGAAAGTGAGTCACAAATAATATGAGGGGCCTTTATTAGTTCCTTGTTGATCTCATCAAGAACAACCTAGGCACCAAATTTTTCAAAGTAGAAATTCCCTCATGGAATAAAAGAAAAATATTCTTCTTATAGCTTTCAAATTCCACAACCCTTGGCACGGTTATGGTCTTTTTAAATTGATGTTGCTCACCTGGATCATTGCATGATTGCAAGGTAAAATTGACCATATAACAACATTTGTAGTATATGCATGCCGATGTTAGTTCCTAAATCTTTGTTCAAATTGAACTTAGATCAAGCATAGGCCTCTTCAATGATGTGTTAATGTGTTAAGTTGACACAAGTCTTGATGAGCATACCCATATTTTGAATATTATTTATCCTTGCATTTTTCTCCTCACAAAATATTCACAAATTTGTCAATGAATTATTGGAAATGTTCTTTGGTTGCAATAATGACCAATCATGGAAATCCAAGTACCCAAATCCATGAATATTTGCAAATGAAGATGGCATAATGTTCTACCTTTGTCCAAATAGCATGTATTATAATGCAATGTTCCTCTACAAATTGTTATGTTACAAATAGACATGAAGATACATCTATATACATACCCATCTAATGTTCAAATTGGATACCTACAACATCATTCCACACAATATCACATAAATACATGCCTTTTACACATGGTGTCATTAATTAATGCATTATCTATTGGTATGCAAGGGATTGTAGGTTCACAAATTTAGTTGAGCTTACGTGTCAAATGAATGGACATACCTTTGTCCAACCCCATACACCAATGTTATCATTAATTTTTATGTATTTATTTTTTACTTGTGATTTTTCTTTTCTATTCTCTTCCACTATAAGACCCAACACACTATGTGGCATCACATATCCTGCACAAAATGGAACACCCATTGGCCCCTTTGGATAATCTCCATTTCATCCACCACTACACGTCTTATTTTACCAAATAAATTATAGTGGTTCAAATATATTTTGAATGGAATGGAACAAATTTTTTTCGGGTGATCAATGTCTCTTTTGGTGTGTTTTGCACTAATAAATTTGAGCTCCACATTGTTATGCATTGCTATTGACAAACAACTATTTTGTTTTTTCTTATCTTTTCATATGGTTTTCAATAATTCATTATTATTTATGTAAATGTCAAATTTAATCTAAATTAATATACATTTCATCAACATGAAAAAACACATGTTAATTTGTCTTTTCATATCCATGTTGGTGGATAGGGGAAAAGAGTGAGGTAATATAAAATGGAGGTATTTATTAGGAAAGGTGGGAAATAGGTATTAAGAAAATTCATAGGAAAAGGAAGCAATTATTTTTAAAAATTGAACTAGTTAGGCTTGAAAATGAGATAGTTATTTTTTAAAGTGTCTTTGGAATGGTCCATAGACGACCATACAAAGGATTCCAAAAAATCCCCCATATACTAGTTCCAATTACTTGTCACTAGAATCAAATGTTGATTATTATTATAACATCACACTAAAATTAAAGTCGTTTTGACATTTAATAATTTAGCCTTTGATGTTGTTAAACACGCAACCCAAACACATGCTCCAAACATAAATTACAAATGTTTATTAAGTCAAACGAACCCCAATGGGTATCATGTTACTAACGAGCACAAGAAAATACAAAAAAATATGGAAAACTCATTCGAACTTCACACACACACAAACTCCTTATATTTTTGTGATGTTGAAGGTTCAACAAAAGATAAGATGAACCTTAACACCAAGAAAACTTGGGTAACCTTCAAATGAGGTCTTAATCCAAAGTTCTAAACCAAAATATAGATTTGGGTCTTTAACCACAATATTATTTATATGAACACCTTCATTTATCTACCTTATGTAGGATGCCCTTCTATTCCTACTATAATTTATTTATTTTTTGGTCAATAATTATTTTTCTAACACATGTTTCAATTTCATATAAATATGAATTAATGGCTTGTGCTTGAAGAACATTTGAAGAAGTTGACTTTTCCTTTTTTTTTCCTTTTGTAATTAAAGAAAATTTATTGCGTGTTATCCATTACATCACATCATTATTACCTTTTGGTTCAAATTTATTTGTATCAAGGTTATTTCAACATGACATGTGTTGTTTGGTTAGGCATCATGTGATTATGCTAACATTGTTCAATTTTTTAAAATAAATGAATAAATGTCAATGCAAATGATTTATTCAAGATGGATTGAAATTGTGATATTTTCATTAGTTTTTTAGAGATCAATAAATTTAAAATTCAATTTGGAACATTATTAATTAGATGTGTAGATAAGCAATATTGTCCTTGTTACAAATTGCATTGCACAATGATAATTTTTTAAAAAATTACAATATAAAAATTAGTGATTTTCAAATATAAATTTAAAATATTTTTGCAACTTATGGAAACTTTTAGAATTGTTATTAACATTGTAGGAGAAGATATAAGATGAATATGCTACCATAAAACAAGCACAACTTGATGAGATCAAATCATTTGTTTGCCTTTTAAAACTCATTTGGTGATCCTCATCCCTTATGCAAATATGACATACTAAAAAAAAAATCCATTTTGGTTGTTGCGTAATGTATACATGGATGTCATTTCTATTATTTATTTTTAACTTAGTATCATAGTACTTTAGCATCTTTGACACTAATTACGTTATCTATAAAAATATTATAATAACAAAAAAAATTTGTTTCAAAGAACAAAATTTTGTGAATGAAAATACATAATCCTTACGAATATTTAAGAATATTTTATTTTTCATATGAAACCTTCGAAATTCATTAATTATTCTACAAACATGTGTTAAAAATGTCATCATATTATATTTTAATCAAATGTATTTAAGAAAGAAATTATGAATATTTAAAATCATGTGTGTTTTCTACATCCCATTGTTGTAGGGGTTGCAACTTCATTTCAATATGTGTCATTAATTGAATTAAATGCATGTGAAGATGAAAGATTTATTGCCATAAAAATTTTACAAAACAAAAAAAGGAAAGCAAAGAATGTGGCAAAAAAGAAGAAGAAAAAGAAGTGATCCAATTTGTGATCAATGCACCAATGCTTGCAAATTGGGTGCAAATTGAGATTCCCAAGATTTTTTTAAAAACCATACAAGTTGATCACAATAAATTTTAATTTTTAATTATAATCTTTTTTCATTTTTTGTGTAGTTGAAACATGTTTGATGTCTAGTTCTTGATTTCAAATTCTACATTCTTTAAAGATTTAATATTTTGATAAAATCAATTGCATGTTAACTATAAATCACATTTCTTTGAATCTACTATCACTATGTATCACACTAAAGTCTTAAAAGTCTTAAGATTCCTTTGTGCAAGTTATTATTAAAAATTGCATGATTCACATTCAAATCCATTGTGTTTTACCTTTTCATTCAACAACCACACTTTTAGGCTTAATTGCCTATTAAATAAAACATTATTAATGTTTTCAAACATTAATCTAAAAGTGTAAATAAAATTTTTCACCTACACATCATAATTGCAAATTGTGAAAGTTTTAAATTTCAACATTTGGTTTCATATTTAAATAACATGTTTTATTATATTTTAATCCATGCAACCCCATTCTATATCCATAAATTTTTTAATGGATTTGATATTAAAATTATTTTCATAATGTGCATAACTCCAATGAGTGGGATTAAAAGAAATTTCCCATAAATTGTGATTACCTTTTGCAATTAATTTGCAATTGCATGATCCACATGCAATTGGTTTTTGGACGATTGTGTAAGACAAGTTGTAGCAGACATCTAGTTGCATGTGACAATTATATATATGATAATGTATATATTGTATCACGTACAATTACACATATTCATATTCTTACAATTCAAGTTGCATATGCAACTACATGTACAACTAAATAACATTTTTTAATGACATATGTGCATTTTTAAGGCCAATAATTTAATGACAAGTGGCATTTACAAACCCATTTTGGTATTAAATATTTTTTATTTAATATACTTAAATCATCCAATTCAAAGCTTATAGGATGTTGACACATGGAACCTAAGTAGATAACTAGGTAGGTAGGTAAGAATATGTATGTAGGTAGGCAAGTAATTTTGGATTGATATTTTATTTCATTTTTGGTTTAACCTTTAATTCTAACATTTAAAATAAATTTATATTTCAAAAAATAAAATTTATGTTTTAAATTTCATTTTGAAATATTATAATTTGTTATATTCCAAATATTTTATTTACACAAATCAATCAGTTAATCAATCAATCAATTCCAATAAATTTCAACTTAATTTTTTGTAATATTTTAGTGAATACATTTTGATCCAATTTATAAACATATTTATTCATGCCAATATTGAAAATTAAATATCCATAAGAACATTTATCAAAGTTAACAAGTTTACATTTTTTTATCAATGTGATGTTTATGAAATTAGTTAGATTTAATAAATTCATTCTAAACATCAAGTTCATTAATATAGTGGGAAGTCCCATCCATCAGTCTTTTAATATCACCTCCACACATGACTTGGGGTGGACATTTTATTTTCCCCTTTTTAACCACCTTCCATTTGGAACAAACTAAACATTTTTTTCCTTTCCAATTTTTTTCTCTTTTCAAATTGATTGAAAACAATATTCTCTTTAATTTCAAGTTCTTTTAAAATCAATGAAAACTAGAGCCCCCTTCCCTTGCCCCCCTCCCCACAATTTGTATGAAAAATTAGATAAAAGCATGTTAATTTGTGTTAACCTAAAGTAATATCATCTAAATTCTCTCATCATTCAACTTTGAAATGTGTGTTTAAAATCCCACACCCATGAAATCATAAACATTCCAACATGTTACATTAAAATGCGTTTATTAACTATGATTAAATTTTTCATATACATAACCTATAATATGTGAAAGTTTACATTTATTAAGCTTAATCTGAAGATGCATTTAAACCCAAGTTCCAACACATGTCAACCTATCGTGTTTATCCAAATGTATGCTGCCCAAAGAGAGGTTGAATGGTGATCCAACAATATATATGTAATATGTATAATCCATGTTGACAAGATTAGGTTTTTGGTTATGAAATTTTGTATACTTCCATATAAGATTAATCAAAGAATACATGTAATTAAAAAAATGAACTTTAGTTTTCAGTGGAAATTGTATTTCAAACCAAACAAGTCTAACATTTCCAAAGTTTTTTAAAGCCTTTAAATTGTTATGATTGTTCAAAAGTAGGGTTGCTAGGCCAACATCTTACAAGGATATCCCTAAATAGGACATTGACCTACCAAACATTTCAAATCCAAACATTTTTAACATAAATTTAGATTGATGGGGCATTTTGGTTTGGTCCATGTAAACTTGGTCAATGACAAAAACACGTTTGGAAAACACCAAGGATGATGAAAGATGATGAGGGAAAAACAAAAATATTATAATGGTAACAATGAATGGTAAAATTGCAACAAACAACAAACAAGGGTGTCAAAAAGGCATGTTCAAAATACCATGAGGGGTGTCATGTTAGATAGGAAAATTTTCCTTTTGGTCAAAAGGGTGCACTAAAGGACGTTGAAAAGGCATTGGATATGATGTTAAAGGATGTTTGGGTTGCCAAGATGTTAGGAGCATGCCGCCTTTTGTAGTTCAAAATTATTTTTTAGTTTTTGAACCACAATGGGCATTAGGGCCCTTGAAACACATGATAACAAGGACATTGGGGGAGATTGGAAAGGTCCAACTTTTTTTGTTTTTGGGGCAACATGGGATACCAAATTAAACAGGACATTGAGATTGAATGTCAATAAGTCACCAAGGGACATTATTAGGGGTGCTAGAAAGGAAAATGTTTAAAGTAGGTGAAATTAAGTTTTATGTTTTAGAATGAATGGAAATGGAAATGATTTCATAGTCAAATTCTATGATCGTCAATTACTAATGTTTGGTCATAAATTATCTTTCCTTCAAAATCATTTAATTTTAAAAAATATTAATATTTTGACCTTATGTTAATTGATTGTCATTGGTAGTGTGAAGCCCAATTTGATAAAGGTTGAAATTCTTGGTCAATTTTCAGTCAATTTTTTGAGCAATGAAAGAGTCATTATTACTTTTTGTCTCTCACCACGTTATCGATTTTTCATGTGTACATATTAAATAGTCACTTGATTTTCTTTGTGAAAGTAATCAACAAGACTAATTGCATGGGGGGGAAAAACACAAGGAAAAAAGAAGACACTTATATTTTTATAGAAATTTCAACCAATTATTAATACATATTTATCAAATTAAAAAAATCATAAATACCTTAATTAATAATGAATTGCTATGGTAGTCAAATTGGACATATTGTTGTACACGTGGTGTTCATGTAACACTTATGTGCATTTTTAAATTTTGATTGTTATGAGTGAAATGACTCATTCAAATTGGAAGATGGACTACCACATTTTGTTTGGGATTACAATGTTATGTTGATGTTATTTATTTTTGTGTTCTATGGATTTATCCAAAGTCTATGGTTTCAAGTTGTTCATTTTGTATGTAATGTTGTAACTATTATTCAACATAATTATTTGGGCTCCATGTTATTGTGCACTACCAATGACAATGAATTGATGAAAAGATAACTTTATTTTGTATCAATTAAATTCCATTTGTATAATTTAATATTGAATGAATTTGCATAATCTCAATTGAATGCAACTCAATTGAATTTGATTTGAATATTCATTTCTTTTGGATTCAACGTTGTTATTTTTTTCATTGAAATTTCAATTGAATTGAATATAAGTTGGTTGAATTCAAATTGGTTTCAATTGAATCATTTTCATAGTTTTATTGAGCTGAATTCAACCAAATCATGAACATACAAATATGAAATGCCATATGCTAAGTTGCCTTTTCATATCCATGTACTTGGGTTGGTGAAAGGAGTGAGGTAATTAGGTAGTTATAAAATGTTTTCATAATTGTCAAATGGAATTGGTGAAATGAATGAGTCAAGTTAGGTTGTTATGAAATGTTTTCACAATTGTCAAGTGGATGATGTTCATAATTATCATGGTGACAACCACTATACATGTTTCAGTATAATTATTTCAATACATTTTCAAAAAAAAAAAAAATCTTTTTTATTAACCCTATCATTCTTTTCCATTATTGATGTATATGGACATGAAAAACACATGTTATCGTGCAATGAAACTTGTGCCTTTTCATGTCCATGTTGCCTAGTAAAATCAAAATTTGATATTCACATAAAAATGAATTATTAGGAACCATATGCAAATTAACATATGAGGGAAATAAAAAGGGGGAGAGGGGGGGATGATTTTGCTCACTTTGGAACCTTGCTTAAAGATTACACTCATGATCATAAAATTTAAATTAAGAAATCAACCTTGAATTTTGTGTTGTTGCACACCATTAATGACAATGAAATGATGAAAATAATGAATTTATTTTGTGGAAATAAAGTTCCATCTGAATGAAAATATGAAATGACATTAGATGCAACATGAATTATGAATTTGAATAAAAAAACATTGAATTGAATTCAAGTTCCTATATTAAATTCAAATTCAATAAAAAATAAATGGTATGCAAGTTGATGGAGAAGGTATTGAAAATATGTTCATCACTTCCATCATTTGTGACTATGGTATTGAACAAAAAAACTCTAAAAACACAAAAATTGAAATGACGCCATTCCATTCCATTAAAAAAAAATTAGATTGAAT
>Ga0209611_10013745_pt1 | contig 11025 bp, 9 predicted proteins | sample S1TSphgellanicum_3_FD_187693 | JGI IMG/M metagenome (GOLD analysis project Ga0209611, IMG submission 187693) | Host-associated microbial communities from peat moss isolated from Minnesota, USA - S1T2_Fc - Sphagnum magellanicum MG (SPAdes) (version 2) | ecosystem: Host-associated > Plants > Peat...
TAATTAATTTGTGGGAGTCATGGGATGATTGTGGAAAACTTCACATTGGCTATGGTGTTTGTGTAGACCTGTTTATTCTTTCTATTTATGGGTCCCAGGGATCAGAGGAGTACATCATTGTTTCATTGGAGATTATATTTGTTTCATACCAAGAACATTTATTCTTTAGTTCAACTTTAACGTTACAAAATTTTGGATTAACTATAGGAAAAAGTTGCTTCTAGCCAATAAGAAAAATGATTACTAGATTGGAGTGTATTGGAGATGAAATTGTCAATAATCTTATTATGAAAAGGGTGGTTTGTCTGAGTGTAGTTCGAAATGTTGGCACATCTAAAGAGCACCAAAATGATTAAGTTTCTACCCAAGGGCTCCTTGTGTTTTCAAGGGGTGAGTATAATGAGAGTAGTGAGTTTTTTATTGCTAATGAATATGATTTGGCAAGTTTGCTTAATTTAGAAGACATGCACCAAAGAGAAGCTCCACTAATAGGGCATAGTAGTTGTGTGGAAAGGAATGCAATCTTTTAGATCATGAAGGTGTTAATTTCGCAAGAGGTTGTGTGACAGTATCTGACCCGAGGGAAGCAATTCTAGATGACATTTTTGGACATGATCATGCTAGCTTGACCATTCTCAACTATCCTGAAGACATTTCAACAATAATGATTATTTGGAAATGGCCATTAATTTAGACAATTATGGAGGGATTTTTGTTGAAGGAGATCTTGTTTTCATATGATGAAAACTACATACCTGAAGTGGATGTGGAAGGAACGATTGGTTTGAAGAAAAAAAATATAGCTTCAATAAGAGAAAATGGAAGGAGATCATGTCCTTAAATTCCATCTCAAAGATAGAGAAGGTGTTGAGCGAAGAATCTTGTTGTGGAATAGGGGCAGAGATGTGTTGTTCCCTAAACTACTATCAACATTTCCTTTGCTAAATGACAGGGATTCTTAAACACAAATTTTGGAACAAGTCATTTAAAGAAAAATCTGCCCACACATTGAATATTCTAAAAAGGTTGCATCAAAGACGAGATTGCAACCATGCAAAATTTGTGACACTTCAAAAGAGAAATGTTTGTGAAATTGCTTGGTCTAAAATCATGAGGATTTCCAGGTCAACTTACATGAGTTACAAGTAGGAAAACAAAATAGGGTGTAGGAATCTACCACATCAAAATAAGGGGAATCAAAAGCAACAAGCCCTAACGATATAGGCTGAATCAAACATTCAATCCTTGATTCAACAATGTGCTGATGTAATTCCACATCAAATGCAAGGAATTAGAGATGGAAAACAAGATGTTTGTTTCTTTCTTTTAAATACTTGGAAGACAATGGGGGAGCATAATGACTAAGTAAGCTTGGAATGATTCATTTTCATTGTGTTGTATGAAAACGTTATAGTTTTCAATTAAACTTCATCTAGTGGCTATTGGATCAAGTAATGATGTGTTTATTATCTCGTTTAGGCATTGTTTACAAGTTGATTATTCACAGAGTCTTGTAATTCTATAGCATCTTGACCATTTTTCGACCTGGTGGCCATTAGGTCTAGAGAGGAACATGGCCTTAATTGAAGTGGCAATAGATATTTAATGTTCTTATTTATCATTATGATATTTGGTTTCTCTTCACGTTTGTAGATTAGCAAGGAGTTGCAAATTGGAAATATCTTGTAATAATAGTATGAGCTGATTGAGAAAGAAAAAACATCAAAACGTGGATGTGTGGAAAAGAGGATCTATTTTTGCCAATTGTACCGTTTGTGAATCCTTGAAGGATTTGATATCTAATGTAAGAAAAAAAACCCTGTGTGAAGCAGCATGACATTAAATTGAAGAAACATTGTAACCAAAAAGGAAGGCTCAAAAACACCTTCACAAGCATTGTTGAATTCTCTCTGCCAAAACGTAGTAGACTCCTCTTTTCCGGAGTAGACAAACTTACCAAGTTCCTAATTAAAGTCCATAGCTTCTATACCTCTACCTCCGCCCATTCTCAAAGAAAGGCACACATCTAGTACTCCCAAAGACCCACTACCAAAACTTCTACAGGCATCACTTCGACGCACGTCTCTACAAGCTCAAATCACCTTCTGACCCTTTCCCTCTTCCACACCTAACCTTCATTAATTTTCCTCCCCTCAGGTCATGGAGCTGCCGTCCTCTAGTTGCTAACGCAGCGGAAGACCATCAATAATTAGCAATCTCCTAAGCTCCCCTGCATTCCCCAAATTTTCCTTCCTTTCTCCCCAAAAATCTATCAGCTCCCCAAATCCTCTTGCCTCTTCCTCCATTTTCCCACCTTCCCGTTCTGCCTAGTCCTTCCTTCTCTTTTCGGCCCATCAATGCACCTCCACACATCCTCATCATTCGCGCCGCCATTGCCCTGTACAACCTCCCTCACACCCCAAACACAGATCTTCCATGCATCTCCATGCAGCCGTCACGGAGAGTTATCCGTCGCCAAAAACCAGGACAACTAATTATATTCATAGCAACGCTCAAGTCCCTAATGTGTTCACACTGGGAGAAACCTGTTTTCACGTTACAACATAACATTCATTAAGAATCTCGTCGGTGTCTATATCACACTTAAGGGGTTAAATTTGTGTAATCTAAAGGAGATTTATTATGTGTAATTCATGATAAGATGGACCATTCTGAAACAACTCTTCTTCAACTTTAAATGAAAAACAAAATGGTGTTTGGGCTAGGGCAATTACAAATGACATTGATTGGAATATTTGTTCATGGACATGGGGACAAAACTTTTGTTCAATATTCTAATGAACTTTGGTTCAATGATCTTAATTTCATGATTGGGTCATTGTTGTGTTTGTTTTGTAGCCTTGAAAAGAAGCTAGTTAGGTAATCATGAATTTTGTTTAAGTTTGAACCCCAAAATGCATTCTTCCAACAAATTTTGTAAAGACATTCTTGTTGTTTGAATGCATTGAAGCCTACAGACAAAATTGTAGGTGTGAAGCCATTGCCAAGGAAGTTGTTTTTTTAAATGGACAATTGTGTGAAAGATAACAAAACATCATTTATTGGTGTTTCTTTCCTTGCTAATTGTTTGTGAAGTTTTCAAAGAAATTCAATTGGGGTTTTTTGTAGTGGGGCACACACATGAAGATATTGACAGAAGTTTTGGATATTTTTTGAAGAAATTGAAAGAGCAAAATAATTATGTCATTGTGGATTTGATGAAAGCATTCATGCGTTCCCAAGATCATACATTCATTCCACAATTCATTCAAGAAATCCTTGATTTCAAGTCTTGGGTCAATGGATATTTGAATGATGGCCTAAACATCTTTATCGGTCATACAAAGATGCATTTGTTTCAATTTCTTGTGGATGAGGTAGGGTGGCTGGTGATGTAATACAAAGTATCTCCTATTGATCCTTTGTGGAGCCCTAAAGATAGTTCGGCCATAGAATTGTGGAAGGAGGATGGCACTAGACGGCCAAAACTACTGGCGGGGGTTTTGAATCCTCTTCCATTTCACTTGATATGGGGAAATGATGATTCGAGGACATGTGAGAAGGAAAGGTTCATTAGTAGCAAGATTTCAAAGTATATTGAATTTTGGAAGCTTGGGATGTCAAAGGACGATTCATATTCTAGAATTATGGGTCCTTATGTGAAATATTGGGAAAATATTTTGGAGCTATTATTAAAACCTATCCCATGGCAAAATTCTATTTTGTTGAAAGGCTTTTGGCCTTTTAGCAATTGGAGAAGTAATTATGAATGCACATCCATTCCTACCATTGTAGATGTTGATCTTAAAGATCCTATCATCCTTCCATATTGTGGCGCTAGAAGCATGCGCCCTTTTTTGAGCACTATTACATACATGCCTTTTTGTGATTTGTTTGTTAGTAATTTTGTTCTTATGTGACCTATAGACTTTATAGTCTATTATGTCTAGATGGGAAAAGCCGAAAGGGATGTTGTAAAAGATCAAGAGAATGAAAATTATAGGAAGGTTTATGTTCAATGGTGGGTTCCGGTGAGAAAGGGAGCTAAAAATGATGAGGAATTGTATCATAATTGTTGGTTGAGTAAGTGGAAGCGTAATCATGTGGACCCAAAATAATGGGTCAAAATCTCTTTTGTAGTGATTTCTTTTCTCGTTAGGGCAATATAATAGTTAATTCCATGATAAGTATTAATGCGACCCATGCATCTACAGTAAAAGCTAATCTTGATGCAGCTAACAATAACTCCTTTGCATTGTAATTGTAGGTCGAATTTTTTATGAACACGAAATAGAAATGTTGGTGCTATTTTATGGTTTTTATAGTAGGTTCAATTTTTTTTTCAAATGGAATTTTAATCTTTTGGAATATATTCAATTTGCCTATCTATGTGCATTCATTGAGAAAAATATTAATGTTTATCCTTTTTATAAACATTTCAATGTGCCGACCTTTTGTTAATATGGACATTGTTTGTTTTAAAATGTCATTTTAAGTGTGCATGAAAAATTACTATAAAAGTGATGTGTTAAAATTTTCCTTTTTAATGTCATGGGTGGATGAAAGTATTTTCAACATTTAATGGCATTAGTGATAAATACAAAAAAAAAATGGCATTCATGTACTTAAGTTTATGATTTGTGGTCGGCAAAGTTTAACCTTCATTTCAACCAACTAGTTTAGTTTATGTTGAATTCAAAAAAAATTAATTTGAATATATTGTTTGTAATTGATGATAAGAGGACAAAAATAATTATTTGAAATTTGGTGAGCATCACATTAGTTAAACTTGAGTTGATAAGTTTTAGTTTACACATGCTTGTGTAGATTTTATGAAAATTAATTAAAATATGCTTGAAATGCTAATAAAATGGAAGCCATTAAACAATCATATTGAATTTGAATGGAAATTTAAGTTTATATTGAAAAATTATGAAAATGCGTGTTGGCATGGTGGTAATTCCCCCTATTTGGTGGCCACCAGACCGATTTCAACATTTGCACCATGTTGAATTTGATGTCAAGTTCACTTTCTTCTTGAATATTCATGAAGTTACATGAAAACTTGGTTGAAATACATCCTATTTGGTGGCCACTAAATGGGTTTTGTTGCCCAACTTGTTGAGATTGATGTCTTGTTCAAAATTTATGCAATTACATGAAAAGATGGTTGAAATATGTTTTATTTGGTGGCCACCATATGGGTTTTGTTCCCTAGCCTATTGTGTTTGGTTTCAAATTCAGCTTTTTGTTGAAAATTTATGCAAATTACATGAAAAGATGGTTGAAATATGTCTTATTTGATGGCTACCAAATGTGTTTTGGCCTCCCTTTATGTATTGATTAAGTCTAGAATTAAAGTTAAAGTTCGGAATCAATTAAATATGTGTTTTTCCCTTTCATTAAAAATCATCCCATATTTTTTGTTTACAACTTCAACCTTGTAAAGTATGTAAGTAGGTGAAAAAATGGTCTAGATTCAAGGTATGCATTATAAACATAGCACATGTGCCATTTGGGATGCATTAATCAAAAGGCTTGTCCCCAACAAAATAAATAGGATCCTACCTACCTACTTAACCTATGCTAGGTACCCTATTCTACCCTAACCTAGTTTAAACTAGGTTGCCTATTATACTTTAGCCTATATTATAATTAATTAATTAATTATAATATTAATTATTGTAATTATAATATATATTTTTGAAAAAATGAAAACTCGCCATGTGTCTTATGGCCATTAGTTTTTAAAATTACCACGTGGTTAAATCCTAACCACCCATCAATGTCACATTTGGTAGCATGAAACTATCCCAAATGTAGTCACAAATGTAGTTGTAAATTGGGGTTCTACATCATCTTAAGGATCATCCATGGCAATGGATGAGAAATCATGGCCTAGTCATAATGTTTTTGACTACATTTTCAACTTCATGATCATGTCATATCTTTTGTAACTAATTGTCTTATGGCACTTGTTTAAGGTAACAAGGCTAGTTTTAATCACATGTGTCCATTATAACTACAAAAGAGTCACAAATTTAGTTGTTGATTTTCAAATTTCTTTTAGTGTTTCCACTTGATGATGATCAATTCACCATAACTTCACCTATGTCAACTCATCAACTAAAACATGAAGGGTCAAAGTTGGATTATCCACCATCAAAGAAGTTGAAACCTTTAAAACATTGAAACAAACCAAGCTACATGTGGGATAGAGAAGTTCTTGGATGTAAAGCCACCCAAAAATGATCCAAATAATTATATAAACTTTTTTTCTTTTGGTGCCATTTGTCACTTTATTCATGTAGTTTCATTTGCAGTCAGTATGGATTACATGGCTTGTTTATTGAATCACCTGTTACACTTGTGTTTGTAGGTGTTGCAATTGAGGTCAATGATCGAGTTGTTAATTGTCTGGGCATTAGTCCAAGACTTGCAACCATTGGAGTATCACCATTGGTATGATCACCATCTTCAATATAAAAGGCAATGGCAAAAAAACAAAGCAAATGTTTAAGCTATCCAAGATGTAAAGACCCATGCATTCATAAATGTAAAGATTAGATAGTAAACTTCCAAAAAGTTTGTAAGGTTGTTGCAAAGCTCTCTTGAACAAACAAAAAGTTCTTAAGGTCATATGATTCACAAGTACAAAGCTTGTTCACAAGCTATAAAATTGAACTTTTTGTAATGCATAATGACAATATTACACAAAATTTGTGAATTGTCTAGCAGGTAAAACCCACAACTAATCCTCAAGTAATTTGAAAGCTTCAATGCCTTGTTTTATGATCCTTAAAACCTCTTCAGAAAGCTCATAAGTTGTAGAACTACTTTTAATTGTAAGAATAGTTGGTGGCATTGAAAACTTTGATGCTACAACTAGATGTGAGTGCATTAAAGTTACTAGAAAGTTCTCCAACAAGTAATAAGTTTAGTTTTTAAGTTAGAACCATTTATACCATAGCCCTCCAACGACATAATCACCTTCATACCAAGTCTATCCCCATTCATTCATGAATGATTCCTTCAAACATTGAATAAGTATGTCACAAAGCAACAACTAGAAGCTCTCATCTACTGTTGAACTTTCACATACAATAACATTATCCCCTACAACTAAATCATGTACCATTTATTTATTTCTAGTTCCGAACTCCACTTCTTGGTTAGAATCATGCATTGTTTCCCTAATATCAATATTGTTTAAGGGTTTTAGTTTAATGAAAGTTGAAGGTGGAACATGGCTAATTTCTTCAGATTGAATTACTACATCACCATTCACACAACATGGGTAGAAGCATGACAAATGTCTATACTGCACTTGGGTTGGGTCATGGCAATTTACATTTCTCATTTGATGAGCTTTTCGCCTTCCTTGCACAATTGAGCAATCAAAGGTTCTTGCTCTATCAATGTCACCCTCCTTCACCTCCCAAATGTACTTGTGAACCATTTTCCTTGTAGCTGGATGAGAAGCATGGTACTTGTTTGATTTTGCCTTTAAGTAAGTAACCACTTCATGAGCATTTTGTATATTCATACCATTTGGTTTTGTTTGTTCTTTCTTCAACTCTCATTTTGATAAAGTTCCAACCCCATCAACTTCCCTTTCCCATGGTCGGTAGCAAAATAATTCCATGTCATTTGGCATCCATTCAAGAGTTCACTGCAAATTGTGGAATTATGATATATTGTTTGATGTACCAAGACCAAACATTTTTATACTGGCCCACACACCCATTAGACCACACAACATGGTGTTTATGATAATAGTCCTTTTCCTTCAAGAATTGCCACTACAATTTGCAAGCATGTTGAACAAAAAGTGTGTCATGGTCTTTTTCATCAAAAAGATAATAATGAATCTCCTTTAAAATATTAAACCCAAGTTTAGCAACAACAAAATAAGGGTTCTATCGATATGTGATATGCATTAAAATAAAAACTTGAAAATTAAACCAATGCATATCTTGGATTTCATTCTAAATCTTTTCAGCATAGTTTAGAAAAGTCTATGCATGATAGTATAGTGTTTTGAGGTATATGTTGAAGGTAAGATTTGAACTCCTTCTCCTGCAACTATGCCACAAAATTGTGGGCAATAAAGTCATGCAATTGTGGCTTCAAATAAGCTATTGGCTCATTAGGGGGTGTATGTTTGTACTCAACCTTTGATACTTTCTTATCTTGACCATTGCTATTCTTCCCAACTACCACATACCTTGTGCATTATCATTGAACAAACCTCTCATTTGCAATTTCATTGGGGCATAGTTGTAATTTTTCAACATCACAATCCAGACAATGGGCCATCAAACATACCTTTCTATGGAAACTATCCAATTCCCCTTTTGAACAAACCACTGATGTCCACATGGCAATAACCCATCTAAACGGGCTCAAATGAACATGACATGATTGCAAACTTATGCCCCTCACATAAGATTGACATACCGCACATGAACATGCACAATCTCCAACAAAACAAACAAATTACCTTCCTTCATATATAATATTTTTGTAGTTCATTTGAAGTTTTATTTGAGTGATTGTTTCAAAGTTTATATTAAATAAAATAAAATGAGATGTACCCATATCTAATTAATAAAATTAATAATAGGCACCACATGAGTGTGGTTTCAAATTCCAATGAGTGTTGGTTGGATTTTGGTGTTTCAATTTCTAAACCCAACCATAGTATTAAAACATATGCTACATTTAGACCCATTACAAACCTTATAGGATTTCGATTTTTTATAAAATATGAATTGATATGCCCTTCACCTACAAAATGCAAAACATTGTTTATTATATTTATTGAACATCAATTTAAAAGGGTTCTAAAATAAAATTGTGGTTTTTTCCTTCTTGGCTACGACCATGCATTGCATATCCAATTTCCTTGTAAAAAAAAAGAAAGAAATTGAACCCAACAATTGAAAAAGGAAAATTTCTATTGCCCTTCATAATATTGGGTGCTAGGACTACCTCCACTCTAGGTGCCAAAAGGGACCAACTAGTTGAAGTGTGTCGATCAATCAAACAATTCATTTATTGCTACGCTACAACTTCATTTGTGGAAAGTATCATGTGATAGTTTTATTTAAAATTTGAATGTGCAAAGCTAAAGGCATTTGTGCATATGTCATTTTAAAAGAAAAATAATCATTTAAAAAAAAATCACACATAAGGGTGTAACTAGTACATGAGGATGTAACCTAGTGATAAAGATTACAATCTCTTTTTAAAAAATCTTGAGATAAGTCCTTTTGAGATGCGAAGTGTGTGAAAGTTGAATTGTTTGAAAACTAGTTGTTATTTTTTTGGGATTACTGAAAATGAATAGGTTCTTCAAAACTGAACTAATAATAATAATAATCTTAAAGAAGTAAAGGTGATTCTTAAACTTTATTCTAGAAACTGGAATCACTGGTTCAAGACAAAAAGAGAGAAATTCCCAACACAAGAATGAATCAACGATGTAATGACAATTTTCTGACTGGTTATTTGTATTTTTCAAAAAAATTGATGACCTTTAGGTATGCATAAAACTTGGGTCTTTGAGTTCTTTTTGAGAATCATGATAATGAATTCTAGGAGGCGCCCTGATAACTGCGGGGGTCTGTTGTCTGTTGCTGGTTCTTAGGCCCACTTGACACTAGGAGTCAGGGCCGATGTTCAACCCAAATCCAGCATTCCTGTTGGTGCAAAAGTTGAATTCAGTCCCAAGGGCTTTTACAGTAGGAGTCAAGGCTGACATAGAAAATAACTTTTCAATCTGCCGCAAGTTACTAATAAATGCTGAACATTGTGGCCTTGTATTGGCCCCAAGGCTGAAAAAGGCATACCAACAAATTTGGGAGGCCAATTTGCAATCCTTGGGGCCAATGTTCCAGCATTTATTAATACCCTGACATCAATGTTCTAGCGTTTATTAGTAATTTAGGGCCAATTTGCAACACCCAAAATGCTCAAGTTGGCCCCAAGTTTTGTAACGCCTGACTGCTAGTGTAATGCGCTCCCAACCCTGGTTGTAAACCCCGAACTGGACCAAATGGAGAGTCATAGAACGTGGCCTCCACCTTTAGATTTAACAAATTTCCTTTCAACTTCAGTTTTTAGAAATCGTATACATCTATAATATGAAAACGAGGTCTATCTGGTCCGTGCAATTTAGGTTCCCTCCACATCAGTGTTTTTGTTTTTTAGTTTGCTGACGGAGTCAGGGTGGCGAGTAGCTTCACACACGTTTCCACAGGTTGACATCATTATTTCAAGCAACTCTTAAAACTGCAGCCAGTAGACATAAATGTGAGGACACGTTCCCCCAAAAGACACAATTTCCAGTGACCTTTTAGGCTACTTTACATGAAAACCAGTCTCCGTTTCCTTTTGTATCAGAGTTTTTTTAAAGGAAATGTAGAATATAGCACAGGCCGTGATCACTAATGAAAATCTGGTGCATTTATGGCGATAGCGATAAGAGAAAGAGTGAGACAAGAAATGTGGTGCACTTAATGGTTGCAACAATATTTGTAACATTAACCAATATAAGGTATTGGCTACAAGATCAGTGAAAAAGGTGCTCAGCTGGCAACTCCCTTTCAATCTCTCATTCGTTAATTTTGCAAGGTCACTGTCGCACTTCGCAATCTGGCGATAAATCGCCAATAAAAAAAGGACTGCTTTGTATTGGTAGCCAGAGTTCTAAAAGAGCACTGCTTCACAACAGTTTTTTTTTTCCAATTCCCTGATGGAGCCATAGTGGCGAGCATCTCTAGCCAGATTTCAACTTAACTGACGACTCTTTTTTCACAGAGCTTTGTAAATGTGTAGCCAGTAAGCATGAATCTGGCGACACCCTCCCTAAAAACCCAGTTTTTTTGCCGTAATTTGGAGAATTTGAAATATTTGTGACAGAATATTCCCGTTTTAGAAAATTGACCCTCCCTAGAAACCCAGTTTTCTGTCCTAATTTGGAGAATTTGTGACAGAATATTTCCCTTTCAGAAAACTGTG